>ENA-ORTF01002682-ORTF01002682.1-human-gut-metagenome-genome-assembly--contig:-NODE-2682-length-17220-cov-5.373959_pt1 | contig 17220 bp, 8 predicted proteins | sample MGYA00241908_ERZ509180 | MGnify/ENA primary metagenome ERZ509180 (study PRJEB26280, sample SAMEA2338814) | human gut metagenome | biome: human gut; feature: human-associated habitat; material: faeces... | reverse complement strand
CCGTCCGGGATATTCTTGGTCATCACCCGCACGAAACCGCCGGAGAAATCCGCCGGAAGCTCGGCCGAGGGACTCTTGTAGATCATCATGTTATCGATCAAGGAAGAAGGAAGCACATCGAACGAGAAGGCACGGCTGTCCGTCTCGCTGGAAGGGGTCGTGGCATTGTTCAGCCATACATTATTATAACGTTGCGCCAGACCCCGGACCACGATGAAACGGTCGTCCACGATGGTGATTCCCGGGATACGGCGTAGTACCTCGGCGGCATCGCTATCCTGTGTTTTACTGATTTGCTGGGCGGAGATACCATTCACGACCGGAAGGCTCTTGCGTACGGTATTTAATACGGCCATCTCGGTTCCCAATTTCCGTTGGGCCACTACGACCACATTCTGTAATTGGAGGTTAGCATCGGAAAGCTCGATATTCAACACCGCCTCTTGGCATGCGACTACCGGAACATCCTTTACCGTTTGCGTTTGGTACGACACGTAAGAGGCGGCTACCGTATAAGTACCTGGTTTCACGTTCTCGATACGGAAATTACCGTCTATATCCGTGATAGCGCCAACCGTAGTCCCCTCGATCACAACCGAGGCGCCGATCAACGGTTCTTTTATCTTTGCGTCCGTAACCGTCCCGCAAATAACCCCTGTTTGTGCCCATAGAGAGAATGACAGGAAAACTCCCACCCAGAAAAGCCCTAACCTTTTCAATCTTTTGCCCCTTAAACTCTTTCCCATTATCTTACTACTTAGTATTTCATCTTTGATTTCGACGCGAAAGTACAGGGGCGGTATTTCAAAGATGTTTAGATCCGATAACAATAAAGACAACAAATGTTACATTTTTAAGACCGCAACTTTTCCTTATCGTTTGACATAGCTAACGTATTTTTACTACATTTGCACTCCTGAATGCATAAAGACATTTAATAACATGAAGAACATTAAAATTTTTCCGAAAGACTGGTTGCAGTTGCATCCCTATAAACAAAGCACTCCCGTGGATTCCTATTATACCGGAATAGCGAACCGTATCTACGATATCATGGAGAAGACCGAGTTGGTAAACTCCTTCGAGGGCGAGGAAACAAAGCAGATCTGTATCCGCATGGCCGCCTACTTCGAGGACGTGATCTCCGGCATGGGGATTTGGCGTGCCTTCATCCTTACCCATAAGGAGCTATACGGCAAATACCTTCCCTTCTACACTCCGGACGATCATTATTACGACGATGAGGTGAACCTTGAGGACGTGCGTTTCCTCCTTTGGCATTATACCCAGCAGTATCACGGCTATCGTAAAGGCACTTTCGTCAGTCCAGACAACCCTGCCAACGAATCCACCGGCATGCTTATCTACGACCTGTTCTGCAAAGAGTGGACCACGGCGCCGGAGAATACCCGCATGGCCAAGCTTTTCGCCCTTGATACCCGCTACGAGCGGCAAGAGGATTACGACCGTCTATTGCAATGGTTCCATTACGAATCCTATATCCTGCCTGAGTCGGCCCGGGAACTGAGCGACTTCGCCCACGACCGCTGGAAGGAGCAGCCCGACCTCAACCAAGAGCAGCTTAACAACCTGCTCGTCAACAGCCACGGCATGATGGCCTACACCAGCAAGACCTCCTTGCTAGGTCTGACCTCCCCGCAATGGCTGGCAAAGATATTGCCCGCCGAGCATCCCGACCATGCGGTATTTCAGAACACCGCCGACGAGTCTGTAGCCACCCTGCCCGACGATATGCTGGAGGAAAACCGCCAACAATACGAGACTTTCCGCAAAGCCGCAGGTGACAAACTGCTTCTCTATTTCGACAAGACCGAAGATGCACAAACATTTATCACGGAGACTTCCGGCCTTATCCCCGCCGAGAACTTCCATCTTCCCGAAGACTGGCAAGGCAAGAAACTGGCGATCTACGCCACGCCCGAGGAAGGCGCCCAAGTCATCACCCGAGACGTGGAGCTGATCAAGGATGAGAACAATCCCTTCTACGACGCTAACCGTGCCGCCAAGCAAGCGCTCTCTTTCTTCATCGTGAAACATTGCAGCGTTTACTTCCTGCCTGAGCTGGTAAAGCGAGGCATGCTGGCCGACGCGCAAACGAAAAGCCTTATCAGCCCAGAACGTGGCAAGGCGATCATACAAGAGAATTGGAAGTTCCTAGCCCGCTATTTCATCCGAGAATATCCCAATAGATAAAACAGATAGAAAGCACTGTCGCAAAACGTGACGGTGCTTCTTTTTTAGCTCATCTTTCATTTAGTAAATCCACAAACCAAATACCTTTCAAATAAAAAGAATAAACCCAGTAAATTATTACAAATAGAAACATCAGACAAGATATTCTTATCTTTTTCCCGCTCTTTCGCCCCGGCAAGCAATCACATTATGTCATTAATGCCTATATTTGTAAAACAAATTGACGCAATAATTATTTATACACAAACATAAGGTCAGCAAATGAAAACAAACAAGAATCATTTTAATAGCAGACAAGGATTATACGACCCGTCTTATGAACATGACGCTTGTGGAGTAGGAATGTTAGTAAATATCCACGGCGAGAAATCGCACGACATCATCGAATCAGCCCTTAAGGTACTAGAGAACATGAGGCATCGAGGCGCTGAGGGAGCCGATAACAAAACGGGTGACGGAGCGGGAATCTTATTACAGATCCCGCATGAGTTCATCCTCCTGCAAGGAATTCCGGTTCCAGAGAAAGGCAAATATGGCACCGGACTAATCTTCCTCCCGAAAGACGAGGAACAGCAAGCGAGTATCCTCAGCATCCTCATCGAGGAGATCGAGAAAGAGGGATTAACCTTGATGCACTTACGCAAAGTTCCCGTTCATACGGAAATCTTGGGAAAGGACGCACAAGCGACCGAACCGGATATCAAGCAGATATTCATCATCGGCTGCAACGATCAGCAAGAGCTGGAACTAAAGCTATACCTCATACGTAAGCGGGTCGAGAAAAGGGTATCGGCCACTGACCTTCCGGCCAAGGATGATTTCTATATAGCGTCTCTTTCCACCAAAAACATCGTTTACAAAGGCATGCTGGAATCCATGCAGCTACGCCATTACTTTCCGGACCTGACGCAACCTTATTTCACTAGCGGACTGGCCTTGGTACACTCACGTTTCAGCACCAACACCTTCCCCACTTGGAGTCTGGCGCAACCTTTCCGCCTACTGGCACATAACGGGGAAATAAACACGATACGGGGCAACCGGGGATGGATGGAGGCCCGGGAGAGCGTACTATCCTCCCCCAGAATCCCGGATATCAACGATATACGCCCGATCATCCAGCCGGGCATGAGTGACAGTGCCTCACTGGATAACGTATTGGAATTCTTCGTGGCCTCCGGGATGAGCCTGCCGCATGCCATGGCGATGCTGGTACCGGAGAGTTTCAACGAGAAGAACCCGATCTCCGAAGACCTAAAGGCTTTCTACGAATATCACTCCATCTTGATGGAACCGTGGGACGGGCCTGCTGCCCTGCTCTTTAGCGACGGACGCTACGCCGGAGGCATGCTAGACCGTAACGGTCTCCGCCCCGCCCGTTACCTGATCACGAAACATGACATGATGGTCGTGGCCTCCGAAGTCGGCGTCATGGATTTCGAGCCTAACGAGATCAAGGAAAAAGGCCGTCTGCAACCCGGAAAGATCTTACTCATCGATACCGAGAAAGGCGAGATTTATTACGATAGCGAGCTGAAGGAAAAACTGGCGAACGCCCAGCCCTACCGTACTTGGCTGGAGAAAAACCGGGTGGAATTAGACGAATTGAAATCCGGCCGTAAGATTCCTCATAAGGTAGAGAAATACGACAAGCTACTGCGTACGTTCGGATACAGCCGTGAGGATATCGAACGTATCATCATACCGATGTGCACGGGAGGGGCGGAACCGGTCGGCTCCATGGGCAACGATACGCCACTGGCCATATTATCCGCCCGTCCGCAAATCCTCTATAATTATTTCCGCCAACAATTCGCCCAAGTAACCAACCCGCCGATCGACCCGATCCGCGAGGAACTCGTCATGAGCCTGACCGAGTATATCGGGGCGGTGGGAAGCAATATCTTAGTTCCAACCGAGAGCCACTGTAAAATGGTTCGGCTGAACCATCCGATCTTGACCAATACGCAACTGGATCTCCTGTGTAACATCCGGTATAAGGGCTTTAAAAGTGTTAAGCTCCCCACTTTGTTTGACGCAGAGAAAGGATGCGCAGGACTGAAAGCTGCCTTGGACGAATTATGTAAACAAGCGGAGCAATCCGTCACCGACGGCGTTAACTACATCATTTTAAGCGACAGGAACGTAGATGAGAAAAAAGCGGTGATCCCCTCCCTGTTAGCGGTAAGCGCCGTGCATCACCATCTGATCTCCGTGCAGAAAAGGGTGCAAACAGCGCTGGTAGTGGAAACCGGCGAGATGCGTGAGGTAATGCACGCCGCCCTCTTACTAGGCTACGGGGCCAGTGCCATCAATCCCTATATGGCTTTCGCTATCTTGGATGATCTAGTAGACAGGCAAGAGATACAATTGAATTACGAGACTGCCGAGAAGAATTACGTAAAAGCCATTTGCAAGGGTTTATTCAAGATTATGAGCAAGATGGGGATCAGCACGATCCGCAGTTACCGGGGAGCGAAGCTTTTCGAGGCGATCGGCCTAAGCCGGGATCTGGCAGATACTTACTTCGGGGGAACCACCAGCAACATCGGTGGTATCCGCTTGGAAGAGATAGCGGCAGATGCGATCGCCATGCACAATGACACATTCTCCCACCCCACGGATTCTTTATTGGAACATAAAGGCATTTATTCCTTCCGCAAGGATGGCGAGAAACACGCTTGGAACCCGGATACCATTTCCATGCTTCAACTGGCTACCCGCTTGGGGAGCTACAAGAAATTCAAGGAATATTCCCATGTGGTTGATGAGAAGGAAAGCCCCATATTCTTGCGTGACTTCCTGACCTTCAAACAACGCACCCCGATCCCCTTGGAGCAGGTAGAGCCGGAAGAAGCGATCATGCGCCGCTTTGTCACGGGAGCGATGAGCTTCGGCTCTATCAGCCGGGAAGCACACGAGACGATAGCTATAGCCATGAACAAGATACACGGACGCAGTAACACGGGCGAGGGTGGTGAGGACTCGGCCCGTTTCATCCCCCGTGAGGACGGGTTATCGCTCCGCTCCGCCATCAAGCAAGTTGCCTCCGGACGTTTCGGCGTGACCACGGAATATCTGGTAAACGCCGACGAGATCCAGATCAAGGTCGCCCAAGGAGCGAAACCGGGCGAAGGAGGGCAGCTCCCCGGCTATAAAGTGAACGATATCATAGCCAAAACCCGTCACTCGATCCCGGGAATCTCTCTGATCTCTCCCCCACCTCACCACGATATTTACTCGATCGAGGACTTGGCGCAATTGATCTTCGATCTGAAGAACGTGAACCCTCAAGCCGAGATCAGTGTGAAACTCGTATCCGAGAGTGGCGTGGGAACTATCGCCGCCGGCGTAGCCAAAGCTAAAGCGGACCGGATCGTGATCTCCGGGGCGGAAGGAGGAACGGGGGCTTCCCCGATAAGCTCTATCCGTTACGCCGGAATCCCACCCGAGCTAGGTCTATCCGAGACTCAACAGACACTAGTGATGAACGGCCTCCGGGGACAAGTCCGCTTGCAAACAGACGGACAATTGAAAACCGGACGGGATATCGTATTGATGGCGATGCTGGGTGCCGAGGAGTTTGGATTCGCCACCTCCGCCTTGATCGTTTTAGGTTGTGTGATGATGCGTAAATGCCATATGAACACGTGTCCGGTAGGTGTCGCTACCCAAGATGAGGAATTACGTAAACGCTTTCATGGTCGACACGAATATTTGGTGAATTTCTTCACCTTCCTCGCCCGTGAAGTTCGGGAATATCTGGCAGAGCTAGGCTATACGAAACTAGACGATATCATTGGCCGTACGGACTTACTCATGCGTAAACCTTCCGATCATATCGAGAAACATGACCTATTGGATCTCAGCCGCTTGATCCATCTACCGGAACAAGCCGCCACGCAGACCATCCATCAAGTCACCCGTCAACTCCATGCGATCGACAACGTGAAAGATGTGGATATCATCCGTCACGCAAAGGCCGCCATCGAATCCGGACAGGAAGTATCGTTGGATTATGCGATAGCCAACACCGATCGTTCCGTAGGAGCCATGCTTTCCGGCGAGATCGCCAAGCGGTACGGGAACATCGGGTTACCGGAGAACACCCTGCATATCAAGTTCAAGGGGGCGGCGGGCCAGAGCTTCGGAGCCTTTCTGGCCCACGGCGTACATTTCCGGTTGGAAGGCGAGGCGAACGACTATCTCGGAAAAGGATTGAGTGGCGGACACATCAGCTTAATGCCTCCGGTACGCTCCACCTTTATAGCGGAAGACAATACGATAGCCGGTAATACCTTATTATATGGGGCTACCAGTGGTGAGGTCTATATCAACGGCCGGGTCGGAGAGCGTTTCTGCGTGCGAAACTCCGGGGCGATCGCTGTCGTGGAAGGTGTAGGCGACCATTGTTGCGAGTACATGACCGGAGGCCGGGTTGTCGTCTTAGGCAATACAGGCCGGAACTTCGCCGCCGGAATGAGTGGCGGTGTCGCTTACGTATGGAACAAGAATGGTGATTTCGATTATTATTGCAACATGGAAATGGTAGAGCTTTCCTTGATCGAGGATAGCACCTCACGGAAGGAACTTCATGAATTGATCCGCAAGCATTATCATCATACCGGCAGCCATCTGGCCGGATTGATGCTCGATAACTGGAACAAGTACGTGGATGAGTTCATCCAGATCGTCCCGATCGAATACAAGAAAGTACTCCAAGAGGAACAGATGCGCAAACTCCAACGCAAGATCGCGGAGATGCAGAAAGACTACTAAATATTTACACAAAAACAAGAGAACTATGGGAAACCCAAGAGCATTTCTAACGATACATAGACAAGAGGCGGGCTATCGTCCCGTCCACGAACGTATAGATGATTTCAGCGAGGTAGAACAGACCTTGAACAGCGGCGACCGCCGTACGCAGGCCTCCCGCTGCATGGATTGTGGCGTACCCTTCTGCCACTGGGCCTGCCCGCTGGGTAACAAGCAACCCGAATGGCAAGATTTGTTATACAAAGGCCGTTACAAAGAGGCATATCACGTATTGGAGCAGACCGACGACTTCCCGGAGTTCACGGGACGTGTCTGCCCCGCCCTCTGCGAGAAAAGCTGCGTACTGAAACTTAGCTGCGACGAACCTGTCACGATCCGTGAGAACGAGGCGGCTATCGTGGAAGCCGCTTTCCGGGAAGGATACGTACAGCCTATCCAACCGGTACGCAACGGGAAAAAGGTAGCCGTGATCGGTAGCGGTCCCGCCGGATTGACCGTGGCGAACCAATTGAACCGGAAAGGATATGAAGTCACCGTATTCGAGAAAGATGAGTTACCGGGCGGCTTGCTACGCTTCGGCATCCCCAATTTCAAGCTAGGCAAGCACATTATCGATCGCCGTATCCGTATCATGGAGCAAGAAGGGATTCTTTTCCGTGTAAACACGATGGTCGGCAAAGAGATATTAGCGAAAGATGTAGTGAAAGATTTCGACGCTGTTTGCGTAGCGATCGGCGCCGAGGTTCCCCGGGATCTATCTATCGAGGGACGTCATTTAAGAGGCGTACATTTCGCCTTGGAGTTATTAAGCCAGCAGAACCGGATCTTAGAAGGCATCCCCATCCCGCCCAAAAGCCAGATCAATTGCAAAGGCAAGAAAGTCTTAGTGATTGGCGGAGGCGATACGGGTAGCGATTGCGTAGGGACAGCGAACCGTCATGGGGCGGCCTGTGTCACCCAGATCGAGATCATGCCCCAGCCACCCGTCGGACAGAATCCGGCGACACCTTGGCCCATGTATCCGCAAGTACTGAAAACCAGCAGCAGCCATGAGGAAGGTTGTATCCGCCGGTGGAACCTAGCCTCTAAACGTTTTATCGGAGAGAAAAACAACCTGATAGGGGTTGAGGTAGAAGAAGTCGAATGGGCTCCTTCCCCAGACGGAGGCCGTCCGCAAATGAGACAGACCGGCAAGAAAGAGATCATCGAGGCCGATCTGGTTTTCCTCGCCATGGGCTTCCTGCATCCAGAGCAAGAAGGATTGATCAAAGAACTGCGATTGGCTACCGACAACCGCGATAACATCGCCGTAGACAACGCCGGATATACCGCCAACAGCAACCTATTTGCCTGCGGAGACGCTGTCAGCGGAGCGAGCCTAGTCGTAAAAGCGATGGCCTCCGGCCGTAATGTCGCCCGATCCATCGACCGTTTCTTACAAACCAACTAATTTTCAACTCTCAATTTTTAATGATCATGTGTGGTATAACAGCGATATTCAATATACACGACGGAGCGCAAGCCCTGCGTAAACAAGCGTTATTAATGAGTAAACGAATCCGTCACCGGGGGCCGGACTGGAGTGGTATCTACCAAGGCAAAACCGCTATCTTGGCCCATGAACGCCTTTCCATCGTAGACCCTGCCTCCGGAGGGCAGCCTTTAGTCAGCCCCGACGGGAAACTCATCCTCTGCGTCAACGGAGAGATCTACAACCATCAGGAATTACGAGAACGGTTAAAAGGCGATTACGAGTTCCAAACCGGCTCCGATTGCGAGGTGATCCTCGCCTTATACAAGAAGAAAGGGATTGATTTCATCGAGGATCTCAATGGTATTTTCGCCTTCGCTCTCTATGACGAGGAGAAAGAGGTTTACTTGATCGCCCGTGACCCGATCGGCGTGATCCCGCTCTACATCGGATACGATGACGAGGGGCACTTGATGGTATCTTCCGAGTTAAAAGGGCTTGAAGGCTTCGCCACTCATTACGAACCGTTCCTCCCCGGTCATTATTTCTATAGCGAAGACCGGAAACTCACGAGATGGTACACCCGTGACTGGATGGATTACGCCAACGTGAAAGATAATCCTACCGACGTACAACAACTTCACGATGCGCTGGAAGCCGCCGTCAAACGCCAACTGATGAGCGATGTCCCTTACGGCGTCCTTCTATCCGGAGGTTTGGATTCCTCCATCACCTCCGCTATCGCCAAGAAATACGCGGCGAAACGCATCGAGACCAATGGGAAAGCGGACGCATGGTGGCCTCAACTCCACTCGTTCGCCATCGGATTGAAAGATGCCCCGGACTTGATCGCCGCCCGTAAAGTAGCGGATGCGATCGGTACGGTTCATCATGAGATCCATTATACGATACAAGAAGGATTGGACGCTTTACGAGATGTCATTTATCATATCGAGACCTATGATGTCACTACCGTCCGAGCCTCCACCCCCATGTATTTATTGGCCCGTGTGATCCGGAGCATGGGTATCAAGATGGTACTAAGCGGCGAGGGGGCGGACGAGGTATTCGGGGGATATTTATATTTCCATAAGGCCCCGAATGCACAGGCTTTCCATGAAGAGACCCTGCGTAAATTAAGCAAATTGTATTTATATGATTGCTTGCGCGCGAACAAAAGCCTTTGCGCATGGGGCGTAGAAGGACGAGTGCCGTTCTTGGATAAAGAGTTTCTTGATGTGGCCATGCGTCTGAATCCGGTGGCAAAGATGTGCCCGGGTACGATCATCGAGAAGAAGATACTTCGAGAAGCATTTTCCGACAGCTTGCCCAAGGAGATCGCTTGGCGGCAAAAAGAGCAATTCTCGGATGGGGTAGGCTATGGCTGGATCGATACATTAAAGAAAATAACCTCCGAGTCGGTCACTGATAAAGAGATGGCGAATGCCGCCAAACGATTCCCGATCAATCCGCCCCAAAACAAGGAAGAGTATTATTACCGCTCCATCTTTGAAGAGCATTTCCCCAGCGAAAGCGCGGCGAGAAGCGTACCTTCCATTCCTAGCGTAGCGTGTTCTACCGCAGAGGCTTTAGCTTGGGACTCGGCTTTCAAAAACATGAACGAGCCAAGCGGCAGGGCCATAAAAGACGTACATGAATCCGCTTATTGACGAATATTTCTTTTCTTTAGTAGCAAAATGCACCAACTTTTATGAATAATAAACGCTGGTGCATTTAATTTTTATAATAACTTTGCCAGCTAGAGTCATAAAACACTTTAAAACAAATTTATATGAAGAAAATCTTTACATGCATTAGTTTGGCAGCCGCTACATTCATGGCTACCACCCCAGTGATGGCACAACAACAAAAACAATTAACAGATAAAGAAAAGGCTGCTGTTGTTAAAGTTATTGTACCTGCTGTTTTTGATCAAGTAAAGCAAATCAGTGGTGTTGATTTCATGTCCCTAGCTAATCCTAATATCGAAAATGTTATCAACTCCCCGTTATTTTTGCCACAAGTATCAAGTTTACGTGCCGATCAACTAAACACAATCTCGGCTACTCCGGATAGTCTAAAGTTAGATCTCAGTTCTTTAGATTTCTCTAAAATATTGCCTCCTGACTATGCAGGAATGGGAGATATCATTGCGGGCTTAGTAAATGACGTAAAACTTTCATTCAGTAACTATAAAGAATATAATGTTACTGTTAATGGAATCAATGTAAAAATTGAATTGCCCGAGAAAATTGATGTTAGTGCCGCTGCTATGACTGATGCAGAGACTGGTATACCTGCTAATTTGCTATCAATATTAATAAACACGAAAGATAAGGGAGTTATCCTTCCATTCAGTAGTTTATCTGTAGAATTAAAATTAGGCTTCTTGGGAACACTAGGTAGCATGATGCCTAATTTTCCTCTTAAAGATGGTAAATTAATTAGTCTTGCAGAGAATTCTAATAGTACAGGTACGATTGATTACAATGTTACTTTAGAAGAAAATTTACGTAGCCTCTCTGAATCATTGGGCCAAGTCCCTAATTTCCAAGTATCTGTTGATATGACGAAATTAATGACTGATAATGTAATCAAGGCTAGCTTATTCGGTAAACCTCTACAAGCACCTAACGCAAAATTGCCAATGGGTGACGCTGTCGTATATGCAAACTTGAAATCAACTACAGGAATGCCTGCTGATTCTATTGTCTTGACTTCATATGATGCCGCATCTAGCAAAATCAAAGGATACAAGAAGTTGACTCCGACAATTGGCGTATCTGGAGCAAATCTAGTTTTAACGACAACAGATTCAGTACGTGCTGACGTAAATACAGCTTGGACTCCAATGTCTAAACAGATCGTTACAATGCCAGCAACAATGAGCACGGCAATCAATTCTATTATGTCCTCTCTTGTTAATGGTGTCGTTAGTAATCTTAAAGCAAGCGCACAAACCAATTACACCATTACAATTGATTCTATTTACGAAGCTAAAAAAGATGAGGTTATTCGTGTAATGGAAATCGACGCAACGACAAAAGTTGAAGCTACGAGCTTAAAAGATACAAAGATGATCGTAGATATCAACTTCTTGAAAGGAAGCAATAAAGAGAATGTCATGAATATCAAGGCTACGGCTCCTACAAATGATACTAAAATTACGGTAGACTTTAGTCCTGCTGTTGATCCTAAAGGCGATGGCATTAAAGAAAATGTCAACATGGCGACATTATATATTACATCTGACGCTATGGGCATCATCACCGATAACGAGACTATCAGTGACGAGGTTCAAGAAGTTACGGTATCTACAACCGCTAGCGGTCTTTATGTAAAGAATGGTAAGGGTAATTATGTAATCGTTAATATGGTAGGTAGAGTTGTTTCTACGGGTATCATCACTAGCGATGAGCAATACATCAGTACTCCGAATATGCCGAACGGTATTTATATGATCTCAATCGATCAGTCTAAGCTCTTGAGATCTGCTCATAAGACAACTGTTAAGTTCGTAAAATAAATTATCTAGATAATTAGTTAATCTGATAAAAGGAGCTATCCGGAAACAAAACCGAGTAGCTCCTTTCTTTTTGTCAATTTGTAAACCAAACTCCCGGAGAGTTGATTTTTCTGGCCTGATGTACTTCTCGTCCCTAAATATGAGAAAAAATATTAGCAAATGATTGTTTAGTAATATATTAACCAAATACGACCTTTTGTTCTAGAAAAATAATTCATGCTAGTTCACATTTATACGGGTCAAAACATATTTTTTATACGGATAAAAGAGGCATTTCATACGGTTGTATCGCCCGACGCGACTATATGTATCGCCTTACGCGACCTATCGCGTTGGCTAACGCCACTACTTGCGTCGCCCAACGCAACCTTTCGTGTGACAAAACATGACCTTTTACGTAGAAATCAGTGGTTAAATACGTATTTTCACCCATTATCTATCCCTAGTTGAGGCTTCTTGAAAAAGAGGCTCGTCAGACAAACAGACTTATTTTAAGCAAATAGATAGATATATAGTTTTTTTACTTACAGTTACAGCAACCCATATTCACAAAGCATATATTACGATATAAAACCAAAACACACACTTCTAATTATCATTTATAACTAAAAGCATATATTATAACTTCAATCTATTACAAACCTCATATTTATAAAACATTCGAGCCTCTCACCTGTTATATACTTATCAAAACGTTATATATTTGCATCACAATAAAACAAAAAGAAATAATATAAAGAATAATATCATCAAAATGACAAAATCAATCAGATTCACAAAGATGCACGGTGCCGGAAATGATTACATCTATGTAAACACGATGGTCTATCCGATAGACAACCCCGAAGAATTATCTATCGCATGGAGCAAGCCGCACACAGGCATAGGATCTGATGGTTTGGTCTTGATAGGTTCTTCAGACATCGCCGATTTCAGCATGCATATCTATAATGCGGACGGCTCCGAGGCGATGATGTGCGGAAACGCATCCAGATGTATTGGCAAATATGTCTATGAGGCCGGCCTAACGCAAAAGAACAAGGTCACCTTAGAGACCTTATCAGGTATCAAAGAGCTACAATTGAAAATAGAGCGTGAAGAGGTCACCGAGGTCACGGTAGATATGGGAATGCCTGCCGTAGGCGAGATGGCCTTGGAGGTTGAGGCTGGAGGAGAAATTTACACCGGCACCGTCATCTCTATGGGAAATCCTCACTTGGTTATCTTCGTGGACGAGATGGACCAGGTCGGTCTGGCAAGCGTAGGCCCGTTACTGGAATGCCTCCCGCTTTTTCCGGACCGGACAAACGTGGAGTTCGTGCAGGTGCTAAAGCCGGACGAGGTACGGATGAGGGTGTGGGAACGAGGTTCCGGCATCACCCAAGCCTGCGGAACCGGAGCTTGCGCCACCGCCGTGGCCGGGGTCGTACGTGAGAAGACAAAGCGAAAGACGAAGGTCATCATGGATGGGGGCCCTTTAACCATCGAGTGGGACGAGCGAAGCGGTAAGGTCTTTATGACCGGCGGAGCGGTCAACGTATTCGAGGGATTCATCAAAGTCTGACACGGGGAACAAGACAAAACAACAAAAACAACAACATAAAAACAAAAGAACTGAGTATGGCACTAATTAATGAACATTTCCTGAAACTACAGAACAATTACCTTTTCTCCGACATCGCGAAAAAGGTAAACAGCTTCAAGGTTACCCATCCCAAAGATAAGATCATTCGAATGGGTATTGGTGACGTTACGCAACCACTTGCCCCCGCCGTTATCGAGGCGATGCATAAAGCCGTGGAAGAAATGGCGAGCAAGGATACATTCCACGGATATGGCCCCGAGCAGGGATATCCTTTCCTAATCGACGCTATCATTAAAAACGATTATGCCAGCCGGGGAGTCTTTATCGAACCGAGCGAGGTATTCATCAGCGACGGAGCGAAAAGCGATTGTGGAAATATAGGTGACATGCTCCGCCACGACAATAGTATCGGGGTGACAGACCCCGTATATCCGGCCTACATCGACTCGAACGTAATGAGCGGACGCACCGGGGTATTGGAAAACGGGAAATGGAGCGATGTCGTATACATCCCTTGCACGGAGGAAAACAACTTCGTACCGGATCTGCCCAGTCGCAGGGTGGACATCCTTTACCTCTGCTATCCCAATAACCCGACCGGAACGACCTTGACTAAGGACGAATTGAAGAAATGGGTAAACTACGCCCTCGCCAACGACGTGCTTATCATGTACGACTCCGCTTACGAGGCTTATATACAGGACCCGAATATCCCCCACTCTATCTACGAGATCAAAGGAGCGAAGAAGGTAGCTATCGAATTCCGGAGCTTCTCTAAAACCGCCGGGTTCACGGGGATACGTTGCGGATACACGGTCGTACCGAAGGAGCTGAACGCCTTCACGCTGGACGGGCAACGGGTACAGTTGAACAAATTATGGAACCGTCGCCAATGCACGAAATTCAACGGAACCAGTTACATAACCCAACGGGGTGCGGAAGCGGTTTATTCCACCGCCGGGAAACAGCAAGTGACAGCTACTATCAATTATTATATGACCAACGCGAAGATCATGAAAGAGGGCCTGCAAAACTGCGGTCTCACGGTGTACGGAGGCGATAACGCCCCATACCTCTGGCTAAAGACCCCGGACGGCCTCTCCTCATGGAAATTCTTTGACAAACTGCTTTATGAAGTCAAGATAGTCGGAACCCCCGGAGTGGGATTCGGACCGAGCGGGGAAGGTTATCTACGCCTCACCGCTTTCGGCGATAGGGATGACACCCTAGAGGCCATGGCTAGGCTGAGGAAGTGGCTAAGATAAGTCATTTACTATAAACAACAATAATCATCAGGTATTATGTCAAAGTTAAGATTTAGAGTCGTAGAATCGGCGTTCGAGAAAAAAGCGACCGAGCTAACCACTCCCGCCGAGAGACCTTCCGAGTATTACGGAGAATTGGTATTCAACCGTGAGAAGATGTTCAAATATCTTCCAGAGAGAGCGTACGAGAGACTGGTGGACTCCATCGACAACGGTACCCCGTTAGACCGTGAGACAGCGAACGCCGTGGCCTCCGGCATGAAGAAATGGGCGATGGAAAAAGGCGCTACCCACTACACCCACTGGTTCCATCCCTTGACGGAAGGTACCGCCGAGAAGCACGATGCTTTCATCGAGCACGATGGCAAAGGCGGCGTACTTGAGGAATTCGAGGGGAAACTACTGATCCAGCAAGAGCCGGACGCCTCCAGTTTCCCGAACGGCGGTATCCGCAATACGTTCGAGGCCCGTGGCTACTCGGCTTGGGATCCTTCCTCCCCTGCTTTTATCGTAGGAGACACCCTGTGCATCCCGACGATCTTCATCGCTTACACAGGCGAGTCCCTCGACTACAAAGCTCCCTTGCTGAAAGCCTTGGAAGCCGTGAACAAGGCGGCGGTCGATGTCTGCCACTACTTCAACCCGGACGTGAAGAAAGTATACGCCTACCTAGGTTGGGAACAGGAATACTTCCTAGTAGACGAGGGCCTATACGCCGCACGTCCCGATCTGTTGATGACCGGCCGAACCTTGATGGGACATGAAAGCTCGAAGAACCAACAGTTGGAGGATCATTACTTCGGAGCCATCCCCACCCGTGTCATGGAATTCATGAAAGACCTCGAGGTTGAGGCATTGAAACTTGGCATTCCCGTAAAGACCCGTCATAACGAGGTCGCCCCGAACCAATTCGAGCTGGCTCCCATCTTCGAGGAATGCAACCTCGCCAATGACCATAACTTACTGATCATGGCCCTAATGCGCAAGATCTCCCGCAAACATGGGTTCCGTGTCCTGTTGCACGAGAAACCGTTCAAAGGCGTGAACGGTTCCGGCAAGCACAATAACTGGTCGCTGGGAACCGATACCGGAATCCTTTTGATGGGACCGGGTAAGACGCCGGAAGACAACCTGCGCTTCGTGACCTTCGTGGTCAACGTACTGAAAGCCGTGTACACCCATAACGCATTGCTGAAGGCCAGCATCTCCAGCGCGACCAACGCCCATCGTCTGGGAGCGAACGAGGCTCCTCCAGCAATCATCTCCAGCTTCTTAGGAGCACAATTATCCAAGGTATTGGAGCATCTGGAGAACAGCGACACGGAGGATTTCAACCTAGCGGGAAAGCAAGGCATGAAACTCGATATCGCCCGTATCCCCGAGTTATTGATCGATAACACGGATCGTAACCGTACCTCCCCTTTCGCCTTCACCGGTAATCGTTTCGAGTTCCGTGCCGTAGGTTCCTCCGCGAACTGCGCTGCTGCCATGCTGGTATTGAACGCCGCCGTAGCGGATCAGTTGAGGCAGTTCAAGGCCGAGGTAGACGCTAAGATAGCCACCGGAAAGGATAAGTTCGCCGCTATCATCGAGGTAATCCGCAAGGATATCAAGGAATGCAAGGCGATCCATTTCGACGGCAATGGCTACAGCGAGGAATGGAAGGCCGAGGCCGCACGCCGGGGCTTGGATTGCGAGACCAGCGTGCCTTTGATCTTCGACGCTTATTTGAAAGATAGCAGCGTCCGCATGTTCGAGTCCACGGGAGTCATGACCCGTAAGGAGCTGGAGGCTCGCAACGAGGTCAAATGGGAGATGTACACGAAGAAGATCCAGATCGAGGCCCGTGTATTAGGCGACCTGACAATGAACCATATCATCCCGATGGCCACCAAATACCAGTCTTCCTTGATCGACAACGTATATAAGATGCGTGAATTATTCCCCGCCGATAAAGCCGCCCATCTATCCTCCAAGAACATGGAGATCATCGAGGATATAGCGAACCGCACGATCTTCATCAAGGAAAAAGTGGACGAGATGGTCAACGCCCGCAAGATAGCCAACAAGATCGAGAGCGAGCGGGAGAAGGCGATCGCTTACCACGACCGGATCGTCCCGATGATGGAAGCCATCCGTTACCATATCGACAAGTTGGAACTGGTTGTCGATGACCAGATATGGACCTTGCCGAAATACCGTGAGCTTTTATTCATCAGATAGTCTTATTCAGACAGTAGTTTTTTGTTGATTGTTTTGTGTTAATAAGGAGAGGATGCTGCGAAGTATACCTCTCCTTCTTTTTTATCCCATACAAAATACATACCTTTGGGGCATAAATATATAGGAGGGAAATTGATATGACGACAATAGAGTTACA
>ENA-ORTF01002659-ORTF01002659.1-human-gut-metagenome-genome-assembly--contig:-NODE-2659-length-17367-cov-2.839071_pt1 | contig 17367 bp, 10 predicted proteins | sample MGYA00241908_ERZ509180 | MGnify/ENA primary metagenome ERZ509180 (study PRJEB26280, sample SAMEA2338814) | human gut metagenome | biome: human gut; feature: human-associated habitat; material: faeces... | reverse complement strand
GCAGGTTTTCGTAGTTGTTGTTCATGTGTGACCTCCTTTGAAAATTGTTCTTGACATAATAGACTTTTGGTGATATAAAATACTCGGTAAGTCGTCTATTGTGAAAACAGTATAATCAAAGGCTGCTGTATTGTCAATAGCCTATTTGAAATTATTTTTATCAGTCGGTCTATTATGGAGGAAGCTGTATGTATCCGTTTAAAAATCCGCCTGCGCCAACTAATCGCATCTGGGCAGCGTGCTATATGGATTCTGTTACGGAATGCTTTGAAATTCGGACAGAAGCGAAAACGCCGGGGGGCATTTTCACGCTGTACCACAAGGAATATCCCATTGGTACGGCACTGACGGAGTTTCTGTACGCAGACGTAAAGGTGTTTCCGGCGCATCTGGGGAATATCAAAACATGCCTTAAGGAAATACGGGCGGGAAATGATGTGAATACACAGTTCCTTCAACTGTTTAGCATTGCCCTTTACTGGCTGCGGTGCAGTCCCGCGTTTGCGCCGCTGGCGGCCAGCATCCAGCGGCAGCAGCTATACTATGAACAGGGGAAGCGACTGGGAACGGATGAAATCGAGCGCCAAATGACCTACTACACGGAATTACAGCCGAAACTGCTGTATTTGGCGGAGAATTTCTTCGAGGCCAGTAAGCCGGAGGATATGACGGCGCGGTACTTTGCGCAGCGTCAAGCGCTGGGTGAAAAGGGTGCGGCGGAATGGAACAACTATCTTCCGCTAAGCTATCGTGAGGTATCCTATGGCCCTGTCATGAAGGGAGCAAATGGATTTTTCCCATACGATGATATTCTGAATGAAGAACAGCGGAATGACATTCAAGACTTCTTTGCCGACACGCTGAATACGGAAAGGGCGGAAGATTTTACGCAGTTTATCCTTGCGGAGTATATCCGCCGGGATCTGAGATTCCGCGTCTGTAAATTCTGCGGACGCTACTTCGGCATTATGGGCAATACCCGGCTGGAATTTTGCGACCGGCTCATTGACGGTTCTACAAAAACCTGCAAGGAGATGGGGTCTCTCCGGCTTTACGAGAAACGGAAGCTGGAGGAGCCAGCCATCAAGGAGTATAAGCGCTCCTACAAGGCCCACAACGCCCGTATCCGCTATGGTCTGATGACGCGGGAGGAGTTCAATACCTGGTCTCAGGAGGCCCGCAGAAAGCGGGATGACTGTGTTGCTGGAAAGCTATCGCTGGAAGAATTCGTGGCGTGGCTGGATAGCGACAGACAAAGCTAAACAACGGACTGACTGGCCGTTTTATAATTTCAGAGGAAAGAGAGGTACATGTGAAAAGCAATACCAAGAACGCAAAGGGCAGCGGCACCATCCGCAAGCGCTCCGACGGGCGCTGGGAGGCCCGCTATACCACCGGCATTGACCCGAAGACGGGCAAACAGATCCAAAAGTCCGTCTATGGCAAGACACAAAAAGAAGTCCGTCAGAAGCTGACGGAGGTCACAGCGGAGATCGACAGCGGGACGTATTTGGAGCAGACGAAGGATACGGTGGGGGAGTGGCTGGATACCTGGCTGAAAACCTACGCGCTGTATTCCGTGAAAAGCTACACCTATGATGCCTATGAGCGCAGCTGCAACATCCATATCAAGCCTGCGCTGGGGCGGATACGGCTGTCCGCGCTGACAGCACCGCAGATTCAGCAGTTTTATAACAGTCTGATCACAGAGAAGAAGTTGTCACCCAAGACGGTGAAGAACATCCACGGTGTGCTGCACCGGGCGCTGGGACAGGCTGTAAAGCTGGGAATGCTCCGTTCCAATCCGACGAATGTCTGTGATCTGCCAAAGGCACACCGAAAAGAGATCAAGCCAATGGAGCAGGCGGAGATTACAAAGTTTCTGCAAGCAATCCAAGGGACGAAGTATGGGCTGGTGTATCAAATCACCCTGTTCACCGGATTGCGGGAGGGGGAAGTGCTGGGACTGACGTGGGATTGTATTGATTTTCAGCATAATGCGATCTACATCAATAAGCAGCTCCAGAAAACGAAAAAGGTAGGCGGCACTTACTGCCTGGCCCCGACAAAGAACAGCCGTAACCGCACGATCCTGACCGCACCATCCGTCATGGCTCTGCTGCGAAAGCAAAAAAGCCAGCAGGCGCAAATGCGTCTGTTGGCAGGAGAAGCGTGGAACAATTCGTGGGATCTGGTGTTTACCAATGAGTTGGGAGGGCATTTGTGCCATTGCACAGTCTATAAAAAGTTTAAGGCGATCGTAAGAGAGCTTGGTATGCCGGAGGAACGGTTCCATGACTTGCGGCACAGCTTTGCTGTGGCTTCCATTGAGAGCGGCGATGACATCAAGACAGTGCAATCCAATCTGGGCCATGCCACCGCCAGCTTTACGCTGGATGTGTATGGTCATGTAACGCAAAAAATGCGGCAGCAATCCGCTGACCGCATGGAGGAATTTATTCAGAAAGTCTCCGGTTGAAACGATTGCCGCAAATGCTCTTTGAAATCTATAAAGGGTCAAAATAAGGGTCAAAGGGTATACGAAAACCCTGTAACCGTTGAGATTACAGGGTTTTGTGTGGCGGAGAAGGAGGGATTCGAACCCTCGAGACCCTTTAGGAGCCTACATGATTTCCAATCATGCGCCCTCGACCAACTAGGCGACATCTCCATGTCGTTATCAGGACGGTCAAGCAAAGCCCTGACGAGAATTTATTATACCGTATTACCGGCATAAAAGCAACCCCCTTTTTGCAAAAAAGTTGCCCTAAAAGACATTTTTTCGCATTACGGGCAAAGAAAGGATTGCGCCCGGCCCTTTGGCGTACTATAATATTATAAATCACTTTCGGAAAAAAGGAAGGATAAGACCCATGAAACGAGTAGAGATCAAAGCACTGTTTGCGGAGCCGGAGCGCTACACCGCGGAGCCGGTCACTATTTGCGGCTGGGTGCGCACCCTGCGCTCCAGCAAGGCCCTTGGCTTCATCGAGCTGAACGACGGCAGCTACTTCAGCAATCTGCAGGTGGTGTTTGAGGAAAATAAACTGGCCAATTATGATGAGATTTCCCGCCAGAATGTCGGCGCCGCCCTCATCGTCCGGGGCCGCCTGCTGCTGACCCCCGAGGCCAAGCAGCCCTTTGAAATCCATGCGGAGAAGATCACCGTGGAGGGCGCCTCCACCCCGGATTATCCCCTGCAGAAAAAGCGCCACAGCATGGAGTTCCTGCGCACCATCCAGCACCTGCGTCCCCGCACCAATACCTTTAGCGCGGCGTTTAGAGTGCGTTCTGTTGCGGCCCAGGGCATCCATAGGTTCTTTACCGAGCGCGGCTTTGTGTACGCGCACACCCCGCTCATCACCGGCAGCGACTGCGAGGGTGCCGGCGAGATGTTCCGCGTCACCACCATCGATCCCGCCGATCCCCCTCTGACCGAGGACGGCAAGATCGATTACAGCCAGGATTTCTTCGGCAAAGCCACCAATCTCACCGTCAGCGGTCAGCTGGAGGGTGAGTGTATGGCTATGGCCTTTGGCAAGATCTACACCTTCGGCCCCACCTTCCGCGCGGAAAAATCCTACACCGGCCGCCATGCCGCCGAGTTCTGGATGATCGAACCGGAGATCGCCTTTGCCGACCTGGAGGACAATATGGTGCTGGCGGAGGACATGATAAAATATGTGCTGCGCTATGTGATGGAGCAGTGCCCCCGCGAGCTGGAATTCTTCAATAACTTTGTGGATAAGGGACTGCTGGAACGCCTGAACCATGTGGTAAACAGCGACTTTGCCGTCTGCACCTACACCGAGGCCATCGAGCGGCTGCAAAAGGCCGATGTGGAGTTTGAGTACCCTGTCAGCTGGGGCGTGGACCTGCAGACTGAGCATGAGCGCTACCTCACCGAAAAGATTTTCGGCAAGCCGGTCTTTGTTACCAATTATCCCAAGGAGATCAAGGCCTTCTATATGCGCCTGAACGATGATGGTAAGACGGTGGCGGCCGTGGACCTGCTGGTGCCCGGCATTGGCGAGATCATCGGCGGCAGCCAGCGTGAGGAGCGTCTGGACATCCTGCTGGACCGCATCCACGAGCTGGGGCTGAATGAGGAGGACTACTGGTGGTACCTCGACCTGCGGCGCTTCGGCGGCGCGCGCCACGCCGGTTTCGGCCTGGGCTTCGAGCGGCTCATCATGTATGTTACCGGCATCCCGAATATCCGTGATGTACTGCCCTTCCCCCGTACCACCGGCTTTGCGGAATTCTAAACCGAATATATATGCTGAAGTCCTCCGCGTGGGATCCCATGCGGAGGACTTCAGTTTGTTTATTTACGGAGGGCGATTTAATCCGCAGAGAAGGTTTGCTGGAAGAACCGCCGGACCATTTCAGCGGTGTCATCAGTGTGGTCCTCGGTGGTAATCAGATAGTATTCAGAGCCATACAGGGGATCCTTCAGTGGGACAGCCCGAATCTGGGAAGAGGGAAGCATCCAGTTCGGCTGGAAGGTGGGGTAGACCCAGTTGTAGTTTTCTACGCATACATTGCGCAGCTCGGAGATGTTCTTGGAGATGATCTCCAGCTTGGGCACAAATCCGGCTCGCTGGCAGTGACGGAGAAAACCGTCTGTTTGAATATCTCCGGTACGGATCCCTTCTCGGATGGGATCATAGTACAGGATAAAGCTCTGCTCCCGCAGGTCGCCCACATCTACTTCCGCTTGTCCAGCCAAGGGGTGGTCCGCCCGCATGACAATACATAGCGGCTGATTGTGCAGCAGGGTACAGCGGGTACCCGGTATGGTGCAGAAGGCAGGCGTTTTATTACGGTCCTCCTGCCAAAAGACACGAGTGACCAGCAGCGCGTCAAATTCCCGACTGCGCAGGCAGGCTTCGACCTCCGAGGATTGGTAAAATAGAAACTGAATATTGTGCCCGGGGGCATACAGATAGAATTTTTCCATCAGCAGGCACTCGGTTTTTATGCTGATGCGCCCCAGAGGAAGACCGATGGTATAGGGCTTCTCATCCTGGCCCTTCAGCCGGCTGATGTGAAACTCCAGCGATTCATACTGTCCCACCACCTGTGCGATATAGGGAAGAACGCTGGTGCCCGGCCCTGTCAGCTTCAGGCGCTCGCCCCGGGCGGGACGGTCAAATAAGGTGATGCCCAGGGCCTCCTCCACACACTTCACCTGCCGGGAGACCGAGGAGGGCGCACAGGGGATCTCCTCAGCGACCTTGCTGAAATTCAGGTGGGTGGCCACCAGCAGTACAGTCTTCAGGTATTGGATCTCCATAGTGCGCCCTCCTTTTGGTTATGGCAGCGGGTAGGCAATGCAGCGGGGCTTCCTCAGTGTCTCAGTGACGGTAGGAAAGGGAATCCGCCCGAACAACGGATGTGGCATCCGTCTTTTTGGGGTCCTTCTTTTCTCCGGGCTGGGGGCGGCGGTTCCGGCGCAGGGCTTCATCCATGTGGATCTTGACGCCGCGGCTGGCCAAAGTGTGCTGCAGGGCGGGCACATCCAGCGCCTGCAGGCTGATATTCTCCTTGGCAGCCATGGAAACAGCCAAGCCGGCAGCTTCACCGGTGAGAACACAGGCGGGAATAAACCGTGCGACTTCCCAGCCGCGGCCGGTGGCGGAAACGATCCTTCCGGCTGCGGCAATGTTGGTGATCTCGGTATCGATGAGGCCGCCGTATGGGAACTCGTATACTTCGGCAGGGATTTCCAGCGAGTGGATCATGCAGCCGATTGAGCTTTCCACATACCGGTCAGGCACTACCTCCAGCTGCTCCTTGCCAACCAGCCGGCGGGTCATACGGAACTGCGGCATAAGCGGCAGGGTCATCTGCGCGTAGGAGGGGCTCTGGTGCTGCTTTAAGTAGTCCAGCGCCAGCTTGCGGCTGGTACGGATATATCCGTTGACGCCCTCACTGGTGGTGCCATAGTACATGGGGATCTCCGCCTCGCTGTTATCGGCATCGGGGCGAAGCCCCAGCCAGCGCAGCGGCAGTGCCTGCAGGGCCTGCCCGGTCTCCAGGCCTTTTTTCATGGTATCCAGGTCTATTTCATGTGCCCAGTGGGAAACAATGCTCCGCTGTGTTTCGGTGGGAGCGCCGGCCCGGAACATCAGGTCCAGGTCGCCGCTGGCATCCACAAAGGCCTTGGCCAGGTAGGCGGTGCGTCCGGATTTGTTTTCGACAATGACGCCCTTGCAGGTTTTACCCTCCATGATGGGCGCGCAGAAGTTGGTATCAAAAACGACCTGAATACCTTCCTGTTCCATCAGCTCATCCAGTGCGCACACGGCAGCCGGGATATTAAAATTGGTGCGGTAGCGGCCGGTGGGGGTGTCCACGGTATCGGGCCCGTTCCGCCAGCAATCTGGCAGGTTATCGTAGCCGTAGCGGATGCAGACATGCAGCAGCTCCTCCGCCAGGCCGCCATATACCTTGTGCCCCAAACCGTCATCCAGAGGCAGATAGATGCAGACATGGCCCAGGGTAGCCAGACCGCCCAGGATGATGCTTTTCTCCAGCAGAATGACCCGGGAGCCATTGCGTGCGGCCGAAACTGCGGCGGCTACACCGGCTACGCCGCCGCCTACTACGATCACATCCGCTTCCCCCGCAACGGGGATGGAATGGGATTGCTCAGTGATTTGCTTTGGTTTTTCCATTGATGGTATGCCTCGTTTCTTAGTGTATTATAGCAGATGCGCGGGAAGAAGGGAATAGGCCATATCGTCCCGGAAAAGCCGGTTAGGGCAGAATGTAGCTGCAGCCAAGGGCAATCACATAAACCACAATGATATAAACAGGAATCACCTTGATGGCATCGTGCCAAATAAAGCGGTTGTCTATCTCCTCACGGTCCAGCAGCAGCGCGGCGTAGATGGTACCTGCATAGGTCAAGAAGGCCATGTTGGCGCACAGGCTCAGCGTCGCGGCGGTAACAGATGCGCTGATCCCGGTGTCCAGCTGCATCTGGCATACAAAAGGCATGATGGCCGCGTTGCCCAACAGGGTAAGGGGGGTGCCGTTGCAGATGTTGGTGATAATGGTGATAACAATAGTAAGGAGAAGCAGCAGCAGCGGCAGCGGCATATTGCCGAATACGGGTTTAAGCAGGGAGATGATCCAGTCGCGAATGCCCAAATCAGCGGAAGCCATGGCATTGCCCAGGAAGGTGAAGCAGCCAACGATGCACACCACATTCCACAGGGTGCCTTCACTCAGCAGCTTCATGGGGTTGGCCAGCGGCTTGCCGTCTACTTTGATAAGCCCCAGAATGCCCAGCGCCAGCAGGAAAATGAGGGTAGTGCCGATAGGAGCCAGAACAGCGCTTCCGGGGAAGTCCTTCGGCAGCAGCGGGATCACGATGATATACAGGAAGGACAGGCAGAAGATGGTGAGAATGAGCTTCTGGCGCTTATTAAATTTCTTGGGAATGTTGCGCAGCGCCTCTACATTTTCAATATCCAGCTCCTTCAGCGGGGCAACATTGCACTTAAATACACCGGGGATCATAAAGGCCAGGATGCACAGCCATACCAGATTGACCAGGATGCACACGAACATATAGGTGAACATATTGATGCTCAGTCCAAAGCCCTGCATGCTGGTATTGATAAGGGTGTAAATGGTAAGGGCAATGCCCTTGAAGGGGAAGCAGAAATTACCCATGCAGCCCAGGTAGATGCCCAGCAGCATGAATTTGCAGAATCTATCCTGCTTATCATAGCCGCACACATCCCGGATGGACTCATAAATGCCGAAGTACAGCAGCGCGGTGGGGATAAACCCAATGAACATGGAAACGATAAAGCTGGAGAAGAACAGCGAGAACAGCAGCGCGACCGGGCGTCCTCGAAGCGCCTTGATGCTAAGCAGCTTGCGCACCAGCACATCGATCACGCCGGCTTCCTTGAGCGCCACGCACAGCGCAGATACAAAGATCAGCTGGGGGACGGTAGAACCGCCCATCCAACTGGAAACAGCGGCGGAGGATGTCAAAAAGCCGCTGTATACCATGGCGATAATACCCAGGATAGCAGCTAGGGTGGACTGGGAAGTGAATACTGTAAGCAGAATAACGCCGATAAATACGCCCAGGGCATTGGAGCCGACCTGTGTAACCACGGAGAACGGGCCCAGAATCCGGCCGAAAAAGAACATAAAGAGGAACGCGATCAAAATGATCGGCCACTCACGCTTTTGGGCAGCTGACTTTGTCATAGTAGTTCACATGCAAGGCTAAGCACGGAGCTTTGCATGCGATCCTCCCTTCTGTAATTTTTATTCTCAGGTGAACGGTGATCTGCCGCCTTCGGTCGCGATCCGAAAACGGATTCCATAATAAATTGTGCACAATCTACACTTTTTATTTTAGAAAGCCTTGTGTATAAAGTCAATTGCACAATCCGCACGCACTGTTGCAACTTTGGCATGGAATTCGCTTCCGTCCCTATATGGAAGGTCCTCCCGCCGCCCCCGCTGACCTGATTGGCGGCATGGCTCTCCCCTGTGGGAGTGCCTCATCCCCCGCAAAAATGTATTTTCTCATACTTTGGGATGATTTACACCACCCGCTTTGGCTGGTAAAATAAGACCAGAACACAAAATACCGCCGATCCATTATACCCATAAGGGGACTGGTCCCCTTCGGCATCCCGTGGCCCCCACGGGATGAACCCGCCGCAAAGGGAGGGAGCGCATGGCCAAAAATGTAGTCATCCGGCCGTCTGTCCGGGAACAGTACCAAAAATTCATGGCACGGGGCAGGGTGCTGTTTTTCACCGCGCCCTGCGGCTTTGGCAAAAGCATCCTGGCCGAAACGCTGCTTGCCGGGCAGCAGGTGCTTTCTCTCACCGCCGGGGAGCCGGACTTCGCCCTGCCGGCGGATGATAAGGACTGGCAGGTCCTCTTGATCGATGACCTGCGGCAGATGACCGAGGAGCCGGATCAGCAGGCGCTGTGCCAGCTCGTCCGGGAGTACAGCGACCGCCGGTTCGTCCTGCTTTCCCGCGGGGCGGTGCCGGGCTGGCTCATGGCCTTCCAGTATGCCGGGCTTATGGCGGTGCTGGATGCCGACGCCCTGCTTTTTGACCGGGAGGATATCCGCAGCCTGTTCCGGCAGCAGGGCACCCCCGTCAGCGAATCGGAGCTTTCCGAGATTCTGCGGGAAACCAGCGGCTACCCGCTGGGCGTGGCGGTCATCGCCCACTGCATGGTCGGCGGCCGCCCCTATGGCCCGGAGCTCATCGCCCAGGGCTACCACGAGGTCTTTTTCTACTTCGAGGCGGCGGTCTACCGCCGGTTCGATCTGCCCATTCGCCGTTTTTTGCTGGAGCTTGCCCCCTTTGAGAGCTTCGATGCCGAGCTGGCCCGTATGGTCAGCGGCGATCCCCACGCCGGGGAACGCCTGGCCTGGCTCCAGCACAATACCACCATGCTGCGCCCCGATGATGTGCAGCGGTTCCGGTTCTGGCCGCAGTTCCGCACCTTTTTGCTGTGGGAGATGGACCGGGAATACAGCGAGGAAAAGCGCCGCACCGTTCTGGGCCGCGGCGGCCTCTACTACGAGCTGAAAGAGGATTACAGCCATGCGCTGGAGTGCTACACCATGGCAGGGGATCATTCCAAGGTCTCCGAGCTTCTGGTGCGCAATGCCGAGCTTCATCCCGGCATGGGCCATTACAGCGAGATGGAGAAATACTACCGCAGCCTGCCGGAGCAGGAGATCGCCGCCTCCCCAGCGCTGATGCAGGGCATGAGTATGCTGTGCGCCCTGGCGGCCGATTATGAGGGCAGCGAGCGCTGGTACCAGGCGCTTTCTCAGTTTGCCCGCTGCCGTGCCAAAAGCGACGCGGCCGGGCGGCAGGCCCGGGGCCGGCTGGCCTGGTTGGATATCTCCCTGCCGCAGCGCGGCGTCACCGATCTCACCGCCATCATCCCCGCGGCCTACCGGCTGTTGGTCAATAAGGAAGTGACCCTGCCGGCCTTTTCGGTCACCAGCGCCCTGCCCAGCATTATGAACGGCGGCAAGGACTTCAGCGAATGGAGCCGCCGGGATGACCTGCTTTATCAGACCATCCGTGTCCCGGTGGAGGCCATTCTGGGCCGGGATGGCGTGGGTCTGCCGGATTGCGCCATTGCCGAAAGCAAGTTTGAAAAAGGCGAGGACATCACCGCCCGTATGCTGGCCCTGATGCCCCGATTGGGGGAGATCCAGCGGGACGGCACCCCGGATATTGAATTCGCCGCGGTGGGCCTGCTGGCCCGCAGCCAGTTGGCGGCCGGCCACTCCCAGGATGCCCGCAGGACGCTGGAAAGCCTGCGGCAGCGCTTCGCGGAAGGCGGCCAAAGCCGATTTTTGCCCAATATCGATGCCATGCTGTGCCGCGTTGACCTGCGGACTGGCGATACCGATGCCGTAGATAGCTGGTACCGGGAAAAGGCCCCGCGCGACCCCCTCAGCATCAATATCATGAAGCGCTACCAGTACTTTACTCAGGCTATGGCGGAGCTTGCTCAGGGCCGGCCGCAGGCCGCCCTGCTTACCCTGGCTCCGCTGGAACCCTACTGCATCGCCTGCCAGCGGAAGATGGATCACACCACCCTGCTGCTTTTGCGGGCCGTGGCCCAGTACCGGCTAAAGGACGAAGCCTGGCGGCAAAGCCTTACCGATGCCCTGCGCATTGCCGCCGGGTTGGGGTTCATCCGCCCGGTAAGCTGCTGCGGCGCCGCCCTGCTGCCCCTGCTGCAGGCCCTGCCCAGCCCGGAGGAAGAGAGCTGGTACCGGCAGGTGGTGGCCTTTGCCCGGGTGCAGGCCGCCCGGTATCCCTACTTCCTGGTGCCGCCCCTGCCCCCCGGCGAGGAAATGACCGCCACCGAGCTGCAGGTGCTGCGCCTGATGTGCGCCGATAAAAGCAATGCCGAGATCGGCCGTATCCTGGATATCAAGCTGCCCACGGTAAAAACCCATGTCAGCCATATCCTCACCAAGTTGAATGTCAGCCGCCGCAGCGAGGCCAAAACCGCCGCCCGCCGCCTGTGGCTGATTGAATAAGATAATAAAAAACTGTAATTCTGGAGGAACATATGAAGAAACGAGTATGTAGTGTTTTGCTGGCCGCCGTGCTGTGTGTTACCATGCTGTCTGTTGTAGCATTGGCGACGGAATGTACCAATGGTAACCACACCTATACCGGTAATAAGTATGTGGCTAATGACAATGGCATAAACCACAGCCCTAAATGTGACAATTGCGGTTATGTTGATACAAGCCGCAGCAGCCAGCACTGTGATAATGGTTCAAACAGTAAATATAAAGATGGAAAATGTGACTATTGTGATGCAGAGCTGGCTGTTTCCTTTAATGATTTGTTCCGTAACATTTGTGCCACCACATGGGAAGCGGCGTTTAAGGAAATTGGATCGACCAGTGGAACCCTTTATCCAATCGCAGATACAACCGAGACGATCACCTATAACGAAAAAGGAAATGTTACCATCAATTTGGCCGGATTAACCATAAATAAATTGAAAGTAACAAAGGGCACGCTTACCATAACAGGAAGTGGCACCATCACCAAGCTGGAAGTTAGCGGCGGTACCGTTCAACTCTCCGGCGGCACCTATGGCGAAATTACAGGAGCCGATAAGGAAACCCTGTTGGCCCACGGTTATGTATTTGATGGCAATACTGTTAAGGAGGCCCCCATCAAGAGTGTCACGGCATCCGTAACGGCCCCTAACAACGCCAAATACGGCTACACCGCCGAACAGGCTCCTGTTCTTACCGCGGCCATTACCCCGGCCATTACCCCGGACAATGTGACCGGTGTGACCTACCAGTGGTACAAGGTAAACGGCAACAAGAAAACCGCGATTAATAATGCTACTGCCCAAACCTATACAGTGGAAACCGGCCTGAATGCGGGGGACTACGATTACTGCTGCACAGCCACCGTTGGCACCTACTCCCTCACCAGCGAGGAAGTCAAAGTGACCATTGCCAAGGCGGATGGCCCCCAGCTGGGCACCATCAATGTGAACCAGGTCTACAATGACACCGCCAGCAAGACCATTGAGATTTACGATCAGGTAATAGGTAAGCTCAATGAAGCTTTCCCGAATGGCGGTACGATGGAGTTCCAAGGTGATAGTTATGAGTCCGCGGATGGGCTAACATTAAATGGTTGGCAAATAGATGTTAACAGTGGCTCTATAACTTATACAATGGGCGAAAATACAGCTCCCGAAAAGAAAATCACTATAAAGTACAAGGCTTTTGCACACGAAGGTAACTATAAGAATAACTACGAGTATGCCGAGGGCACAGTTGTCATCACCCTCACCAAGATCACCCCCACCGGCACTCCCAATTACACCCCCATCACCTCCAGCGGTAAGACCCTGGCCGATGCCCACCTCAATGCCGATAATGGTGTATTCTCTGTGCCCGGCACTGTAAAATGGGTAGGGGAAACGGATGAGCTTGACCCCAGCACTGTTCCCGTAGAAAAAGGGACAGCCTACGAGTGGATCTTCCGTCCGAATGACGGTGAGCACTTTGAAGTGATCCGCGGCTCCATCATCCTGTGGACCGAAAGCGGCAGCGGTGTGGTGATCATCGTTCCTTCCCAGTCCGGTGAAAGCACCCCCGCCAGCAACCCCAATACCGGCGCGGCCCATGTGGGCCAGCCGCTGCCCGGCTTGGCTCTGCTGGCGCTTGCGGCTCTGTGCCTGTATGCAGGCACCCGCCGCTTCTAAACAGCCATCCTCACTTACCTCTCCGGGGGCAGCAGTGGGTTAAAAGCCTGCCACTGCCCCCCATTCTATCCCATGTGTGAGTTGAACCACGGCCGAAAATATGCTATAATTCTCCGCAGCGCGGCATGGCCGCCAAAAACCGTGACCGGAGGGCCTTATGAATACCTTCTTGAAGCTGGCTTTTTTGTTCTATATCGGTTCTTCGCTGGGCTGGGTGCTGGAGCTTTTCTTCCGGCGCTTTATTTCCGGCAATAATCCCGAGCGCAAGTGGATCAACCCCGGCTTTATGGTGGGGCCCTATGTGCCGCTGTACGGCACCGGGCTTTGCATCCTGTACCTGGTTTCCCGCCTTTCGGAAAGCCGCCAGATCGCCAACCCTGTGTGGAACCACATTGCCATGCTGGTGCTGATGGCCGCCGCCATGACCGCCATCGAGTACATTGCCGGCATCCTGCTGCTGAAGGTGATGAATGCCCGTCTGTGGGATTACAGCCGCCGCTGGGGTAATGTGAATGGTCTTATTTGCCCCCTGTTTTCCGTCATTTGGGCAGTGATGGGCGCGGCCTATTATTTCTTTGTGGATCCTTACATTTTGCGGGCACTGGATTGGCTTTCCCGCAATTTGGCGTTTTCCTTTGTCATCGGCGCGTTTTTCGGCGTTTTCGCCATCGATTTCGTCTATTCCACCCACCTCATGGTCAAGATAAGGACCTTTGCCCGCGAGAAGAATGTGGTGGTCCGCTATGAGGAGCTGAAGGCCTACTTTAAGGCCGGCCGGGAAAACGGCCGCCAGCACTTTTTCCTGGCCCTGCATACCGAGATCCCGCTGCGGGAAAAGCTGCAGCAGTACTACGATTACCGCCGGGCCCGCCGGGAGGAGCTGGACCGCATCCTGCACGGAGAGGACGGCACCAGCAGCACCGCCAAAGCAGAATAAGCCTTTTTACCGGAGGGAAGCGGCGAGCTTCTCTCCGGGCCTTTTTATGTGGGCAGGCCCCATCTCATCTTGCCTGCCCGGCGGAGGCCAGTTTGCAGTCGCCTATCGGCGTCGCGGGGCCTTTTGCAAAGGCATAGTTAGCACCGCTCGCCGCGGGGGCCTTCCTTTTGCTCCTGCAAAAGGAAGCAAAACAGGGTCAAGGGGGACCAAACTTCCCCCTTGACAAACCCCTTTGACGCTTAGCTGTGCTGGCTACGAATTTAGATTTTTCATTATCGAAAAACCCAAATCCGTACTGCGCACAGATGCGCTCTAAAGGTAGCCTGCGGCAGCATTTGCCCCCTTCCCGTTCCCCTCCCCCGTGGCGGGGGAGGGGCCGTCTGGGAAAATAGCTGCTTGTTCAACCCATAGTCTCGGCAGCGTGACTATCTGCGATTGGTTTGCGGAAACCAAATAAAATGCGCTTGCCCCCTGCACCCGGACAGCGGACTGCACCACACCACAAAGGGCACGGTGCAGAGAAAAAGCGATTACTGCCGCATGGCGGCGATGGATTCCAAAATCTTGGCCATGCGTTCCTTGTGCTGGGCCAGCTTGGCGCGCTCGGTTTCGATGAGCTGAGCGGGAGCTTTGGCAACAAAGCCGGGGTTATCCAGCTTGCGGCCGATGAAATCAATGTCGCTCTGGCACTTTTCGCGCTCTTTTTCCAGGCGGGCCAGTTCCTTTTCCCGGTCGATCAGCTCGTCCATCGGGATGAGAGCACGGGCGGCATGGGTGATGATCTGAACGGCGCCGGGCAGCTCGAACTTTTCACCGACCTCGACCTCCGAGGCGGAGGCCAGGCGCTGCAGGAACGGGATGCCGTTTGTGAAAATCTCGGCTTCGGCCGTTTCGATATAGACCTTGGCCTTTTTGGAGGGCGGGATGTTCATTTCGGTGCGCTGGTTGCGGATAGCCCGGATGATATCAATGATCTTCTGGAAATCGGCCTCCTCCTTCTGGAAGGAAAGCTCCTCACTCCAGGCGGGCCACTGGGAGATCATGATGGCTTCCGCCTCGCCCTCGTGGGGCAGGCTCTGCCAGATCTCCTCGGTGATGAAGGGCATGAAGGGGTGCAGCAGCTTGAGGGTATTGGCCATGACATACACCAGTACCTTTTGGGCATTGAGGGCGGTTTCACCGCCCGCCTGCAGACGGCTCTTTACTAGCTCGATGTACCAGTCGCAGAGGATATCCCAGATGAAATCGTAGAGCTTTGCGGAAGCGACGCCCAGCTCGAATTTTTCGAGGTTATCGGTGACCTCCTTCACAAGGTCATTGTAGAGGGTGAGCACCCACTTATCCTCGGTGGCGAGGGTTTCGGGCAACTCGATTTTGGTGATCTCATCGGAGAGGTTCATTTGGATGAAGCGGGTGGCGTTCCAGATCTTATTGGCGAAGTTGCGGGCGGCCTTCACCTTTTCATCCATATAGCGGGTATCATTGCCGGGGCTGTTGCCGGTCACCAGCATAAAGCGCAGGGCATCCGCGCCGTACTGGTCGATGACCTCCAGCGGGTCTACGCCGTTGCCGAGGGATTTGCTCATCTTGCGGCCCTGGGCATCCCGCACCAGGCCATGAATGAGGACGGTATCAAAGGGCTTTTTGCCGGTGTATTCCAGACCGGAGAAGATCATGCGGGAGACCCAGAAGGTGATGATATCGTAACCGGTGACGAGGGTGGAGGTGGGGTAGAATTTGCGCATCTCGGGAGTGTCATCCGGCCAGCCCAGGGTGGAGAAGGGCCACAGTGCGCTGGAGAACCAGGTATCCAGGGTATCGGGGTCCTGGGTCATGTGGCCGCCGCACTTGGGGCACTTTTCGATGCCTTGAATGGTGACAACGGTCTCGCCGCAGTCATCGCAGTAGTAGGCGGGGATGCGGTGGCCCCACCACAGCTGGCGGCTGATGCACCAGTCCCGGATGTTCTCCATCCAGTGGAAGTAGTTTTTATCGAAGCGCTCCGGAACGAAGCGGATGTCTTTCTCACGGACAGCCTTGATGGCGGGCTCTGCAAGGGGTTTCATCGAGACGAACCACTGCTTGGAGACCATGGGCTCGATGGTGCTGTGGCAGCGGTAGCAGGTGCCTACATCGTGGCGCAGCGGCTCCACCGATTTGAGGGCGCCGCAGGCTTCCAGATCAGCCAGAATGGCCTTGCGGGCCTCCCGGGTGGTCATGCCGGCGTACTTGCCGCAGTCCAGCACCTCCGGCTCGCCGGCGGCAGCCTTGCCGGTGCGGAACAGCTCATCGGCGGCGGCTTTATCGGCGGCACCGGTCATGCGGCCATCGTAGGTGAATACACGGACACGGGGCAGATTATGGCGCTCGCCTACCTCGAAGTCATTGGGGTCGTGGGCGGGGGTGATCTTTACGACGCCGGTGCCCTTTTCCATATCGGCGTGCTCATCGCAGACGATGGGGATTTCCTTATTGAGCAGCGGCAGGATGACATGGCAGCCGTGCAGGTGGGCATAGCGGGGATCCTCGCCATTGATGGCCACGGCGGTATCGCCCAGCATGGTTTCGGGACGGGTGGTGGCCAGCTCCAGCTGCTCGCCGGTCTCCTTGACGGTGTAGAGCAGATGCCAGAAGCTGCCGTCCTGCTCCTCGTATTCTACCTCGGCATCGCTGATGGAGGTATTGCAGGTGGGGCACCAGTTGACCATGCGGTTGCCGCGGTAGATGAGGCCCTGATCGTACAGGCGCTGAAACACCAGCTGCACCGCACGGGAGCAGCCCTCATCGAGGGTGAAGCGCTCCCGCTCCCAGTCGCAGCTGGAGCCGAGCTTTTTGAGCTGGCTGACGATGCGCCCGCCGTACTGGCGGCGCCATTCCCAGGCGCGCTCCAAAAAGCCCTCGCGTCCGATCTCCTCCTTGGTGACGCCTTCCTTGCGCATGGCTTCCACGATCTTGGCCTCGGTGGCGATGGAGGCGTGATCGGTGCCGGGCAGCCACAGGGCCTCGTAGCCCTGCATGCGGCGCCAGCGGATCAGCGCGTCTTGAAGAGTATTATCCAGGGCGTGGCCCATATGCAGCTGGCCGGTGATATTGGGGGGCGGAATGACGATGGTGTAGGGTTCCTTTTTGCTTTCGGCATCGGCGTGGAAGTAGTTTTTATCCAGCCAGAATTGGTAGGTGCGGTCTTCGACCTGCTTGGGGTCATAGACCTTTTCCAGTTGTTTTGCCATGGGGATCCTCCTTTTTTCTTTTGGGGTGGTGCGGCCGATGATTGGCAGTGAAAAAACAGCCGGGCGGCGGCAGGTGGGGAAAATAAAAAAGCCCGCTGATTTTTCCACAGAAGGGAAAACAGCAGGACGCATTTCTTGGCGCGGTACCACCTGGTTTCGTGCCGAAGCGGCACGCACTCATTTTCCGTAACGGGGAACGCCGTTGCCGCTTAAAAAAATTCGGCGGCACCGCTCGGCGGCGACTTTCTCCGTTTTCCGCCGCAGCCTTTGCACCGGACGGCTGCTCTCTGGGGGTCGGGGGGAACGGGTACTCCTCCGCTTCAAAGCGTTTTTTGTTATCCCGGTTATTTTACCGCAGGGGAGGGGGATTTGTCAAGGTAGGGAGGAGGATTTTTGCGGGGAATTTGCGCAGGGCGCGGA
>ENA-ORTF01002655-ORTF01002655.1-human-gut-metagenome-genome-assembly--contig:-NODE-2655-length-17378-cov-34.895572_pt1 | contig 17378 bp, 16 predicted proteins | sample MGYA00241908_ERZ509180 | MGnify/ENA primary metagenome ERZ509180 (study PRJEB26280, sample SAMEA2338814) | human gut metagenome | biome: human gut; feature: human-associated habitat; material: faeces... | reverse complement strand
CAGGAATAGTTGATGTTAAAATTGCAATGGAAGCTGATACTACTTTTCCTAGTCTTGAAAAAGAAGATATTGATACATATGATGCGGCATTAGTATCTTTATTAATAAGAGCGTTTAATGTAGCCTGGTTAACTGATATGGAAAAGCTATATTCAAAAATACGACTTTACGCCAATGTTGAGATTGGAGAATGTCTAATAAATAAGCCGTGTAAGATGTTTAGGGAGGTTGCAGATTTACTTCAAGATTTTAAAAATGATTGTACTTACTGTCCGTAACAAGGTTACAATCATATTTTTGTTGAAACTATATTACCATATACCTGTTTCTGATACGTCCAATTTTCTGAAAAAGCTTCATTCTCAACTTTTCCGGATAAGCAATCTCCACCTTATCACCAAGAGCCAGGATTTCATTCACCAGCTCGTCAGTCACAAGAAGGGTGTAATCAAATGACGTAAAAGTCCCCATATCATTCCTTTCCACCTGCGAATGGTGGAAAGGATGCTTTCTCAGATAATCTGCAAATGAACCGTAAGCCCTTAGAGTAACCTCTTCCGGCTGCTGTCCGGTCGGAGCCACAACACCAATAGAGTCTGAAAGACGATTAGCCAGCGAAAATCTGCAGTCTGTCTGAAACCTGTTTCCGCTGAGATAGATTTTGGTCAGTGCATCAAGAGGAACGGCACAGAACTCTGATCCGTTCCTATATCCGAGCAGATACCAGCGGTTATGGAACAGCTTCAAACCTTCCGGTCGGAAACGGCCTTCCACTTCATTACCCTTGTCATTGGTGTAGAATATGTACAGCTCATGCCCATCGCTGATACACTCCGATATATCCGGCAGGTATTCAATACCATTTGACATGTCAGGCAATACAACACGATGGAACAGATACGGACTGCTTTTCAGAGCCACATCAATGATACGGCTGTTGAACAGCCAGTTCCGGCAGCTGTCACCGAGTATTTCATCCAAGTTCTGGATATAATATGTATAGTCCTTTCTGTTGCACGCAATAACTATATCAAAATTCTCCTCAATCATTTTTCGGTGATGATGGAATGTGCGCAGACTCAGCGGCTTTCCATTGTACAGGAAGTGGTGCTTCCATATCTCACAAAGCCTTTCAAAAGTAACCTTTCTTTCCTGATAGACTGTATGCAGCAACCAAATGTAGCGGTTGTAGATATTATTCATAAAATCACCTCTTGTAACTTGTTTAACTATCTAAATATAAGCATTATAAATGAGATATGCAAGAAAATTGCACATCTGTTTTCTGTAAATTTTCAGTACAGATTGACTATATCCATACCTCTCTTCCCTGCCTCCCTGCAGGTATAGAATGTCCCACCATAAGGTTTGCCGTCATAAAAGGCTATCACGCCACATGAATGCTCCAGCATGAAGTCATTGCGCCTTAGAAGACATCCTTTGAAATAGTATTCACTTAATACGATAACCCGGTCTGCCTGGGAAATTATTTTCTGATAACGTTCCTTTTCAATTGAAGGCCACCGGCAGCTCTGTCTTCTGAAAGGTACAACGGCAATGAGCCGTATATTCGGATACCTTCCCTTCAGTGACAATACAGCTTCAGCGGCCATCAGGTCGAATCCCATGGCCATGCCTGAATAGAAGCAGGTTATACCCGATTTGCAGGCGACGGACACGGCTTCAACAAGCCGTGCCCTTATTTCATTCTGTCTTTCTACGGGAACAGTTCTGTGTCCCGTGAAAGCCAGTGACTTTGATTTTTCTGATAATATTCCGTTCATAGTTCTATACTTTATAATGAGTTCTTGCAAGGAAGATGCCTTCAATGACATTCGCTCCGAAACTCTCCAGCTGATTCGCATACATACCGAAACTGATTCCGCGTGTGATTACATCGTCAAAAACAATGACATCTTTCTCTTTGAACCACTCTTCATCAAACTCAATTATGCTTACCTTTCTGATTTCCTTTTCAGCCTTACGGTTTTCATGAACTGCCAGCCTTTCTCCGCATACCCTTACATGGTCATATCCGTTTATTGCTCCTGTGAGTTCACATACCCTTTTGCAGAAGTCCATATACCGGATTTCATTCTTTCTTACCGATGATGCCGGAACCGGAATGAATACCAACTGAGAACATCCGTCTCCGTGTTCCTCAATCATTCTTGCTGCCGTCATCTGTGCCACCGCTTCATGAGACCTTCCATCCTTAAAGTCATAAACCAACTGTCTGTCGGCGATTTCCTTTTCGCCCACATTCTGAATACGTTTGGGAAAATACTTGCAGAACCATGTCTGTGGTTTTTCTAACTGCTTTCTGATGCTTTCGTCCATCTGTACCATACGCTCTGATTTTTTTCCCTTCTGTCAGCAAGTTTTTCAGCTTGCCCGAAGGATATTTTTTGCAGTTCTCAGAAGCGCAGGCATTCAATAAGGCAAACTTAAAGGAAAGCTGAAAATACGCTCAACCCCGTTTGAGGAAGATTTTCAGCTCTGTGTTTGACGTTTGCAATGCCGGAGATACCTTTGCAAAAAAATATCTGCAGAGGCATGCTGAACAAACCTGTGGCTGTAACGGTACATTAGGATAACTATGTATCCCTTTCGCATCAGATGTTTTCAGATAATAAAATGCACCCGTTTCAGGGGTGACGGTGTTGACAGAGAGTATCTGCCAGTGTATCAGATACTTCATATAGAAATCATACGTTGACAAACGTTGACAAGTGTAGCCACAATTTTCAGTCCGCTAAAAATCCATAGCCAAACGTTGACACATTATAATACTCTATTCTTTATAAGAAAAATCAGAAAGAATATAATATGTTGTATTACAGCAGTTTCCCAGACTGATTTTATGCCGGATTTTCATTGGATTTGCTGTCAACGCTGTCAACCATCAAATATATGCCTTCCTTATTTCCGTAAAAACAGATTTACCATCAACCGCCTTAGTCCAGCCGTATTGAATATGATGGTAACACATAATCCATCGTATTCCCACAATCTCCGAAATAATCCCATATTTGACGTATTGACAGCTAATAATCAACTGTTTACCTTTACGGCATCCAATAAAAGAAAAGATTAACCAGCATGAGATATAATGAAAGTCGTTCCCGAAAAGACATATTCAGTGAAGGAGGCAGCACGCTACCTGGGTGTTCACCGCTGCACCATCTATGCCTATATCCGTTACCTGGAAAAGCCGCTGGCTTTCCTGAAGATACCTGATAAGGCAAAAAGGGTGTTCAGAGGAACTGACCTGATAGCCTACAAGGAAACCGGCCTGCCCAAACGTGGCCGCAAGCGTAAGAAACACCGTTAGTTCAGTCTGTCCCATGGAATGGTATCCAAAAGATTACATTTGGCATTCATGGCTGCAAGTTCAAGAGCCAGCAGCCTTGCCCTTAGCCTGACATCCTCCATGTCGGAAACGGCCTGAAAGAACTCCGATGGCTCCATTGCTCCCGACTGAATCATCCATTCCCTTGCACATTGTTCAGGAACAGCGGCACTGACGAAAGAGAATATTTCTTTTGCTATGCAGCCGGCTGTACCGTCACCGGCTTCAATGGTAAAGCAGAACGGTACACCGCTCGAAGTCTTCCGTCTGAAATTGAGATACCGGATTACATCCTTGTTTTCCATAGAAACGCTCCACCCATGTCGGGCAGAGAGATTAAAAATATTACGACAATTTTCCATTTACCATACAATTATAGTTTTGTTTTCATTTACCTGCTATAATAAGCAGCCGGTCTTGTCCGTGACGGATAGGACCGGCCACTTCTGTTTTCATACGGCCTATTCAAACCTTGCAAGAAAGTCCTGAAGCCTGCTGTCCTGAATCTGTTTCAGCGGAACCGGCTTAAAGTTCTGCTGCTGCCTTACCTGAAGCTTGCCAAGCCCCTGAGCACTCAGGTCAAGTTCCACATCCGAAAGCTCATTGAGGGAAATATACCCGTATTCATCCTCCATGAGTCCGACTACGATACCGAATAGAATCACATCGTCATCCTCCCTGTTTCCTTCAAGGATAAACCACCTTACAGAACCAAGGGCAAAAACCGCACGGCAAACAGCCTCTTTTCCCTTGCCGTCCTGGGAGTAGAGCGGATAACCCTCCAGAGCTTCCGCCAGTTGTGTTGTCATCAATCTGCACATATCAGTAAAAAATTAAAAGATTGTTTGATACCCATTCTTCTTGCTCGCATAACACTTGAATTTTGAAGTTCCAGTTCTTTTCCCTTTGGTAAAGCTCATTGAGCTTCATGGCCGGGATAAACCGTTTTATGTGCATTTGTGACTGCGGACCAAAGGGAGAAAAAGACAAGTGTGAAGTCAGAGAATGCAGACGGAATACCCAAATTTTTGAGGCATGAGAAAATTTGCGGAAGGCTGCCGTCAAGTCCTCCGACTGAAAGCGTAAGCGTCACTTGGCGTTTCTCCAGTCCGAAGTACCTTTGCACATAAGAAACGGTTCCGGCTATGATGCTCCAATGATTTCCTGATATTCAGTATTCAAAGATTTCTGAGGAGCATAGTATCCGTTTTCAGACAAACCACCGGTAACCGGTTGCCAATGTCAGAGCCTTTGAAGTGAAGAGCAGCGTAACCTTAAAGGCTCTGTCTTTGACAACTGTCCTGATTTATCTGCATGACTGTATGAACCTGTCGGCTGAAACTTGCCTGGTATCGGGATACGAAGCAAGTCAGCCGATAAGTTTCCGCTGTATAAGGCAATTTGTTCCGGCATCGCATGAAATACGAACAGTCGGAACAGCTTGCCTGTATTTTAAGATAGGTATTCAAGGATATAGGACGTTCCGTCAGTGCAAGCTATAGCCTGCATCATCGGGACGGCCTTCTTGTTTTCGTTTTCAGACGAGCCACCGGTAACCGGTTGCCAATGTCAGAGCCTTTGAAGTGAAGAGTAGCGTAACCTTAAAGGCTCTGTCTTTGGCAACTGTCCTGATTTATCTGCATGATTGTATGAACCTGTCGGGTGAAACTTGCCTGGTATCGGGATACGAAGCAAGTCAGCCGATAAGTTTCCGCTGTATAAGGCAATTTGTTCTGGCATCGCATGAAATACGAACAGTCGGAACAGCTTGCCTGTATTTTAAGACGGGTATTCAAGGATATAGGACGTTCCGTCAGTGCAAGCTTTAGCCTGCATCATCGGGACGGCCTGCTTGTTTGCGTTTTCAGACGAGCCACCGGTAACCAGTTGCCAATGTCAGAGCCTTTGAAGTGAAGAGTAGTGTAACCTTAAAGGCTCTGTCTTTGGCAACTGTCCTGGTTTATCTGCATGATTGTATGAACCTGTCGGCTGAAACTTGCCTGGTGTCACAGATACGAGGCATATCTGCCGGTCTGTTTTATATATCTATAGTTTATTTGTGGATACCTGGCTTCTATTCCGTAAACTGATAAGTAGAAAATTGAGTTAATATAGCTACAATACAACTCATTGGTTGTAATTTATCAAATAATTGCATTATCTTTGCATGTAGACGTGCGATAAAGTAATCTTTTTAATGAATATAGCAGCAGACAAAATTTCCTGTAAAGCTTTGGACGTTACAGGAGCAGAAATCAGAATTGAGCAAGATAAAAAGAATTGGGTAGAGTATTCACAGTTAATAGCCGGGGTTATGTCTAAGCGGATGGCGGAACTTGGCTTTACACAGTTAATGCTTGCTGAGAAGATGAATTGTACCCAACAATATATTTCAAAAATATTGAAAGGGAAAAAGAATATGTCACTGGAGACTATATGCAAGATAGAGAATGCATTAGGCATCGAGATTATCAAAAGTCTAAATAGAAATGAATAACGAATAAAGCAGATTTATGTCAATACAAAGTGAAGCGGCATTAGAAGCCGGACTTATCGCTGCCCTTCAACAAATGGACTATGAATATGTCCAGATTGCAGAGGAAGATAATCTTCAAGCCAATTTCAAACGGCAGTTGGAGAAGCATAATCATAAGCGGTTGTCAGAGCATGGTCGTACTGAATTTACCGATGAGGAATTTGAAAAGATACTTATCTACCTGGAAGGTGGTACGCGCTTTGAAAAAGCAAAAAAACTCCGGGACCTCTATCCGCTTGACACGTCAGATGGCAAGCGCATTTGGGTGGAGTTTCTCAATCGTCAGCAATGGTGTCAGAATGAGTTTCAGGTGTCGAACCAAATTACGGTGGAAGGACGTAAGAAATGCCGTTATGATGTAACCATTCTTATAAATGGTTTGCCTTTGGTTCAGATTGAATTGAAACGCCGTGGCGTGGAACTGAAACAAGCATACAATCAAATACAGCGTTACCACAAGACTTCATTCCACGGACTATTTGACTATATCCAGTTGTTTGTCATATCAAACGGAGTAAATACACGTTATTTCGCCAATAATCCGAATAGTGGTTATAAATTCACATTCAACTGGACTGATGCTGCCAATCATCCGTTCAATGAGTTGGATAAGTTTGCCGTATTTTTCTTAGAGAAGTGTACGCTCGGTAAAATTATAGGAAAATATATTGTACTGCATGAGGGCGACAAGTGCCTGATGGTGCTTCGCCCTTATCAATTTTATGCGGTAGAGAAGATTTTGGACAGGGTACAAAACTCTAACGACAATGGCTATATCTGGCATACAACAGGGGCTGGAAAAACATTAACTTCATTCAAGGCGGCACAGCTTGTATCGGAATTGGATGATGTAGATAAGGTGATGTTTGTAGTTGACCGTCATGACCTCGACACTCAGACACAATCGGAATACGAGGCATTTGAGCCGGGTGCGGTGGATAGTACCGACAATACGGATGAACTTGTGAAGCGACTGCAAAGCAATTCAAAGATTATTATCACTACCATTCAGAAACTCAACTCCGCAGTCAGCAAGACTTGGTATAGCAACAAGATTGAATCTGTCCGTCACTCACGTATCGTAATGATATTTGATGAGTGTCATCGCAGTCATTTCGGGGACAGCCACAAGAAGATTATGAAGTTCTTTGACAATGCCCGGATATTCGGCTTTACCGGAACGCCTATTTTTACTGAGAATGCGGTGGACGGACATACCACCAAAGAAATATTCGGCAATTGCCTCCATAAATATCTGATTAAGGATGCCATTGCGGATGAAAACGTGCTTGGTTTCCTTGTGGAATACTATCACGGCAATGAAGTCGTTGATAATGACAATCAAGCCCGGATGGAAGAAATTGCAAAATTCATCCTTAACAATTTCAACAAATCCACATTTGATGGAGAATTTGATGCCTTGTTTGCCGTGCAGTCCGTTCCGATGCTTATACGCTATTACAAGATTTTCAAATCTTTGAATCCTAAAATCCGAATCGGTGCAGTGTTTACATACGCAGCCAATAGTAGCCAGGATGATGACCAGACAGGTATGGGTACAGGTCAATATACAAGTCAAAGTGTAGGTGAAGCTGACGAACTGCAAGCCATCATGGATGATTACAATAAAATGTACGGAACAGCTTTCACGACTGAGAATTTCCGAGCATACTATGATGACATCAACCTGCGCATGAAAAAGAAGAAAACGGACATGAAACCGCTTGACCTTTGCCTTGTCGTGGGTATGTTCTTAACCGGCTTTGACAGCAAGAAACTGAATACGCTCTATGTGGATAAAAACATGGAGTATCATGGCTTGCTGCAAGCGTTCAGTCGTACCAACCGAGTACTGAACGAGAAGAAGCGTTTTGGTAAAATCGTTTGTTTTCGTGACTTGAAAAGTAATGTTGATACGTCTATCAGGTTATTTAGTAACTCTGACAATCCTGAGGATATAGTGCGCCCTCCGTTTGAGGAAGTAAAACAGGAATACAGAACTTTAGCAACAGAGTTTCTTCAAAAATATCCTACGCCCGGCAGCATAGACTTTCTGCAAAGTGAAAACGACAAAAAGAATTTTGTGCTTGCTTTTCGTGATATAATCCGCAAACACGCAGAAATCCAGATATACGAAGATTATAGCGAAGATGCGGACGATCTTGGACTGACAGAACAACAATTCAACGACTATAAGAGTAAATACCTCGACATAACAGTTGGCTTTATCAATCCTCCAGTTACACCACCGGTTGTTGCGGAAGACCCTGTGCCATACGGCAGTAATCAAGGCTTGGAAGATATAGATTTCTGTCTTGAGCTTCTGCATAGTGACATTATCAACGTGGCTTATATCCTTGAACTCATTGCCGACCTTGACCCATATAGCGATGATTATTCTGCTAAACGCCAGCATATCATTGATACTATGATTAAGGATGCTGGAATGAGAGGCAAAGCCAAACTCATAGACGGCTTTATCAAAAAGAATGTGGATGAAGACAAGGAAAACTTCATGACTGGGCGTAATAAGGCTGACGGCACAAATGAATTGGAGGAACGCCTGAACCAGTATATTGTATCTGAACGAAATAAAGCTATATGTGATTTGGCTGATGAAGAACAAATTTCTTCCGAGGTGCTTAATCTCTATATAAAAGAGTATGACTATTTGCAGAAGGAACAGCCGGAAATTATACAAAAGGCTTTGAGAGAGAAACATCTTGGCCTGATAAAGACAAGAAAAGCATTGACACGCATTCTTGACCGTCTGCGTTGTATCATTAGAACTTTTAGTTGGGATTAAAGAGTATGGATAAGATAAAAGAACCAGGATATGTTTATATTTTAACCAATCCAAGTTTTCGTGAGGATTGGGTAAAGATTGGTAAAAGTTCCAGACCTGTTGATGTACGCTCAAAGGAACTTGATAATACGGCTGTACCTTTGCCTTTTGAGATATTTGCCACAATTAAAACGGCAAAATATAATGAGGTCGAAAAACTTGTACACAATATAATTGACAATTTGACGAACTTTCGTATTCGTCAGAACCGAGAGTTTTTTAATGTTGCACCACAAAAAGCACTGGAAATTCTTAAAGAAATAGCATTAACCATTGATGATGCTGTCGTAACAGAGTATGATAATAATCAACCTGTGTGTAGTGATAACCCAATATCTATGCCTATTCAAAAATGCACCAATCACGGAAAAGATTATACAAAGTATTCACTTAACGGAGTTGGTTCTTATGGAAAAGGTAGGCTGGCATTAGAGGTTATTCGTGTTTATGTCGGTTCTAACCATGTTAATTATAATGAATTAGTTGAATTATTGCCTAATCGTTTAATTAAAACAGTTGATGAAGTAAACCGTTGGAAAAGTCAAACATCTGACACTCATAAAAGATGGTTTGAAAAAGACATCCTTATTTCTAATGATGGTGTTAAATTTCTTGTTTCATCACAGCATGGAAAAGGAAATATAGGTAAGATTTTTGAGCTTGCCGATAAATTGGGTTATGAAATTAAAGAATTGAAATAAAATTATGAGCGAAGAATTACAACAGAAACTCCGTGACCAACTTTGGGAGGTCGCAAACCGTTTGCGTGGCAATATGTCGGCAAGCGACTTTATGTATTTTACCTTGGGGTTTATCTTTTACAAATACTTGTCGGAAAAAATAGAGAAATATGCTAACAGTGCGCTTGAAGACGATGAAGTGACCTTTAAGGAATTATGGGACATGACCGATGCTGATGCTGCGGAATTGCAGGAAGAGGTCAAAAAACAGTGTCTGGAAAATATCGGTTATTTTATAGAACCACAATTCCTATTCTCATCTGTGATAGATACTATCAAGCGGAAAGAAAATATACTGCCTATGCTGGAACGTTCTTTGAAACGCATAGAGGACAGTACACTTGGACAGGATAGCGAAGAGGATTTCGGAGGACTGTTCTCTGATATTGATTTGGCTTCTCCTAAGTTGGGTAAGACTGCTGACGATAAGAATACATTGGTCAGCAATGTGCTTCTTGCTTTGGATGATATAGATTTTGGTGTGGAAGCCTCACAGGAAATTGATATTCTTGGTGATGCCTACGAATACATGATTTCCCAATTTGCTGCTGGAGCCGGAAAGAAAGCAGGAGAGTTCTATACACCTCAGGAAGTCAGTCGCATATTGGCGGAAATTGTTTCTATTGGCCACCAACGTCTGCGCAATGTGTATGATCCTACTTGTGGCAGCGGTTCGTTATTGTTACGTGCAGCAAGTATAGGAAAGGCTGTTGATATATTTGGACAAGAAAAGAATCCTACTACCTATAATCTTGCCAGAATGAATATGCTGCTTCACGGAATCAAGTTCAGCAACTTCAAAATAGAAAACGGTGATACGCTCGAATGGGACGCTTTCGGTGATACCCAGTTTGATGCGGTAGTCGCAAATCCGCCGTTCTCAGCCGAATGGAGTGCCGCCGACAAGTTCAACAATGATGACCGTTTCAGCAAGGCCGGACGGCTTGCACCGAAGAAAACAGCCGATTACGCCTTTATCCTGCACATGATTTATCACTTGAATGAAGGCGGTACAATGGCTTGCGTAGCTCCTCACGGCGTGTTGTTCCGTGGAAATGCCGAAGGTGTTATCCGCCGTTTCCTCATAGAAAAAAAGAACTACATAGATGCCATTATCGGATTACCAGCCAACATATTCTATGGTACAAGTATTCCGACCTGTATTCTTGTCTTCAAGAAATGCCGTAAGGAAGATGACAATATCCTGTTCATTGACGCAAGCAAGGAGTTTGAAAAAGTAAAGACTCAAAACAAGCTTCGTCCACAGCATATACAGAAGATTGTTGAAACCTACCGTGACCGAAAGGAAATAGAAAAGTACAGTCATCTTGCCACCTTACAAGAAGTGGCCGACAATGACTACAACCTGAATATCCCCCGGTACGTTGATACCTTTGAGGAAGAAGAACCTATCGACATCAAGGCCGTAATGGCAGAAATCAAAGAACTTGAAGCCAAACGTGCCGAACTGGACAAAGAGATTGAGGTGTATTTGAAAGAATTGGGACTAGTTGAATAAATGGAGGTATAATGGCAAAACGGTTTGAGATAAGAAACAGTACGGCAGAATTCCTAATCTTCGCCATTGAGGGCAAGGAAGATGGCATACAGGTGATGTATCAGAATGATACCATCTGGTGTACGCAGAAAGCTATGGCAACCTTATTTGATTGTTCGACAGACAACATCGGTTTGCACCTGAAGAATATATATGCCAGTCAGGAGTTACAGAAAGAAGCAACTACCGAGTTTTTCTCGGTAGTTCAAACAGAGGGTGAACGTCAAGTCAACAGAAAGACCCTGTTCTACAATTTGGATGCCATTATATCTGTAGGGTATCGAGTAAACAGTATCAGAGCCACACAATTCCGCCAATGGTGTACCTCAGTCATCCGTCAATTCTCTATACGTGGTTATGTGATAGACAAGAAACGTATGGAAAATGGATCATTTATCGGTGAGGACTATTTTGAGCACTTACTGGCTGAGATTCGTGAGATCCGTCTCAGTGAACGCCGGTTTTATCAAAAACTTACTGACATTTACGCCACAGCTATTGATTATAATCGTGATGCTCCAACCACAAAGTTATTTTTCAAGAAGGTTCAGAACAAAATGCATTATGCTGTACACGGCCAAACAGCAGCAGAACTGATTGTGAGCAGAGCTGATGCTGAAAAAGAACACATGGGGCTGACTACCTGGGAGAATGCCCCAGACGGGAAAATAGTCAAGACTGATGTAAGTATTGCCAAGAACTACCTGAAAGGTATAGAACTGGAAGATATGGGACGTTTGGTCAATGCAGTTCTGGACATGGCAGAGCGTATGGCAAAGCGTCATATACCTATGACAATGGAAGATTGGGCAAAACGTATTGACATCATTCTGGAAGCAGGTGGTGATGCAATCCTTACTGATGCAGGCAAAGTTACGGCTGAGTTTGCCAAGAAATTTGCTGAAGCCGAATTTGAAAAATACCGAATCATTCAAGACCGCTTGTTTAGTTCGGATTTTGACCGCTTTAATACCGGTGACAACTTTCTACCGTTTGATATTAATCCTGATAAAGAATAATGATTATGACAAATAATAAAGATAAAAAAGTCCTTAATGTTCCAAATCTGAGATTTCCAGAATTTACTGAGGAATGGAAAAAAGTAAGAGTTTCAAACCTTTTAGATTTTTATCCGACTAATTCTCTATCATGGGAACAGTTAGACTACAGTAATGGACAAATCAAGAATTTGCATTATGGATTAATTCATAAAGGTTTGCCTACAATGGTTGATGCCTCTTCCGATTTACTTCCTTATATAAAGGAAGAGATTGTGCCGAAATCATATACACTATTCAAAGAGGGAGATGTTTCTTTTGCTGATGCTTCTGAGGATACGAACGATGTAGCCAAAGCTATTGAAATTCTTAATTGTAATGGTCAACAAATTGTTTCAGGATTACATACCATACATGGACGAGATAATACAGATCAAACCGTTATTGGTTATAAAGGTTATGCTTTTGCTTCCGAATCTTTTCATAAACAAATCAGGAGAATTGCTCAGGGTACAAAGGTGTTCTCAGTAAGTGTTCGTAATTTTGATGAAACTTACATTGGTGTTCCTTCAAAAGACGAGCAGGCTAAAATTGCAAAATTGTTAATAGCGATAGATAAGCGTATTGCTACCCAGAACAAAATCATTGAGAAACTGAAATCCTTAATTAAGGGAATTGCACAGCATTGCATTAAAGAATTAACAAGTGGAAACACATATGTAAAACTTGGTGATATTTGTCAAATTACAACAGGAAAACTAGATGCAAATGCACAGGTAGATAATGGGATTTATCCATTTTTTACTTGTGCAGAACAACCATTCAAAATTGATAGCTTCGCTTTTGATACAGAAGCTTTACTAATCTCTGGTAATGGCGCTAATTTAGGATATATCAATTATTATCACGGAAAGTTTAATGCTTATCAAAGGACTTATGTATTAGATACATTCTCCGAAAATATCCAGTACATTAAATGGGCGTTGAAAGTATTGCTGCCCAAAAGAATTGCAATAGAAAAGAGTTCAAGCAACACTCCTTATATAGTACTATCGACTCTCAGTGATTTAAGGTTACCAATTCCCAACAAGAGCAACCAATGCCATATAGCAAAATTAATGCAATCTTTAGAAAGAAAATTATCAAGCCAAACTGCATTGAATGGTTCTTATAATAGGTTGAAGCAATACTTACTCCGCCAGATGTTTATATAAACATCTGGCGGAGCAAATACTGCTTTTGTGATGTATAAGCTTTAATAATCTTATTCGCTGTTTTTAATTGGGACTTCAATAATGATATTGCATAGCCTATTTCTCTTTGTTTATCAAGAGAAGGTATTTTGAATACAAGTTGTGAGAAAGCCTCCATATTTAAATTGCGTCTAACGATACTTGCACCTTGCTCTGATACCATCATATAGCTGTATAAGGCACGATGAGTCTTTAACATTGAAGCCACAAACTGATTGTCGTAACCATCTGCTATTGAAAATACTTTGTAAGAAGGAGAAACTATCCCAATTTCAAATCTGTCATTGTAATTGATATTCCCCATCCATAAATTTTGAGGACTTAAAACAACATCATAAAGTCGAATGATTTTATAACCCACATTGTTTTCACTTGCGATGTCCTTTGAAAAGTACTCTCGCTGAGAGAATATACCCTTAACTGTAGAACTCAGTACCTCATGTTGATTATTCGTTCGTGAGCGTTCCGACCGTTCCAACAAAATATCTCCGAGACAAACAGATTTTCCTTCAGTACCATATTGCAGCGTATTGTTTAGTCCCTTAATTAAGGATTGTTTGTGTTATAGGTCTGCGATTAGTAAACATTTATTCGTACGAAAAGATTTGTTAGAAACTACTATATGCTTGTCGAATATTGCGACATTGAAAAATGGTTACGCATTCCAGAGTGGCAAGTATAATGCACTGGGCAAATGGAAAATCCTCACAATAACAAATGTACCTGGCGAGCGATATATAAACGATGAAAATTGCAATTGCATAATCAACTTGCCGAACGATATACAAGACCATCAAGTATTAAAAGAAGGAGATATTTTAATATCTCTTACGGGTAATGTTGGGCGTGTTTCTCTTTGTAAGAATGGAGACTATTTACTCAACCAACGAGTTGGTTTGTTACAACTTGCGAAAAATGTAAATCGAGAGTACCTATATCAAATTCTATCTTCTCAAAGATTTGAGAATAGTATGATAGCTTGTGGTCAAGGTGCTGCCCAAATGAATATTGGTAAAGTGGATGTAGAAAGCTATGTGTTACCGTATTCCTCTAATGGCAATAATATTCTTTGGGTCGCAAAAATACTACACTCATACGATGAACGTATCATTAATGAGCTACGAAGATTAACCTTGTTAACCATGCAGAAGCAATATCTCCTTACCCAAATGTTCATATAAACATCTGGGACAAAAGATAGTTCTTTTGCCTATTGAATAGTTTAAGAACTGATAACTCATTGTCGATTTTTATATCAATGCCTTGCAGTGTTGACGCAATTTCCATATTGCGACTATGTCCATAAGTTGGAATCATTATTCCGCGAATAATATCAGCGTTGATATTGCTTTGTGTTCCAGTTTCAAGATACTTGTGGATGTAGTGATACTTAAAGAATGACAAGTAGTAGTACAGATAATCCAATAAACCTTTGTCTTTTAGCTGCATTGCAAACATAGCCTGGCTTGTAGTAGTAGGTATTTCATTTATAGTTACCAAACCAACTGATGCGTACATTGACATTATTAAACTATACTTTGGAACTATCCATGCAGAAGAGTTTTCTAATCCACTTTGGCTCAAATGATTTTCTGTATATCGGACATACTTACCTTGTTTTGTTATATCGTTAATGCTCAAGAATGGTATTTCTCCATTATAGTATTCTTTATTTGTGGAAGTCGGAGTACCACCAGCCTTGCCTTTTGAGAACAAAGTGTCTAATCTACTCCATCCATTAGGCTCTTGAGTAAATACCTGCTTACTAATCGCAGACTTTAGTTTCTTCAAATCCTCAATGATTTTGTTTTGTACCTTTATACGTTCATCAAGTAAAGAAAGTAATCTTACAATTTTCTGCTGCTCCTGTAAACTTGGATTAAATGTATTGATTGATTTCAAATTTTCACCATATAAATGTACGACAGAAACTCCTTGTGCCAACTTTGCTATCTCTATTTTTCTCTTACTATTCAGTTGGTATGCCATAAAAGCACCATCATATTTATGCAAGCGTATAATATTCAAGTCACCTCCTAACAAAACATTATCAAATGGAACACAACGAGCAACAGCAATATCAACAGCAGTCTCACCTGAACATGGTATAATTACATCATTTTGTTTACTATGTTTCAGTTTATTTTTCTCAATGTTAGTTTTACTTATTACTTCACTAATAATCTCTGATTTATACTTTGTGTATAGCTCTCCGTAAAGTATACAAGGATTTCCATTGCTAGACAATTGTTCTTTTGATATACCTATTCCTTTAGATAATTCTGCTATTTCATCTAGTCGTTCCTTTTTCCATTCCCCCGTAAACTCCGGGAATCTCAGATTTGGAACATCTCTTATTATATTTCTTTAATTATGAGAATTAATTATCAGAATTTTATGAATAACAAGACTATTAGAGAAATTGCGGTTGCCTGGAAAGAGTACAAGCGACCTTACGTGAAGCAGTCCACAATGGCTGCATATTTATTGATTTTGGAAAACCACCTCCTTCCTGCTTTTGGAGAGAATGACTCACTTCCAGAACAGAGTGTACAGAGTTTCGTATTAGAAAAGATTGAATGTGGATTGAGTGTCAAATCAATTAAAGACATTCTGATCGTTCTGAAAATGGTGATGAAGTTTGGAGTAAAGAATGAATGGATGAACTACTATGAGTGGGACATCAAATATCCTACAAATTCAGCGAACAAGGAACTGGAAGTATTGTCTGTTTCTAATCATAGGAAAATACTTGATCATATTCAGAGTCATTTTACGTTTACAGGGCTTGGCATTTATATAAGTCTTAGTACAGGTTTACGTATCGGTGAAATATGTGCCTTGAAATGGAATGACATCAATATAACAGAAGGTACTATAACTGTTAGCCGTACCATTGAACGTATATATATGGTTGAAGGAGAAAAGAAACATACAGAACTTGTTATCAGTTCCCCAAAAACAAGAAACTCATGCAGAGAAATCCCCATGAGCAAGGAATTGCTTGCTATAGTTAAACCACTAAAGAAGATTGTCAATGATGATTTCTACGTACTTACCAACGATGAACATCCCACAGAACCACGTACGTACCGTAACTATTATAACGGACTGATGGAAAAGCTCGGTATTCCCAGATTGAAATATCACGGTTTACGTCATAGCTTTGCAACACGCTGTATTGAGGCCGGATGCGATTATAAAACAGTGAGTGTTTTATTAGGTCACTCTAACATTTCTACCACACTTAATCTTTATGTTCATCCTAATATGGAACAGAAGAAACGTTGCATTACAAAAATGTTCAAATCATTAGGAAAGTAAGAGTATATTTACCTTTTATGCAAGATTACAAAAATCAGTAGATTATAAATACAAAGCCAAATGCCTTTTTCACATAGAGGCGTTTGGCTGACTTATTAGTAGGGGTGTATATAGATTATACTTGTTACATAAGTTAACATTTCTTATATGCTATGGTAGGAAGTGAGCATCAGCTCACTCCATGCCAGTAAAGGTAATAAAATTCTTTTCAGTTTCATAACAGAGGGATTTCAAATCAAAATGCACAAAAATAAATGTCTGTTAAGAAGAAAGTCTAAATATAGTATCTGAGACTCTGCAGATGACTATATTTAGACTTTTATTTATTTGGTCGTATATATAGAAATTACCGGCCTGGATTTATGAGGTTGATCTTTCGGTGTCTCCTGAATAGTTCCTGACTGCATAGAGTAAAGCCATGCTTTATTCTCCTTTTGCCCTTCCACTTCAGTAGAAGACCATAGCCAGCATTCACTCGGATTCAAATTAATCGGAGTTCCACCGACTTCAGTTATACATTCATTAATCTGATGCCGGACAGTAAACAGAAATGAGAGTTGCCGAACAGAAGGAATATATGCTGATTGCCCATAACTCCACAAATCAAAAGTCCTGATAGCTATCGGTGACTTGACTTCATCGTTATTGAACAATGAATAGGTGTTCTCATTTCCGTCCTCATCAGTCAATGATGCAGAAGTACCCTGATCAATGCCGAGACTGTCAGCAAAAGCCAGCGGTTCCATATCATGAATGTAAACTGCATAACCAA
>ENA-ORTF01002641-ORTF01002641.1-human-gut-metagenome-genome-assembly--contig:-NODE-2641-length-17462-cov-6.086517_pt1 | contig 17462 bp, 16 predicted proteins | sample MGYA00241908_ERZ509180 | MGnify/ENA primary metagenome ERZ509180 (study PRJEB26280, sample SAMEA2338814) | human gut metagenome | biome: human gut; feature: human-associated habitat; material: faeces... | reverse complement strand
CCAGAGACCAGATGTTCCTCGAGCTCTTCTTCGACGAATCTGACTGAGTGTAGATTCCACGGTTTTCAGGTTGATACCGTCACCATGAACTTCAAGGGCGGCTACAACGTCGCTACTGCGGCTGGTGGGCTGGCTGTCGCTCACGACAAGGCTGATGCCTCCAAGGCGGCCAATCAGACGAATGCGAACGCCAACGTCGATGAGGTGAACCTTGTCATCAGCGGTGGAGAAAACATTCTCTTCACAGCTGGTGGGCTCGCCTATTCTACGGCTGAGATTCGCAACGGTGGGTCTCTTGTCAAGGCCACTGCCAATGTCGGATCCGCTGCCGTTCTGGTCAGTGGTGGTAGCGTTGACGGACTTCTCGGTGGCGGCATCGCTTTTGACAACGTGAACGCCAAGGCTTCCAATGCCGTTGCCAATACGGAAAACGTGACCATTACGGTCACCGGTGGTGAAATCAACGCTGCAAACGTCGATCCAATCACAGGATACATCCAGGGCGAAAATTCGGGTGTTCCCAACCGTGACAGCCACGTTCATCAGGTCGCTAAGACTCTGGGTAAGGATGGTGCCAATGTCGCCATCCTCGGAGGCGGCGTTGCTTCAGGTGCTGGTGCTGAGTCCTCGACCAAGGATGTGAAGCTGCTTCTCAATGGCGGCAAGGTCAACGACAACGTCTTCGCCGGTGGTCTGGCAACTCTTGGTGGCAAGGCCACCGTTGAAAAGGCTCTTGTTCAGGTCAATGGCGCCGAAGTCACAGGGAATATGTATGGCGGCGGCGTAGCCGGGAGCTATCAGAACGAAGCATTCTACGCTGATTACAAGACTGCTTCTTCCAACGTGAAGGAGACTACCATCAGCCTCATCAATGGCTCTCTCAACGGCGACGTTTATGCCGGCGGCTTCAACATCAAGGACTCCACTTCTTCTAAGTCGACTGTTGACACTGCGGTTATTGAAATTGGCTCCGACTTCAAGTTCCTCAAGGCTGATGCCGTCATCGACGGTTCCGGCGCTGAATCGGCAACCCTCAACTTCGTGAACGGCTATGACTTCTCCAAGGCTGAAGCCTCTGAAGTCGCCCTGCTCGACCTGCCTGTCGGCATCGTGATCAAGGGCTTCGACAAGCTCGATTCCGGTGACCTTGTTACCGGTGCGAACTATGACATGGGTGACAAGACCAGCGTCGAGGTCACCGGCAATTACGAGTTTGGCGAAATCCTCAATGGTGCCGCCACCAAGACGATGACCGTCAAGGAAGGCGGTGCCCTCGCCGTTCAGTCGGCTCAGGCACTTGCCAACAACTTCGTGGTCGAGGAAGGCGTGCTTGCTCTTGGCACGACTGCCAGGACGGCTGACGCCCGCGATGCCCTCGGCAAGTACGACGAAAAGGCCGGCCTCTATCTGAGCGGCACCGTTGATCTTGCCAGCGCCAAGATCAATGTTGGCAATGTTGCCGCCGATGTCACGACCAACGTGAACCTCGGCTCCAACGGAACGCTCATTGTTGATGCCACGGCACCGCACGAAGATGCTGCCGCCACCACCGTGACGGGCACCATCAACGCTGTTGAAGGTTCGACGCTCCATTATGTGAACGTCGCCGATCAGGGCATTGTGACCGTTGACGTTGACGGCAAGGTCAAGACGACCGTCGACAACCTTCTCTTCAAGGTTGTTGAAGTCGGAGACGGCCAGAACAAGTTCACCTTCGAACGCGCCACGGGTTCCGACCTCGCAGGCACGGGCCTCGGCGGCTTTGACGGCGATGCTCTCGTCGGCATGGCCGAAAACGAAGTGATCGGTTCCCTCCTTGACCAGGCCAACACCGCCATCACGTCCGGCAACCAGCGCGAAGCCCGTCTCAACGGCGCTCTCAACCTCGCAGCTGCGGGCGGCGTCCAGACGGCCGGCATTGAAGCTGCCACGATGGGCATCGACCAAGCCACGAAGCGTGCTGCACTCACCAACGTCTTCCTGGACGGCTGGACGGGTTTCGCTGAAGTGACGGGCACCTCCCTCAAGATGGGCGGCGACTCCGGCGCTCTTGAAACGAAGACCGAGCTCGGCGGCATCACGGTCGGCGGTGAATACACGATGGGCGACATGACGTTCGGCGTCATGGGCAACTTCGGAACCGGCGACGTTGAAGGCGAAGGCGACAACGACGGCGTCAAGAACGACGTGGACTACTACGGCGTTCAGGGCTACGCTGCCAAGCGCATGGGCCAGTTCAACCTCGTTGGCCAGATGGGCCTCATGACGACGAAGAACGATGTCACGTCCGCTGACGGCGACTCCGCCGACATCGACGCCACGATCTTCACGATCGGTGCCCGCGGCGAAATGGCCTTCCAGATCAGCAAGTCCTGCCAAGCTGTTCCGTACGTCGGCCTCAACTACCTGCGCGTCGCCACTGACGGCTACAACACCGCCAAGGGCCTCTCCGTGGATGACATGGACCAGAACCTCGTGAGCATGCCGATCGGCGTGGCCTTCTCGGGCAACATGGACCTCGCCTCCGGCTGGACGCTCCGTCCGACGGTCGACGTGGCCTATGTCCACACGTTCGGTGACACGGACGTCGAAGCCACGACGAAGTTCGGCGCTGCCGCCATCAACACCAACCTCGACGTCTGGAGCGAGAACGTCGGCCGCGTGGGCTTCGGTCTTGAAGCCCGCAAGGACGCCCTCTCCTTCGGCGGCCAGATCGGTGGTGCCTTCGGCGACAACGACCATCGCGAGTTCTATGGCCAGGTCAACGTGAAGTATCTCTTCTGATACTGATCGTCTCCCTCTCCGCCGCCTTCTCCCTCTCTCCATCCGGGGCGGCGGGGATCCCCGCCTCCGGCATTCTTCGGAATGCCGGAGGTTTTTTGTACCCGGCATTCCGCACTTCGACGATCTGCAGGATTCGTCACCGGCTACCGCATGGCTTCGCGCACCGCAGAACATTTTCCCCTCGCAGGTCCATCGATCGGTACACTTGAAGGATCGACCGAATCCCACCAATCCATACTCCACTCACTCCGGCCGAAACCATCAGGAAGAGGAACCGTCTCATGACCGAATTCGCCGCCTACGTAGAAGACTTCTGTACTCGTCTCTTCGAAGACATCCGAAAGCTTACCGCCGACACCTGCGGCGTCACGCGCGAGGGATATACGCCTGAAGAAGACAAGGTGCATAAGAGACTCGCCGAGGCTGCGCGCGAGATCGGTCTAGAGGTCCATGCGGACGCAGCGCTCAACCTCTGGATGACTTTGCCAGGTCGCAACAGGGATTTGCCAGCCTTCGTCTCGGGATCGCACACCGACTCCGTTCCGCAGGGCGGCAATTACGATGGGCTTGCCGGCATCGTCGCGCCGCTCGCCGTGGCCAAATATCTGAAGGATACGAATAGAGTACCCGAACAGGACTTCTGTATCGTTGCATTCCGCATGGAGGAGTGCCCGGAATTCGGACGTGCCTATGCGGGCAGTCTGGCGCTGACGGGCAGCTCAAGCCCTTCGAGCTAGAACTCCCTCACAGGGATTCGGGGAGACTTCTGAAGGACGTTCTTCTTGAGCGCAGGGTCGACGTCGAGCGCATCGCGTCGGGAGAGCCGCTCATGGATCTCTCGAAGATTGCGGCCTTTGTCGAGCTTCACATCGAGCAGGGACCGAGGCTTGACAAGGAACCTGTCAACCGTGCGGCGGTCGTCACGGGAATCCGCGGGTATCTGAGGCACAAGCGATGCCGCGTTGAGGGCGAGACCGCGCATTCGGGCGCCGTTGATTATGAATTCAGGCACGACGCCGTCGCAGCCTTGACAGACCTTCTCTACGTGATGAACAGGCACTGGGAGGCCTGGCTCCATGACGGCAAGGATCTGGTCTTCACCTGCGGCGTCATCAACACGCCTTCGACGGCCGACATCTCAATCATCTCGGGCGACGTTTCCTTTGGGCTCGACATGAGAAGCCTTTCGATGGAGACGATCCGCGCCTTCCACGACCTCCTTCTTGAGGAGGCGGCCGCCATCGAAGAAAAGCGCGGCGTGAAGTTCAGTTTCGACGACGTCATCGTGGGCGAGGCGGCAAGCCCTGACGAAGCCCTCTTCAACCGTCTCGTCAAGGCCGCGAAGGATCACGGCATTCCTCACCTTGCGATGGCGAGCGGCGCCGGCCACGACGCTGCGGTCATGACGAGCGCGGGCGTGCCCACGTGCATGCTCTTCGTCGCCAACCAGAACGGGTCCCACAACCCGCATGAGGCGATGCGAATTTCGGATTTCCTCTCAGGTGCGGAAATTCTCATGCACGCCGTCGTGGATTATGATTGACGGAAACGGGAGCCATTCTCCCTCACACAACGCCTGCGACGATTCCCTGAGTCAGGGCCGTCGCGTCGTGACGGTTACGGGACATCGCTCATAACATTTCGTTACAGGCGGTTGTACACTTATCCCACGTGCTTATGCGTGACAGTAAAAATCAGAAAGGAGGACGCACATGGCCAAGGATCATTCTCACAAGTCTGCCGTCGAACCCACCGGCGGCGGCACCCTTGAAGTCGTTGACGTTGATAGGAAGCCCTCCTATCCCGTGGCTGCCCTTGAACCCAAGCATGTCGAACCCCATTCGTTCGACTCGATGACGCAGGTCGTCACCTATCTTCGCGACAAGCTTCGCGACACGCCGCTCGTCTCCCCCGAAGAGTCGGCCGCCGAAGTGTTCAAGATGCTCAACCGCGACCTGACGCAGACGGAACGTGACGCGCTCTTCAAGCTGCTGCTCGTCAAGGAAGCGCATCAGGCGGGCCTCTTCCCGAAGAAGCCCATCGACATGAACGCTCTTTCGGACAAGCTCCGCGAAGGCGCCTATCCGTACAAGAACCGCTACCCGAACAAGCTCTATGAGAAGGAACTCTATGACCTGCAGGTCGAGCTTCTGAAGCTTCAGGACTGGGTCAAGCGCACGAACTCGAAGATCATCGTGCTCTTTGAAGGCCGTGACGCGGCCGGCAAGGGCGGCACGATCCGCCGCTTCACCGAGAACCTCAATCCTCGCGGCGCGCGCACGGTGGCCCTTTCGAAGCCGACCGAGAATGAAGCGGGCCAGTGGTACTTCCAGCGCTATTGCGCGCACCTGCCCAATCCTGGCGAGATCTGCTTCTTCGACCGCTCCTGGTACAACCGCGCCGTGGTCGAACCCGTGATGGGATTCTGCACGCCCGAGCAGACCGAAATCTTCCTCAACGAAGTGACGGGCTTCGAGCAGTCACTCATCAGGGGCGGCACGCACATCATCAAGTTCTGGCTCGCCGTGAGCCAGGACGAACAACGCCGCCGCTTCCGCGAACGCCGCGAGAACCCGTTGAAGCGCTGGAAGCTCTCTCCCGTCGACATCGCGTCCATGGACCGCTGGGACGACTATTCGAAGGCCATTCGCCGCATGTTCCAGATGACCGACACGGCCGAAACGCCCTGGACGGTGATCCGCAACGAAGACAAACGCCGCGGTCGTCTCAACGCCATCCGCGTGCTGCTGCAATCGATTCCGTACGACAACCGCGACATGAAGAAGGTGGGCAACATCGACCCGCTCATCGTCGGTCGCGCAGGCAGCCTCTTCGCCTCTAACGGTGATCCGCTGCGCTTTGACATCAACAACGAGATCGGCAACAGCTGATCGACCTGAAACCGTTGTTTCGATGGCCCGCAGATACGACATCTTCGGGCCCTTTGATTTTTCACCCTCCTCTTATCGCTGATCGTGGGCTTTCGGCCACTGCCGCACGTCATGCGAACTGAATCGGGCGTTTGGCGCCCGATCGGGAACGATGCCCCCAAAGCGCGCGCCCCACATATAAAATTATGCGCTTTGTGCCTCTGAAGGCCCGGCTGCCGTCGGCAGAAGGTGCGATTTCAGGCGTTGATTCCTGCAACTTTTGCGAAACAGCAGAGCCTTTTTTGGGCGGAATCCATGTCCCGCAACGGGTTCAAAGTGACGGAACCTTGCAGAAATCCGCCTCATGTAAGCTGTTTGCCCTATGTAACCATAAGCTACATGTCCATATAATCCTATTCAAGGGCATCGGTCACAAGGCCCGCACCGTCTCTGCTGAAAACGACGGACGGTCCCGAAGGCGCCCCACACAAGAGTCCTACAACACCTCCCGCATTAGAAAAGCTATGCAAAACACAGACAACAAGCGCTTTGTCGCGATCGGCCTGATGCTGTTCGCGATCCTGTTCGGCGCAGGCAATCTCATCTTCCCCGCCTCCATGGGCCAGGCTTCCGGCGATCACTTCGTTTGGGCTTTCATTGGCTTCTGCATTACGGGTGTAGGCCTTCCCCTTCTCGCCATCATGGCGATGGCTTATGCGGGATGCAATGACCTGCAGGAGGCTGCCGGCCGCGCACATCCCCTTTATGGTCTGTTCTATACGGTCGTGGTCTACATGTCCATTGGCCCCTGCTTCGCCATTCCGCGTACGGGCACGGTGGCTTTTGAAATCGGCCTGCGTCCCTTCCTCACCGAAGGTCAGGTTGAAATGGGCCTGTGGATCTTCCTCGTCCTCTTCTTCGTGGTTTCCTACTGGCTTGCCGCCACGCCGCAGAAGCTCGTCGACCGCGTCGGCAAGATCCTGACGCCGGCCCTCGTGCTCACGCTCGGTGCTCTGATCGTCAAGTCCGTCGTAGATCCGCTCGGCGTTCCGCAGGCCGCCCAGCCGAACTATGCGGGCGTCCTCACCGCCACGGTTGCGGGCATCCTTGACGGCTACAACACGCTCGACGCCATCGCCGCGTTCGTCTTCGCCACGCTCGTCACGAACTTCGTCCGTGAAGGCGGTGCCAAGACCGCGAAGGAAGTCACCTCCCAGGTCTACAAGTCCGGCATCCTCGCCGTGTCGCTCCTCGCCGTGATCTACTTCTTCATCGCGAAGATCGGCGCTGAGTCCGTCACCGCCATCGGCCTGCAGGACACGGGTGCTCCTGTGCTCGCTGAAACCGCCAAGATCCTCTTCGGCAACTTCGGCGCCATCCTTCTCTCGGTCATCGTGCTGCTCGCCTGCCTGACGACGTCCATCGGCCTCATCACCTGCTGCGCCGCCTACTTCATGCGCATCGTCGGCCGCCTGACGTACAAGCAGTACTGCCTGCTCTTCACGATCGTCTCGTTCCTGATCGGCATGTTCGGCCTCAAGACCATCATCGTCTCCACGATCCCGGTCCTGATGTTCGTCTACCCGCTCTGCGTGATCCTGATCGTGCTGCTCTTCACGGACAAGCTCTTCGACGGCCGCCAGTGTGTCTACGCCTTCACCACCGCCTTCACGTTCGTGATGGCCGCGGTCTCCGGTCTCGAAACCGCCGGCGTGAACCTCGGCGCGATCTCCGAAGCCATCAAGGCCTACGTCCCGTTCGCCCAGTACGGCCTCGCCTGGGTCCCGTTCGCCGTCACCGGCTACGTCCTCGGCCTCGCCTACAAGGCCGCCGTCCCCTGCAAGGCCTGCTGCAAGCCGGCCTGACAACCTGACTCTTAAGTGAAGCCCCCGGTCAGGACTCACTGAGAAAACCCAAAGGGCCCCGCACTTTTCCCCGAAGCGCGGGGCCTTCTCTTTTCCGGCTTTCGGCCTTTTGCGCCTCTCTTCACCTTATTCGAGGACCTCTCCGCCTCCTTCAGGCGATCCCTGCAGCAGACCGTCTGCGTGGTCCGATTCTCTTTCAGATAAACTACGGGCACCGTTCCCCCATCAAGGATCCATCGCATGCTCCGATTTCCCGTTCCCGGCGCGCCTCTGACGCCCACAGACAACGAGCGTACGCTCATGAAGCCCCTCATCCACATCCTGGAAAAAGGCGGCATCCGCTGGGGCATCGGCTGCGCCGACTGGCTCCCCATCGATCCGCAGCACTGCGCGGCCGAGATCGGGCTCAATCTCAGGCACGTCAAGCTGAGTGAAATTGGGGCTACGGCCAAACTCGAAGCCTTTTTTGATGAGTTTGCCAATCCGGAAGCGCCCTGCCTCTTCCTTTCCGACATCGACGTTCCCGTCCTTGCGGCCTGGGACGACGAGGAGGAGCGAGAGGCAATGCGCGGGATCATCGTGCGCGGGCTTGCACGCATCGCCGCGACACATGGACATCATTTCATCGTGACGGGCCTCACGAGCCTCACAAAGGACATCTGCCGCGAAGCGTTTCAGAACGCCGAGCCTCTTGCGCCTCACGAGACCGAGGAGCTCTTCACGATCTCCCATGAGCAGGTCGGCCTTCTCTACGGCGCGGACCTTGCCCGCATCTCCGAGGAAAGGACAATGGTTCCCGACCTCGTCATGATGGAGCTGGACCGCCATGCCGCACTCGGCGCACGCTACGTCGAACCGTACATTCTTCAATGGGTTCGCCAGGGGAAGGCCGGGATCCTCCCGCCCGTGTCCGGCGCGCTCACGCCCCGCTTCCTCGAGCGACTCCAAAACGCAGGCCTGATGGATCTGAAGCGCATGGCGCTCTTTCAGGAAATCCCCGCTGTTTTCGGCAAGGATAGGCTCGACCTTCTTGCCGAGGCGATGGTGACGCTCGGCTTCTGGACGCCGCTTCCCGCCGGGGCTGCGGACGAGCAGCCTGACGATGTGAGGCTCTACGATTACGCCTCCGTCTGGGGCGTTCGCCTGCTGGCCGTCCTGGCGCTCAGGTTCGTGATGAGCGAAGGAGCCGACTGGATGACGCCCACGCGCGAGCTCATGCGAGCCATGTGGTCGGGCGAGCCCAACGAGGCCATGGATGCCCTCTGCGAAATGCTTGACTGCATCGAGGACCAGGATGCCGACCTCGACATCGGCGGGCTTTGCGCCGCCTGCATCCTCGCGCTCGACCTTGACCTCACGCGCGTGGTCAATGAAGATGAAGGCCTCGACATCCTCGCCGTGAGGCTCCCGGGCGGCATCTGCGAGCTCGTCTTCGCGCCCGAGGAGCGTGATCCCGCCGAACTCGGAAGCCCCGACGGCACGCCCCGCATGGTCCTTACCATCGGTTGACGCGCGTTCTTCTTCTCCTTTGGGGAACTTCCTGAGCGCTTTCGAAGGGCCTGTCTCTCCATTCCGAGGGCAGGCCCTCTTTTCATGGCGGATGACGCCTTGTCCTGAACAAGCGTTCTCCTCTAACCGCCCGTCCCGCAGGGATGGAGCCGCAAGGCACGTGTTGCAAAAGCGAGACAGTGCGTTCTTCGGACTTCGACCTTCGACGTCTGGGATAAAGCGCCTCCCCTTTCAATTTGTCCTGTTTTTTTGAATAGAGTTCCCCGAAGGGAATTCTATTCAAGTGAGCTTATCGGCCTTGGCTCTGGTACCAGAGCTCGATTTCGCGCGGATTCTCGCCCGGCCCCGCGGGTACGCGCGAAGCGGTGAGTTCGTCTCGGGTGAGCGGGCGGATGTCGGTGATGACGAGTGGAAGCATCTTGTGCTTCACTTGGACGTAGAAGGTCCCGACCACCTCTACGTCGGTGACGAAAGCATCGCTGTTGCGTCGCCAGACGTGGATTTCCTTCTTGACGGTGGGCGTCATGTAGGGGCGGTCATTGAGATTGCTGCAAAACGACGGCCTCGTCGCCACCCATTCCCACACGTAGCCCTTCTGGTCGGGATGGCGCACGTGGTCGTTCATGCGGCGAAGGGGCCGGCCGTAGACGGCGACGAAGTCGCGCACGTAGGTCTTCCCTTTGGCCGTTGCCTTGAGCGCCTCCGGGCTGAAGACAGTGCCCGGCATCATGCGGTTGTCGGCGTGTTGTTGGGGACCGCTGCAGCCTGCGAGCATCGGAGCTCCGAGAGAGGCGCTGAGAATGGCCGCGGCCTTTCCGAGCGTTCTGCGCTTGAAGTCAATCGTCATCCTTGCTACTCCGAGAAATGATCGAGCTCGGCGGGCGTGAGCGGCCTGAAGCTGTGTGGCGCGTCCGTGCCGACAAGTGGCGCGCGGTAGATGTAGAAGACGCCCGTGAATTCATGCCGCTTCACGACGCCCGTCTTGTCGAACCAGATGCGCAGGTTCTTCTGCGTGATAGGAAATTCCGAGATCGGGTTGAAAGGTATGAAGTTCTTGGCAGAGGGGCGTCCCCTCATCCAGCTGTAGTGGCGAACGATCTCGTGGCCCATGTGGATTTCATAGTCGGGTTCGCCGAGCTCCGCATCGATCTGCGCCATGGTGGTCCGGCCGTCGATGATGAGCCTCGCGGCCTTCTCGGTCGAGAGGTCACGCACCTCGCCGCTTCCGACGGCACAGCCGCCGAGCATCGAGGCGCAGGCTGCCAGAAGCAGCAGAGTGCGGACGCGGCCAGCGACGGTCCGCGGGCCCCTTGTAGTTCCTTCCGGCAAGGTCTTCTCCTTTTGTAGCGCTCGTTCAGTCCTGTGCGTGCCCGGTGCGATGAAATTCATTTTGAACTCGCTCGGGTCCCATTGAACACCCCTCGCTTCGCGCAGAGGCAGCCTCAAGGGGGCCGACAGCCCAAAACGAGCGTGGTTCAGGGGAAGTTCCTGACCAACGTTCACACTTTTGCCGCGCAAATTTCATTAAGTCGAGTTATTATAGTTGTCATGAGCGTCGGCGTGGTTCTCACGCCCCGTTCAGCATTTATCAAAGTGTTGGCCTCCGGAGGTAAAGGTCATGTCCGACAACGATAAGAACCGCATCAAGATCAAGCTGCCCGCCGTCTCCTACGACATCGTGAAACTTGCCGCCACTCTCACCGGTACGTCCGTGAAGTCCTTCGCGGCCCAGGCGGTGATCAACGCAGCCCTGCACGTCACGGCTGAAATTGAAAACCGCTCCCTCGGCTCCAACATCGAAGCCGACATTCATCTCACCGAGGAAGAGGCTCAGGCTCTTCTCGCCCTCGTCGAAAGCCTCGACACGCACGACGGCAAGGACGAAGACGTCGAGGAAGCAACCGCCGAGGACTTCGAGGAAGAAGAACCCGCGGAATGCGAATGTGATTGCGAAGTCGAATGCAAGTGTGACTGCGACTGCAAGTGCGAGGACGACGCCGAATGCAAGTGCGAAGAGTCCGAAAAGGCTGAAGAGCCTGCCGCTGAGGCCGCTCCCGCTGCCCAGCCCAAGGCCAGGCACGGCCGCAACCACCGCTGATCTTTCGACTTGAGTCCCTTGTCGCAAGGGACCTGAGAACACAAAGGGGATCCATCAACAACGGGTCCCCTTCTCTTTTCCATCATTCGTCGGGCCTCAGGCGACCTGCGGACTTCCGATGGTCAGCCTGCCGCCGCATTGAGTGCGGCCATGGCCTTGGTGCTCACGACAAGCTCGATGCGTGCGGACGCCCTGGTGAGGCCCAGATAAAGCAGCCTGCGCACGCGATCGTCCATCGTTTCTGTGCCTTGAGTGATCTTTTGACGACTTGCAGGTTTCAGACGGCCCGACTTTGCCGCCTCCCTTCCCAACCTGCTCTCCTTTGCCATTAACGAAAAACGGGGCCGCTCCCTTGAGAAGCAGCCCCGTTCGGGACTTGAAGTCAGATCAGGCGTCAGGCCTTGCGGTCAAGCTCGATGGGCTCGCCCGAGGCCTTTTCCTCCTTGGGTTCGCCGAGCGACATGACGGCGTTGAGGATGATCGCGCCGAAGGTCGCGGTACCGATGCCGCCGAGGCTGAAGAAGCCGAGGTTGAGGGTAAAGTCGCCGCCGCCGAGAATCAGCGTGACGGCAGCCACGATCAGGTTGCGGCTGTTGCCGAAGTCGACTTTGTTGACGACCCAGACGCGAGCGCCGGCCACGGCGATGAGGCCGAAGACCACGATCGAGGTGCCGCCGAGGACGGGCTGCGGAATCGTCTGGATCACAGCGCCGAACTTCGGGGAGAAGCCGAGGATGATCGCGAAGATCGCGGCGACCGGGAAGAGCAGCGTGGAGTAGACGCGCGTGGCGGCCATCACGCCGATGTTTTCACCGTAGGTCGTCACGCCCGTGCCGCCGAAGGAGCCCGAGAGCATCGTCGCGATGCCGTCGCCGAGGAACGCACGGCCCATGTACGGGTCAAGGTTGCGGCCCGTCATGGCGGTCACGGCCTTCACGTGGCCGAGGTTCTCGGCAACGAGAATGATCACGACCGGAACGATGAGCGCGATGGCGTGCATCTCGAAGACCGGTGTGTGAACCGTCGGAACGCCGAACCAGGCGGCGTTGGAGATGATCGAGAAGTCGATCGGCTTGCCCATGCCGAAGCCGTTGGCGAGCACCGCGTAGATGAAGTACGCGATCACAAGGCCGATGAGGATGAGGAGCTTCTGGATGAAGCCGCGCGTCCACACGGCAACGCCGCCCACGCACATGAAGGTGACGACGGCCATCCAGGCGTCGAAGTCCGTCGGACCCACCGAACGGCAGGCCGTCGGGGCGAGGTTGAGGCCGATCACGGCGACGACCGCCCCCGTCACGACGGGAGGCATCAGCTTTTCAATCCACTTAACGCCCGTAAGCATCACGATGAGGCCCACGACACAGTAGACGAGACCGCAGACCACGATGCCGCCCAGCGCAACGGGAATGTTGCCGTTGAGGCCCGAGCCCGCAACGTAGCCCGTCGCTGCGATCACCACGCCGATGAACGCAAAGGATGAACCCAGATAGCTCGGCACCCTGCCGCCCACGATGGCGAAAAAAATGAGCGTGCCGATGCCGCTCATCAAAACCGCCATGTTGGGGTCAAAGCCCATGAGAATCGGGGCGAGAATGGTGGAGCCGAACATGGCCACCACGTGCTGAACGCCAATCGCCACCGTCTGGCCGGTGGGAAGACGCTCGTCAGGGGCCACCACGCCCTTTTCCTTGAGCTTCCACTGCGGGAAATAACCCATTTTTCCTTACTCCTCAAACACGTTGAATCTACGCGCACAGGCGCCTCGTCCTTCGGCTTTCCGGACAAAACGCCTCGCGCTCAAAGAGTCGTAAGGGTTCCTCCTAAGGACGAATCGTCTGTGCAAACTTTCGTATTATAAGCACACATTTCGAAAAATAAACATAAGGTGTTTTGACTAGACGGGCGGACGCCGCTCCGGAGCGAAGCCTGCGTGCGCAAAAAAGGGACGGCATCCATTTCGGACGGCGTCCCCTTTTGTCTCTCTGGTGCCTGAGCGTCAGAGCGTCTTCATGGCGTCTTCGACGGCCGCGACGAGGTTCGGGCTGGCGGTGAAGCAGACCTTGTTGCGTTCCGGAATCACGACGGACTTGCCGGTCTTGAATTCACGACCGACGCGAGCGGCGGTAGTCTTCAATTCCCAGCGGCCGAAGTTCCAGAACGTGACGCGTTCGCCGCGGGCCATGGCCTCGACGATCTCTTCATGCACGGCATCAACGATGCCCTCTACGAGGGAGGGCGAGAGCACGAGGCGTTCTGCGACAGCCTGCGCGATTTCCTTCTTGTTCATTGCGGTAGTCCTTCTCTTTATTCTTGGGGACGGGCTGCCCGTCCGGGCACCCTCTTTCGGCGACGCTTTCCGTTCCGGTCCTGTGGAACGTCTGTGTTGTGGTCCGCCTGTCACGTTAAGGTGACATCCCAATTGTACCTGCGGGGAAATATGCTTGGGGGTGTCACCCAGACGAATTGTAATGTTTTCCAAAACGACTCGCCTGCAAATGCTTCTCGTCTGGGCCTCCATTCCTGAACAGCCCGTCAGTCCCGGGAAATCCCCTGCATTTCACATGATTCCCGGCGGTGCAGCCTCAAATCGGTTTCGATTTAACATTGCTGACGTTCACAGGAGGCTGATCATTTTGAAAATGCGCGTGGCACAGGCGTTTGTAGTGTTTGCTGAGCAACAGTACCCGAAAGGTACCTTAGTCACCGAGCTTTAAAATGTCTCGAATTCAGTCCGAGAGAGGGTTCTCCGAAATTCCATGCGCCGTGTCATGATTTTTTACAAACAGCCTGTGGTATTTTCCCTCAACTGCAGCCGTTTGAAGGCCGAGAACCCCTGCGCACCCTCTTCTCCCCTCTCCTGCGGGCGGATTGAGGTCGCCTCACGCCGTAGTTCTACCGATTGTTTTCCGCCAATGCGAAAGGGCCTGCCGACGGCGGTTGCCGCGGGCAGGCCCCTCTCAATGCGGATGCACCGGATGCAGGATCAGCGGATTATTCCTTCCCGGTCCAGCAGTACGTGCAGAGCTTCTCGGGGTCAAGGCCGATGGCTTCGATGAGGCCTTCGACGGACTGGAAGCCGAGCGAGTCGAAGCCCATCTTGTCGCAGATGGACTTGAGCATGCACTGGCCGCGCTCGGTCTTGGCGTCGGCGTACTCGGCGAGGTGCTTGTGACCCTCGTCGCCTTCAAGCTCCTGAATGACGCGACGGGCGAGGAGCTCCATGTCGGAGTTGCCGCGGGAGAAGTTCAGGTACTTGCAGCTGTACATGATCGGCGGGCAGGCGGAGCGCATGTGCACTTCCTTCGCGCCGGACTTGTAGAGGAAGTCGACCGTTTCACGAAGCTGCGTGCCGCGCACGATGGAGTCGTCGATGAGAAGAAGCTTCTTGTCCTTGATGAGTTCGGGGACCGGAATCTGCTTCATCTTGGCGACCTGATTGCGGATCTGCTGGCTCGCGGGCATGAAGGAGCGGGACCAGGTCGGCGTGTACTTGATGAAGGGACGGGCGAACTTCTTGCCGCTTTCATTGGCGTAGCCGATGCCGTGCGGAAGGCCGGAGTCGGGAACACCCGCCACGTAGTCGACGTCGGGAGCCGTGCCGTCGGCCATGGCGTTGCGGGCCATGATCTCGCCGTTGCGGTAGCGCATCACCTCGACGTTCTTGCCTTCGTAGTTGGAGTTAGGATAACCGTAGTACGTCCAGAGGAAGGCGCACAAACGCATCTTCTCGGCAGCGGGCGAGAGAACCTCGATGCCCTCGGGCGTGATCTTGACGATTTCCTGAGGTCCGAGCTCATAGTGGTCCTCGTAGCCGAGCTTGTGGTAGACGAAGCTCTCGAACGAGACGCAGTAGCCGTTTTCATCCTTGCCGATGAGAACGGGCAGACGACCGAGCTTGTCGCGGGCGACGATGATGCCGTCGGACTGCAGGAGCATGATCGTTTCGGAGCCCTGAATAATGTCCTGGGCGTAGCGAATGCCCTCGACGATAGACTGCTTGCGGTTGATGAGCGCGCCGACGAGTTCGGTGGAGTTCACCTTGCCGGAGCCCATCGCGAGGAACTGGGAGTTGTTGTTGCTGAAGTAGCGCTCGATCAGCTCGTCGGCATTGTTGATGATGCCCACCGTCGTGATCGCAAAGAGGCCGAGATGAGACCTCAGGAGCAGAGGCTGCGGATCGTCGTCCGAAATGCAGCCGATGCCGCAGTTGCCCTTCATGTCCGCAATGTCCGGCTCGAAGCGGGTGCGGAACGGCGTGTTCGTGATGTTGTGGATCTGACGCTGGAAGCCCTTCTCAGGGTGGTAGATCGTCATGCCGCCGAACTTGGTGCCGAGGTGGGAGTGGTAGTCGACGCCGAAGAAGGTGTCGAGAACGATGTCGCGCTTGGATACAGCGCCGAAGAAGCCGCCCATTTTTGCTGTGCTCTTGTATGGAAGTTGAAGATCTGAGTCGCGGACGCATGGCGTCGTGAGATTCGCCTGAACGGGGTCGTCCGCAAATGTTGGCGTGATTATCGCAAACAAACAGCCGTTTGTGGGGGCCTCGGACGCTTTAGAACGGCAAATCTGTCCTTGGGTCAATGATCCACATCGCCCGATCTAAGGTCTTTCCCTTAGGCGACAGAAAAAATGGCGTAAGATACGCCTTCTGACGATTTTGTGCCAGAGAGGATGAGGCGATGCCTCATGCGCAAGCGGGGTCCCCTATCGGAGACCCCGTTTCCGTTCGACAAAAGTCGTTTAACGCTTGCGGGAAGCCACCCAAGTAATACAGACAATGACGGCGAGGCCGCAAAGCCCCAACCAGTCAACGCTGCCGTCAGACATGACAACGTTAATTTCGCCATTCCAAACGATTTGCGCTTGTGCTAAACTTCCTAGCAAGGAAAAGAATGTTCCTACCATCCTACTTTCCTTGTAAATAGACTCAGCCCGGTGTTCCAGCACTGGGCTTTGTCGTTTCTACACCCCTTCCGACGCCGAAGGCTCGTCATCGAAAATTTCGTGAGCCTGACTGGAGAGGTGGGGCGGATTTCAGAATGGCGTTCGCATGCAATCCTTGCTTCCGATATTGTGCCAGAGACTCTGGAGCAATGCCTCAAACGGAACTTTCGGAGACCCCGTTTCCGTTGGCTAAGAAGCCATTAACGCTTGTGGGAAGCAATCACCCAAGCAACGCCGATAATGATGGCGAGGCCCAAAAGCCCCAGCCAATCGACGCCTCCGCCGGCCATCGCAACATTGAGAACAATGTCGCCGTTCCAAACGAAGTTAGCCTGTGCTAACCTTCCTAACAAGGAAAAGAATGCAGCACACATCCTACTTTCCTTTCTAAAGACTAAGCCCGGTGTTGGTAGCACTGGGCTTTGTCGTTTTTGAACCCCTTGCGGGGACCCCTTCCGATGCCGAAGGCTCGTCATCGAAAATTTCGTGAGCCTTGCCGGAGAGTGGGGTGGATTTCAGAATGGCGTTTGCAAGCGATCCCTGCTGCCGATATTTTGCCAGAGTCAATCCTGGAGCGCCCGCTTCGCTCAAAGCGCCACCTTCCTCGTTGCTTCCTCCACCAGATGCTCATCACGCTTGTCGTAGCGTCGGGTCGTCACGACGGAGGAATGTCCCATCGCCTGCCGCACGGTGTTGATGTCGGCGCCGGACTCAAGGAGCCGCGTCGCAAAGGTTCGGCGCAGATCATGCGGCGTGAAGGACGAAACCGGAGATTCGTCCGCCCTGGCGCGCAGCAGCTGATGGATGGTGCCGGCCGTAATCGCCCAGTAGGGCCGGATGTTGTCGCCCTTCTTCATAAGCACCCTATCGGATGGTTTGCCGATAAAAAGGCCGAAAAAACGGCTCTCCCTTGAAGGAGAGCCGAAAACGAACCCAATGAGGATGGAATGTCGCTGATAAAGATGGACGTGTTGGCGGATGAAAGGACCCTTACTTGGCGATGGCGAGCGCCTTTTCAATGTCCGCGAACATCATGTCAGTGGCGCGCAGGCCGCCCTCTGCGAGGTACCAGGCGGACGAGGTAAGGTAGACGATGCGGCCGTTCTTTGCGGCATCGGTCCTCTCGACGAGCGGGTTGGCCATCACGTCCTGCGCGAGCCGGGCGCCCGGACGGGAGATGGCGGAGTCGCGGTCGCAGACGAAGATGAAGTCAGGATTGAGCTTGACGAGAAGCTCGAACGAGGACTCGCTGCCGTGGTCGGTGTTGGCGCCGTGGGCGATGTTTTTGAACGGATTCCCCGCGCATTCCCCATCCATGTGGCACACATGGGTGGGGTCAAGCGGGGCTGACGAAGTCAGTCAATCTCAAGTTATTCAAGATGATCCAGT
>ENA-ORTF01002639-ORTF01002639.1-human-gut-metagenome-genome-assembly--contig:-NODE-2639-length-17464-cov-4.867023_pt1 | contig 17464 bp, 8 predicted proteins | sample MGYA00241908_ERZ509180 | MGnify/ENA primary metagenome ERZ509180 (study PRJEB26280, sample SAMEA2338814) | human gut metagenome | biome: human gut; feature: human-associated habitat; material: faeces... | reverse complement strand
TGGTAAACTATCACTGGGGTGATATTTTTGTTTGGAGGTCGATATGGAGCTTTGGCACGGGTCGGAGGTTGTTGTCGAGCATCCGTCGTTGGATAAATGCAGACAATTCAATGACTATGGGCGCGGGTTTTATTGCACGCCACATGAAGAAATGGCGATGGAATGGGCATGCCGGACCGAGTCGGATGGCATTGCAAATCGATATGAACTTGATTTAGATGGCCTTTCGGTCTTGGATTTAGAGTCTGGGGAGTTTTCAATCCTCAATTGGCTTGCGATTTTGGCCGACAACCGGGAGTTTAATGTCTCGACGCCGCTAGCACGCGACGGACTTCGATTTCTGCTTGATAACTGTTTGATTGATATTTCTTCTTACGACGTTATTCGGGGCTATCGTGCCGACGATTCCTACTTTTCGTTTGCAAGACAGTTCGTTAACGGCATGATCTCGCTTAGGCAGCTGCAACTCATTATGCGTTTGGGCGATTTGGGCATCCAATACGCTCTTATGAGTGAGCGTGCGTTTTCAGCAATCAGATTCCGCGAATGGAGGCAGGCGTTGGGATCTGAGTATTATCCCAAGCGCTTTAAGCGAGAGCAGAACGCGCGGCGCAAGTACCTGGAAACTGTGAATGGATTCGACTCTAAGGGTGTCTACATTAGGGATTTAATGACAGGGAGGATTGATTTAAATGATCCAAGAGTTAACGGATTGTGGGCCGAGTAGGACATACCCCGTCTACTACCTCGAGGATGCAATGAACAACCTCGGCGACTGCTTCGACTATGCCGTGAACGACTATGGAGCGGAAGGGTCTGAGGTCGCTGAACTCTTTTGCCTGAGCGGCGTAGCCCGTGAGTTTGAGCGTGGCAACGCATGGGTCGTATCGGGAAAATCGGGCGTTGAGCTATTCGCGCTTATCGCCGAAAGGTCGGGCTATCAGAGCGGGTCTATACCGGATCGCACCTATCGTTTTGAGAAGACGCCAGAGTATTGGACAGGCTGGATACTGGCATATCTGCAGTGGCGTTTAGGGGAGTCTTTCGAAGACCTGCTGCATGTCGTTCCGTTTGACGCACTGCGCAGTCTGTACTATCCCTGGCACGAAGCCTCGGAGGAACGCGTGGCTCGCCTCGTCTGCGATATGGCGAAAAAAGCGTCCAGGCAAACCAAACTTGCGTTAGCAAGAAAGAAGCTTAAGAAAACCCAACAAGACCTAGCATACGAATCGGGTGTGTCACTCCGCTCAATCCAAATGTACGAGCAGCGCCGCAAAGACCTTGGCAAAGCTGCCGTCTCCACCGTGCTCGCTTTGGCCCGCACGCTTGGCTGCCGCATCGAAGATCTGTTGGAGCCGTAAAGACGCGGAGTAGTATCGCGCCGCATCGATTCTGATAACTGAACAACTACTTTTAAGGCCCGGCCGGATGCTCGTTTGGACATCCGGCCGGGCCTTCTGGCTCCACACGGGGTGCCGAGGTATCCGTTCTCCGCTTCGAGGGGCTGATTTGGCCTTCCGTAGAGGTTTACTCCCGTTTCGAGGGGCTGGTGGCCCGCTAGAACACGGGTATAAACGGCTTCGCCCCACCGTCATTCCGCCATTTTGGGGATGCGCTTACTTGAGTACCAGCCCCTCGAAACGGAGATAGATCTCCGGAAAGGGTCAAAACAGCCCCTCGAAACTCAAGATGGCGGTTGCAGGGCGGTTGAGGATCAGTCGAAGAGCGGTTCAAACGCAAATGTGAACAATGCCACATGTGATTGGGCGGGTCGCTGCACGCCGATTTTCGGGGGTGCATGGGAATGGCGGAATATCAACGAAAAACCCTATATCTAGGTTTGTTATGTGACACGCGCCACTACATATAGTGCCTTGATTTCAAATCACACCGCTGTAATATGGCCTTCGCTTCACTGTTCATCAGAACCACATCAAGGGGAGTCGCCATGACCGTCACCGTGTTCACCAAGCCGCATTGCCCGCAGTGCGATGCCACCAAGCGCCAGCTCACCAAGCTGGGTGTGCCGTTTGAAACCGTGGACCTGACGCAGAACCCCTCCACCCTTGAGCAGCTGCAGGCCGCCGGTTTCCAGCAGGCTCCGGTGGTCATCACGCCGGACAACTCCTGGACCGGCTACCGCCCCGACCTGATTCGCGAAGTCGCCCAGCAGGTGGCCGCCGACAACCGCGCCGCCGCCACGGTGTCCGCGTGAGTCTGAGCCAGCCCGAATTCGCGGCCGAAGGCAAGACGATCGGCGCATTGGTCTACTTCTCGTCGGCCTCCGAAAACACCGCACGGTTCGTGGCCGGATGCCGTTTGCAGGACGAAGGCATCAACGTCTACCGCATCCCGTTGCGGGCCGCCGACCCGGCGCTAAACGTCCGCGAACCGTACGTCATCATGGTGCCCACCTATGGCGGCGGCGTGGTCAAGAAAGCAGTGCCGATTCAGGTCAAACGCTTCCTCAACGATCCAGCCAACCGCGAGTGGATTCGCGGCGTCATCGCCTCAGGCAACACCAATTTCGGTGAGGCCTACTGTGCCGCCGGAGACATCATCGCCGCCAAATGCAAGGTGCCCTACCTCTACCGTTACGAACTCATGGGCACCCCGGAAGACACTGCCGCCGTGCGAAACGGCCTCGTCCGCTTCTTCACCGAACAGTAAATCTTGACCCCCTCGAGGTATTGGCTCCCCTCTCCGAGGGGAGCTGTCAACGAAGTTGACTGGGGGGAGCAACTGTCTGAGTAAACACACTTCTGCCATATTCCAAGGATTTCCAATGACTGACCTCACCGCCACCGGCCTGCCGCTCGACAATACTGCCGACACCGCAGCGGAACAGTACGACCCGGCGCACGATTACCACGCGCTCAACGCGATGCTCAACCTCTATGACGCCGACGGCAAGATCCAGTTCGACAAAGACAAGGCCGCCGAACGCGAATACGTGACAGGGCACGTGGCCACCAACAGCAAGCGGTTCGCCTCCACCGCCGAGCGTCTCGAATACCTGATCAGCAACCAGTACCACAACCCTGCGGTCTTCAACCAGTACTCCGCTGAATTCCTCGACCGCATCTACGAGCACGTGGAATCCGCCGGCTTTGAGTTCGGCACTTTCCTTGGTGCGTTCAAGTTCTACACGTCCTACGCGCTCAAGACGTTCGATGGTCGCCTCTATCTTGAGGACTTCCCGCAGCGTTGCGCCGCTGTGGCCCTGGAGCTCGCCGCCGGCAATGAGCAGCAGGCCATCGAATACGCCGACGAAATGCTTGCCGGCCGCTTCCAGCCCGCCACCCCGACCTTCCTGAACCTCGGCAAGGCCCAGCGTGGCGAACCGGTCAGCTGCTTCCTGGTGCGCATCGAAGACAACATGGAGTCGATTTCGCGCGGCATCAACGCGGCCCTCCAGCTCTCCAAGCGCGGCGGTGGCGTGGCCCTGCTGCTGAGCAACCTGCGCGAGCTCGGCGCCCCGATCAAGCACATCGAGAACCAGTCCAGCGGCGTGATTCCGGTCATGAAGCTGCTGGAGGACTCCTTCTCCTATGCCAACCAGCTCGGCGCACGTCAGGGCGCGGGCGCGGTGTACCTCAACGCCCACCACCCTGATATCCTGCGCTTCCTGGATACCAAGCGAGAGAACGCGGACGAGAAGATCCGCATCAAGTCGCTGGCTCTTGGCGTGGTGATTCCGGACATCACGTTCGAACTGGCCAAACAGAAGGCCCAGATGGCCCTGTTCAGCCCGTACGACGTGGAGCGCGTGTACGGCAAGCCGTTCGCCGACATCTCCGTTACCGAGCATTATGACGAGATGGTGGCCGACGACCGCATCAAGAAGACCTACATCGACGCCCGTAAGTTCTTCACCACCATCGCCGAACTGCAGTTCGAATCCGGCTACCCGTACATCGTGTTCGAGGACACGGTCAACCGCGCGAACCCGATCGAAGGTCGCGTGACCATGTCCAACCTGTGCTCGGAAATCCTGCAGGTTCAGGAGCCGAGCGCATACAACGAGGACCTCACGTATGCGCATGTCGGCCGCGACATCTCCTGCAATCTGGGTTCGCTCAACATCGCTAAGGCGATGGATGGCGGCTTGGGCCACACGGTGGAGACGGCGATCCGCGCACTCACCTCGGTGGCCGAGCACACCAGCATCAACGCGGTGCCTTCGATTCGCCGCGCCAATGAGGAGGGCCACGCCATCGGTCTCGGCCAGATGAACCTGCACGGCTTCCTGGCCCGCGAAGGCATCCAGTACGGTTCTGAAGAGGGCCTCGACTTCACCGACATGTACTTCATGACCGTGGCCTACCACGCCTACCGTGCCTCGCACGCGCTCGCCGTGGAGCATGGCCGCACGTTCGCCAGCTTCGCTACGAGCGACTACGCCAAGCCGGCCGGCCAGGGCAACTACTTCGACAAGTACACCGATGGTCGTCGTTCGCTCACTCCGCGCACCGAACGGGTCCGTGCGCTGTTCGAACAGTACGGCATCGCGATCCCGACTGCGGCCGACTGGGAGGCCCTGCGCGACGCGATTCTGAAGGACGGCATCTACAACCAGAACCTGCAGGCCGTGCCGCCCACCGGCTCGATCTCGTACATCAACCATTCCACGAGCTCGATTCACCCGATCGCCTCCAAGATCGAGATTCGCAAGGAAGGCAAGATCGGGCGCGTGTACTACCCGGCCGCCTACATGACCAACGACAACCTCGGGTACTACAAGGACGCCTACGAGATCGGCTGGAAGGCCATCGTCGACACGTACGCCGAGGCCACCCAGCACGTGGATCAGGGACTGTCGCTGACGCTGTTCTTCCCGGACACCGCCACCACCCGCGACCTCAATAAGGCCCAGATCTACGCCTGGCGCAAGGGCATCAAAACCCTCTACTACATCCGCATCCGCCAGCAAGCCCTGGAAGGCACTGAAGTCCAAGGCTGCGTCTCCTGCATGCTCTGATCGTTCGAGGGAGCGTATACCGCCTTTCTTCGGCACTCGACGTACCTTCGTACGCCTTCGGCCTCAGACGGCGGTCTCCGCACGCATTGAACAACCAGAGAGCCGTTGTTACTCCCCTCACTCGGCTAACGCCGACAGCTCCCCTCAGAGAGGGGAGCTGGCCGCGAAGCGGACTGAGGGGGCTCCACCATCTAAGGAACCAACAATGTCACGAACCGTCTATAGAGCACTGCTCCGGCTGACCGCGCCGGAGGAGTTCGAAAACAAATCCAACGACGATAACGACAACGAGTAAAAGGAACACTACTCATGGCACCTATCTCCATTCCGCGCAAACCGCTGAAACTCATCGACCGCGTCTCCGCAATCAACTGGAACCGCCTCGAAGACGAGAAAGACCTTGAGGTCTGGGACCGCCTGACCGGCAACTTCTGGCTGCCCGAAAAAGTCCCCGTCTCCAACGACATCCCCAGCTGGCAGAAGATGACCGAGGACGAGCACACGCTCACCATGCGCGTCTTCACCGGCCTGACCCTGCTTGACACCATCCAGGGCACGGTCGGCGCCGTCTCCCTGATTCCGGACGCGCTCACCCCGCACGAGGAGGCCGTGTACACCAACATCGCCTTCATGGAATCCGTGCACGCCAAAAGCTACTCGTCCATCTTCTCCACCCTGTGCTCCACCGAACAGATCGATGCCGCATTCGACTGGAGCGAGAACAACGAGTTTCTGCAGAAGAAGGCGGAGATCGTGCTCGACTACTACGAGGGCGACAACCCGTACAAGCGCAAGGTGGCCTCCACCCTGCTCGAGTCCTTCCTCTTCTACTCCGGCTTCTATCTGCCGATGTACTTCTCCGCGCACGCCAAGCTGACGAACACCGCCGACGTGATTCGTCTGATCATCCGCGATGAGGCCGTCCACGGCTACTACATCGGCTACAAGTACCAGAAGGGCATCGCCCAGCTGAGCGATGCCGAGCGTCTGGATCTGCAGGACTACACGTACGACCTGCTCAACGAGCTGTACGACAACGAAGTGGAGTACACCCAGTCGCTGTACGACCGCGTGGGCCTGACCGATGACGTCGAGAAGTTCCTGCGGTACAACGGTAACAAGGCGCTGATGAACCTCGGCTACCCGGCTTTGTTCCCGGCTGAGATTTGCGATGTGAACCCCGCGATCCTGGCCGCCCTGAGCCCGAACGCCGACGAAAACCACGACTTCTTCTCCGGCTCCGGCTCCTCCTACGTGATGGGTAAAGCCGAAGAAACCGATGACGACGACTGGGACTTCTAAGGGTTTCGCGGTCCGCGAACCCGCAGCGCCGCCGCGTTCGTGCGGCGGCGCTACGCTGGAGATATGGAACAGGATCCGTTGGTCAGCATCATTATTCCGGTATATAAGGTCGAGAAATTCCTCGACGAATGCGTGGCGTCCGTTGCTGCGCAGACGTACGCCAATCTGGAGATTCTGCTGGTCGACGACGGCTCGCCCGACAATTGCCCGGCCATGTGCGACGCCTGGGCCGCCCGCGACCCGCGCATACGCGTGATTCACAAGCCCAACGGCGGCCTGTCCGACGCCCGCAACACCGGCATCGCCGGGGCCACCGGTGCGTACATATACTTCGCCGATTCCGACGATACCGTGGCCCCCACGTTGGTGGAGGACTGCCTGAATGCCATGCGTGAATACGATGCCGATCTGGTGATGTTCCAGTTCGACACCATCTCCGAGAACAACAAGCCGCTGCTGTCCAACTATCGCCACAACGACTTCACCGAGGTGCAGGTCCTGACCCCGGTCGAGGCCATCAAAAAGCAGGTCAAGGCTGAGATCGACGGCTATTTCTGGGCCTTCCTGGCACCCGCCTCCACCTATCAGGGCACCGGATTCTCCTTCCCGGTGGGGCGCAAAATCGAGGATCTCTCCCGTATCTGCAACGTGATCGGCGAGGCCACGCGCGTGGTCCGTCTGCCCAAGGCGCTGTACCACTACCGCATGCGCGAGGGATCGATTACCGCCAACTGGGATCCGCAGCTCACCCGCGACTGGACCCGCGCCGCCGACGACCGCGAGGAATACATCGTCCACCGATTCCCCGAGCTCAAGGGCTTCATGACGCTGCAACAGCTGAATTTCTTTGCCAACCTCGATTACGAGACCATGCGCCAGTCGCTGATCGCCGGGCTCAAGATCGATCCCGAGGACGCCGACGCGCTTCGTCGTCGCATCGAGGGCCTGACCAAGTCCGCCGATGAGGGCGATGAGCCCGTACCGGAAACGTTGCGTGAGTTGCTCGGACTGCTCAAGCTGGGCATCACCAAGGTGGCTGATGGCACGTTCGGTAAGGCCGATGGCAGCGGTACTGATGGCGATGCCGAGAACGATGACGTAACGCTGGCCGACCGTTTCCGCGACATGCGCGAGGACTGGCGCCAGCTGCGCATCCAGCGCATCGAAAACGCCGAGGAGCGCAAGGCCGAGCGCAAAGCCGCCCGCAACGGCGTCACCTTCGAGTCTGTGTTGCATTAGTCGGCGACTGATGGAATCCGTCAGTTCGGGAAGAGCAGGCCTGCTCTACGCCGGGCGTGCCGGTTCGCACGTTCGAGAAACAGGCGTGTCATGGGCCGAACCACACAACACCCCCAGAAACGCCCATAAAGTTAACTACGTTTTCAGACACGCCACTTGCCTTGGTCCACGGTCCGTGTATAGTAGTTCTCGGCTCAACGAGGAGAACCTTCACTGAACCGGAAAAAAGTAAACGCTGAAGCTTGCAGTTTCCGAAAGCAAAGTTCTACGTCGGTGGCGAGGGCGGAAGCGCAGTAAAGAACAAATCCCTTTACAACGGATCGTGAGGCACGTACCTGCCTCTGAAAGGATTAGTAATTATGGCAGAAGTCGTTTTCGACCACGTCACTCGTATCTACCCGGGCAACGATAAGCCCTCCGTGGATGATCTGAATCTTGATATCAAGGATGGCGAGTTCCTCGTCCTCGTTGGCCCTTCTGGCTGTGGTAAGTCTACGACCCTTCGTATGCTCGCCGGCCTGGAAGAGGTCAACAAGGGCCGCATCCTCATTGGTGGCAAGGATGTCACCACGATGCAGCCGAAGGACCGCGACATCGCAATGGTGTTCCAGAACTACGCTCTGTACCCGCACATGACCGTTGCCGACAACATGGGCTTCGCCCTGAAGATCGCCGGCACTCCGAAGGACGAGATTCGCAAGCGCGTCGAGAAGGCCGCTGAGATTCTCGACCTGACCGAGTACCTCGACCGCAAGCCGAAGGCTCTGTCCGGTGGTCAGCGTCAGCGTGTGGCCATGGGTCGTGCAATCGTCCGTGAGCCGAAGGTCTTCCTCATGGATGAGCCGCTGTCCAACCTCGACGCCAAGCTCCGTGTCCAGACCCGTACCCAGATCGCTGCTCTGCAGCGCCAGCTGGGTGTCACCACCCTGTACGTGACCCACGATCAGACCGAGGCCCTGACGATGGGCGATCGCATCGCCGTCATCAAGCTCGGTATCCTGCAGCAGGTCGGCGCCCCGACCGAGCTGTACGATCGCCCGGCCAACGTCTTCGTCGCCGGCTTCATCGGCTCCCCGTCGATGAACCTGAACACCCACCCGGTGGTCAACGGCAAGGCGAAGATCGGTGAGGACACCGTGGACCTGCCGGCTGAGGCCGTCAACAAGCTCACCGCCGAAGACAACGGCCAGATCGTGGTCGGCTTCCGTCCTGAGGACGCTGGCCTGGCCCCGGCTGACGACCCGAACGCCTTCTCCCTGAAGGTTGTGAACGTCGAGGATCTGGGCTCCGATGGCTACATCTACGGCAACATCATCACCGATGGCTCCGCCGCTGAGGCTTCCCAGGTCATGTCCGACCAGAACAAGCTCACCACGATTCGTGTGAATCCGCGTGCGCTGCCGAAGGTTGGCGCGACCGTCAAGATCAAGATCGACCCGGCCAAGATGCACCTGTTCGCTCCGTCGACTGAGCTGCGTCTGAACTAATAGATACTTGGCGAGGTCTAATCGCTTCGTCAACCATTAAACGAGGTTATTCTCTTCCTCTCTTATGACCTCGTTGGAAAAGCCCTGCATAGCTGCGGGGCTTTTCTTTTTGCCTAGAAAACGTACGCTAACTGACCTCGCAAATGAACATTTTCTAGTTTCTCGTCAACTTTTTCCTAGGAAGGGGGTATGGTTGTATGCAGTATCCCCCCGAAAAGGGGATTGCGAATCTATGAGGGGAAACGATGGGCTCGAAGTTAAAGCTCGGCCGTTGCAGGTTTAACGGAGGAGCAGAACAGGAACCTGGACAGCATCGCCATGTCTTGCGGCGCTGCCTTGCTTCGGTTATCGCTGTTTCCTTGTCCATCGTGTGCATGGTGCCTGCGGCATATGCCCAGGACGTAGATGATGTAAATGGTTCCTCTAACTCCGTAATTCTTGGGGGGGGGATAATACTGTCGTAGCTGCTCCTTCTGCTCGCAATGTCAATGTTGACGATAAGACGTCAGAAGAGGGCAATACATCAAACGGTGCGCCAGCACCTTCTGAAACGAATCAGGGCGCGCAGCAAGATTCATCTTCTTCATCTTCTACTACTGGTGGTTCTTCCGAATCCTCAAATGGTGAGGCAGGCAACAAGGCGGATGCCGCAGCAGGGGCTACTGTCGGCAATCCCGCTAATGACGGAGCCCAAACGCAGGCTCCGACTGATACTTCTTCTCAAGGTGCCAAGAACGATTCTTCGACTGAGGCGGATCAATCGCCGGCGAAGGCCAATGTGCAGGTCGCCGCGACGGCGCTTGGCGGCCGTGACTTTGAAGGTCAGGTCACCAAGGAGATCAACGGCAAGACCTACATCCTGATCGGCAACGAGCAGCAGCTGCGTGCGATTGGTTCCGGCAAGAAGGTTATTGGCCGTATCAACAAGGTCACGCAGACCTGCACCGGGCAAGGACTCTTTGGCTACCACTGGGTAGATGGCGCGTCGTCCACTGAATACGCCGGTGACGCCGATCTTGCCGATTCGGATACCTTGCGCAATGCTGATGCCTCCGACTATGACAATTCGCTGGCGATATGTCATACGAAAGTGGACGCTGATAAGACCCGCACCAGGTATTACGGCGTGGGTGCTGATGGTACGCAAGCGGACTACTCTGCCGCCAACACTGGTCTGACATATTCGGCCGATGCGAATTATCTGATCTTCCGTGACATCGATTTGTCCAAGAACGCGGCGGATACCGCCAGTACTGAGTGGACTCCGCTCATGTTCTCCGGCACCATGCTCGGCGCGGTCTCCAACAGCGCAGACGCTGTGGCTAGCCTGTGGAAGGCTGTCGGCGCGGATGGCGCAAGCGTGGAGCATACCACAGCAGCTCGGCCGGTCATCAGCCATGTGGTCGTCAATCAACAGGGCAAGCAGCTGGACGTCAGCAAGCAGCAGGGCATCGGCTTCTTCGCCTCGATCACGAACAAGACCGTGATGAACAGCAACAGTCTGGGCAGCGCCGGTACGGCCGTGGTGTCGAACCTCAAGCTGCAGGATGTGTCGGTGGCGAATCATACGAGTGAATCGTATATTCCGGAGACCTTGCTCGATATGCTCATTTCGGCAGTGGGTGGACTTTTGGATCTTCTGCTTGAGGCGTTGAAACTGCTGACATTCGGACAAGTAGATCTTGGCCTCAATCTTCGAGGTCTGCTCACCCTGCACAAAGACAATCCCTCCAATCTCGCCACTGGTGCATTTGCCGGCCGTATCTACGGGGACACCAAGGTTACGGACTGCGAGGTAGCAGATGTTTCGGTATCCAGCGTAAGCCGTATGACCGGTGGTTTCGTGGGATATGTTGAGGGTGCGACTCGCTATGATGCGGTTTCCGGCATTGTGGGAGCACTCACCAAGGTACTCTCGAAGATCCTGAACGTCATCCCATTCCTGGGGCTTGGCGATCTGGTGAATTGGCTGCTGTCCGGCACGCTCGGACTGAATGCCTTGGTTCCGGTCGGCTACTACAACCCGGTCATCTCGAACAGTTCGGTGAACGGGTTCAAAGAAAACGTGGTGATCGGCAACAAGAATAATCCGCAGGCCGGTGGCTTCGTCGGTGCGCAGATTGGCGCAATCGTCGAGAACTCCTCGGTGACGAGCACGAACGGTTTCACCGTGCAGGCAACGCAATACGCCGGTGGCTTCGCCGGAGTAAGCCGCAACGGCAACGTGGGTGGTCTGCTCGATTCGCTTGGTATTGATTTGCTGTCTGCGCTGCGTCCGCAGAGCCTCATCGAGAACAGCAACCTGACCGTCGACGGCGATGGCAAGGTCACTGTATCTGCCACGGACTATGCCGGTGGATTTAGCGGCGCGATGGCCAATGCCTACGCGGTCAATAATACGATTTCAGCCACGGCTGCCGTGTCTACTGATAAATCCCATGCCGGCGGATTCACCGGATTTGCCTCCGTGGGATGGGGCCTAGAACTCGGCACGGATGATGCCACGAACGCATCGCTGCTGAAACAACTCACCAAGGCTGTGGCCAAGCTGCTGAGCGGCAGCGGTAGTGGTGCGGGAGAACTGCTGTCCATCGTTGGCGTGAATCCCTCCGTGATTCTCGGCACGCAGATGAAGGGCTCCTTCACCGTTAAGGCTGGTGGCGATTACGCGGGCGGTCTCGTGGGAGAAGGATCGGGCACGGTGATCGGCGACTCCTCGCAGGATCATCTGCAGAACCTCACGTTCTGGAAATACAACAATCCCCGTGGGCTCCCTCAGCAGCGCTCCACTGCCATCAACGGTCTTGAATCAGTCAGCGCCGGCGGCTCCTACGCGGGCGGCATCGCCGGCAATCTGCAACCGACCACAGTGGCTGGGTTGCTCAACAGTGTGGTGAAAATTGGCGATATCGCCACGCTCAAGAAGTTCGACCAGTTTGCCCCGTTCACCGTGGAGAACGTGACTGTTGCTGCCCCGGCATCCGGCTTGACAGTGACGGCTGGCTCATACTATGCGGGCGGTGCCATCGGATGCGCCACCGGTGGTGACGTGACCAACACCAACCTCACTAATCTGGCCACGGTCACGGCCAGGGGAGAAGCCGGCGGTTTCATCGGCTTCTCCGGACCGGGCGACGCCGTTGGCGCCGGCGGCCTTAATGTGCTTGGGCTTATCAAGCTATCCGGTCTGCTATCGGTTGCCCAATATTCTTCGGTTGCAGTCACTGCATCGAATGTGAACGGCATCGCCAACGGATTCACGGTCAAGGCGACCGGCAAGAACGAGAACAACGAGACCACCGATTACGCTGCGGGCGGCTTCTACGGCCAGGCCAACAGCACCAAGACCCGCGAAAGCCATGTGACGAACCTCAAGTCGGTCACGGCCGATACCAGCACATCCGATGGCATAGCGGGTGGCTTCGTGGGCTTCTCCACCACCGGCGGCCTCGCCGACGCACTTAGCAACGCCGATGATTCCAGCGTATTGGACAACCTCATCAAGGGCGGACTGCTGTCCGTGAACGACCTGCTCGGTGCCATGCCGTATCTGATTCCAAGCTATACGGATACCACTGTGTCGTATGTCAACGGTGGTTACGTCGAAGGTGATATCGCGGGAGGCTACGCCGGCAATTTCCAAAGCGGCAAAGTCAATCAGTTCGATAAGAAAGATCTCGAGAACGACCCAACACTGGCAGACGTGCAGTCCCGCGTCCAAGCCAACCCCGTGGCTGTTGTCAACCTCGACCATGTGACCGGCGGCGCATACGCGGGCGGTTTCGGCGGCAAGGTCGTTTCCGGCGCACTCGCTTCGGCTGGTAACGGCGGTCTGAGTCTGCTCGGCAAATTCGGTACGGTGGATCTCGCCAACCTGCTGCAGGTGGTGCAGGGCTATGTGCCGTTCATCTCCTACGCAGGTGTGCATTCCGATGCCACCACCGTGGAGACCACCAGCGGCAACAAGATTTCCGACCCGGATGATCCCGGCTTCACCGTCTCCGCCACCCGACTTGACCAATCCGATACGCAATCCGGTTCCGCCGGCGGCTACATCGGATACGGTTCCGGTGTGCAGGTGTCCCATTCCAGTGTGACCCAACTGCGCCATACTGATGTCAAGGCACCGAAGAATCTGGAAACCGCCGGATCAATCAATGACACCTATCTGAGCAAAGACAGCACATATGCAGTCACCGCTGCGCGATACGCCGGCGGTTACATCGGCAAAATGGACATCGGCTCGGCGGCGGCCGTGGGCGGTGGCCTGAGCCTGCTCGGCCAGAACGTCAATCTCAACGACGTGCTGGATGTGCTCAACATTGTCGTTTCGACCATCGAGCACTCCGACGTGACCGGCGGCATCGGCGGATACTCCGTGCTGGCCAGCACCGCAGACCATAGGAACGCCAGCAACAAGCCCGATCCACTGGGCATGGCCGGCGGCTTCGCCGGAGACATCGAAGGCGGCCATATCCAGGACTCCAGCTCGCACGAGTTCGTGTACATCATCGGCCAGGTATCGGCCGGCGGCTACGTGGGCACCATGCAGCCGGGAGCCGTGGCGAACGTACTCGGCGACGGCAGCGTGCTCAAGAAGCTCGTCAACCTCGACAACCTGCTCTCGCTCGTGCAGGACTTCGTGCCGACGATTCGCAACAGCTCAACCGATGCCGCAGTGTGCGGCGGCGCGGTGCGCGCACAGGCGGCATCGGATACAACCACACGCCGCGGCATGGCCGGCGGCTATGCAGGTCGTAACCGCGGCGGCCATATCTGGGGCAACAACACCGCAGCATGGAAGCAGGAGAACACCGACGGCAAATACAACGGGCCGCAACGCGTAGCCTATGCCGCGCGCATCCGCAGCGTATACGGTGCCGAAATCGCCGGCGGCTACACCGGCTTCATGGACGCGGCCGATACCGCTGAAGGCGGTTCGCTCTCCTTGCTCGGCGGTCTCATCAAGGCCGGCAACCTCGCCGGCGTGCTGTCCGTGGTCTATCCGACTGAGGAGCACACGAAGGTCACCGGTCCGCTGCGCAATATGAGCTATGACCAGTGGAAGACCTGGGTCGATAATATCGGCAAGTACGGTGCGTATGGCAAGGAATTCACCGAGGTAGCTACGGGCGACGGTGCGGGTTCCGTTACCGACCAGGAGTCCTTGGATAAGTTCCTCGAATCCTACATCTTCGGATTCAACGTCGTCGCCGGTCGTGCGGAGTATCGGACTGGCGCGAACCTGCATGATTCCGGCGTCGCCGGCGGACACGTCGGTCTGATGCGCACCGGTACGATCACCGATGGCCAGTCGATGGATGTCAAGACCGTTTCGGCTATGCGCGCGGCGGGCGGCTACGCGGGCACGATAGAATCCGGCTCGGCATCCTCGTTCGGCTCCATCCAACTATTCGGAGACAAAGGCATCAAGTTTGATCTGGGTCAGATGCTCGACGTGGCACAGGTATTCGTGCCTGTCATCAAATCCTCGAGCGTGGCCGGCTACCGCAAGGGTATGAAAATCACGGCCGCCGGCGAAGACATCACGCACGGCACCGGCAATGCCGGTGGTTACGTGGGTCTCGCGGTTGGCGGCCAGATCTGGGGCGATCTTGATCAGAACGGCCAGAAGCTTGCTGATGGTGTCACCGCTGCCGGTGCCAACGTCTCCAACCTGCGCAAGGTGGAAGGACGCAACAATGTCGGCGGATTCATCGGCGTGGCCACTGCCGGTGCGGTCGCAGATGTGGATACCAATGCATCCGAGGGATTCCTACAAGGAATCCTCGACTCGCTGGTATCGAACCCGGCAAGTCTGGTCAGCGTATTGCAGGCCACGGTTACGACGATTCGCGGTGCGCATGTGAGCTCGGATGACCCGGCATGGGGATACACGGTCGACGGCGCATATGAGAGCAAGGACGATAAGGGTAATACCACAACCAAGTATGCCCTGAACGCCGGCGGTTTCGCCGGCTCGCTGCAGGCCGCGATCCTCGGTGACAAGGATTCCGCCAAGGGCACCGGCAGTGAAGTGGATACTGCCAAGGACTCAGCCGCGCTTACAGTCACCGGGTTGCGCGCCGTTGAAAGTGGACAATACGCGGGCGGCTTCTTCGGCCTTGCCGATGTGTCCAGCGTCGCCTCCGTCGGCGGCGGCGAAGCTGGCAAGGACCAGAACACCAACCTGCTGCTCAAACTGCTCAAGGTCGGCAACGTGGGTGTGCTCGAAGCGTTCCGCACCTTCATCTACGACGGTCAGGTCAACGGCGTGAGCGACGGCATCCAGATTGTCGCCCATGATTCCACCACAAAGGGCATGCTTGACTCGAAGCGTTACACCGGTGCGGCCGGTGGCTTCGGCGGTGGACTGATCAATGGCTCTGTCAAGCAGTCCGCGGTCACCAACCTCAACAGTGTGACCGGCGTGAACTACGTGGGCGGCTTCATCGGGCATCTTGGCAAATCCGGCACGGTCGCTGCCGACAACGCACAACTCGGCACGGATGCGCTCAATCTGCTCGGTGCCACGGCCGGCGTACTTGACATCTGGGGCTCGCACGTTGGCGATTCACATGTCACCGGCATTCCGGACGGCTACACCGTCACCGCCACACACCATGGCGACGATTACGGCAAAGCCACCGACAAGGCCACTGGACGCGAGGTCGCGGGCGGATTCGTCGGCTACGCGGACCTGGCCCGAGTAAAGGGCTGCACGTCTGACAATCTCAAGAAGGTCACCAGCGGCGAGATCGCCGGCGGATTCGTCGGCGAAACCAGCCGCGCCTATCTGGTCGATACGCAGGTCAACTCGGTACTCGTGGAACTGCTCCTGCAAGTGGTGAACGCGCTGGTCAAGCTCCTATACCTCGACAAGGTGGAACAGGTCGGCGTTATTGACTTGGGCAAGTGGTTCCCGGCTATCTTCGGCAAGGTATTCGACCTCAAGGTGCTCTCGGAAGGCAATGTGCTGTACGTGAACCTGTTCGGGCTGAAGGTGAGCGTCGCCCTGTCCAAGGCCGACGCCGAAAACCAGCAGCAGACCGACGTGGCGATCGTCACCATCGGCGACAGCGTCATCAAACTGCCCTGCAGCAAGAACGGCATCGACATGGATGGGTCAGGCAGCAACCTGACCGTCCAACTCATCAAGGGCAACCGCACCCGCGTGGAACAGTCCACCGTGACGGGCATCGCCAGCGGCTATGACGTGTTCGGTGGCGGAGCGACTCAGGACACCGACGGCGTGAAGGATCTTTCCACAGGCTACGCGGGCGGCTTCGCCGGACTGAACGACGAGGGCGTGCTGGCGGACGACCACATGGTCTACGCCGACACGATCCGCGGCACCAGCGGACTGGTCGACCCGTTCTCGAACACCAAACTCAAGTCCGTATGGGACTTCAACACCATGAGCGACATCCTCGGACCGGTCGATGACGGCAACGGCGGCAAGGCATACAACACCTACCGCATCTACCGCAAGGCGGCCGCGAACGCCGGTGAGGCCCGCACCTCCGCACAGGACGGCAACAAGATCTTCTCGCGGAAGAACACGGCAGACGATGCGCTGCACACCAGACTCGATCGCTGGGAAGTGAAGCTGTTCGACGTGGTCAACACATACGACAGCGGCGCTGTGCACAGTGGTGCATCCGGCGACACTGGTGCCACATGGGTCGGCATCAAGGACGCCGTGACTGTGGCTGGTGGCAGCAGCACAAAGCTCGATGCCTACCAGTCCCCAGCCAAGGCAGTGCTCATGCTTGACGTGCCCGTATCCGACAACAACGGCGGACTCACCCCCGAACCGGACGACGGCCAGGACCCATGCGGCAAGGACGGCTGCAAGACCGTGGACCTCACCCTGCAGAAAGTGTGGCGCAACGGCCAGCTGGAACGCCCCGACGCCATCACCCTCGAGGTGACCGCCACGTACACGAATGCGGCGGGCGAACAGGTCAAGGCCGGGAAGCTCGAATGCTTCAAGGACGACTGCGCCACCGAGGAGCGGACCAACCCGTTCACGGTGACCATGACCGCCAAGGAGAACGGCTCCGCGTGGAGCGACACGTGGCGCACGAAGCTCACCGGCCTGCCGGTCGCCTTCGTTGATAAGGGTTCCGGCCCGAACGGCGAGGACGTGACGCGCTACTACACGTACACCGTCAAGGAGCTCAACATGACCTACGCCTCCGGCGACACGGACGGCAACGCCGAGACGAAGACCCCGGCCGAGGCCGGTTACTCGGTGTCCGTCAAGTACGGCACGGACAAGGACGGCAAGTACGTGGCCACCGTCACGAACTTCTCGCCCCTGCCCGAGACCGGCGGCAATGGCACGCTCCTGTTCGTCATGCTCGGCGTGCTCATGCTCGCCCTCGGCACCGCATGGTACCTGCGCGCCAACCGCATGGAACCGGCCGCGGCCGGGGGAGCGGGCGCGGGA
>ENA-ORTF01002630-ORTF01002630.1-human-gut-metagenome-genome-assembly--contig:-NODE-2630-length-17538-cov-4.632443_pt1 | contig 17538 bp, 10 predicted proteins | sample MGYA00241908_ERZ509180 | MGnify/ENA primary metagenome ERZ509180 (study PRJEB26280, sample SAMEA2338814) | human gut metagenome | biome: human gut; feature: human-associated habitat; material: faeces... | reverse complement strand
TCGCAATGCTCAGGTCGAAGTTGTACGCACCTTCAACGAAGCCCTGAAGGACGGAGGCATTTTCGCTGTGCTGGTTGACATTGGTGTTCATGACGCGAACCGTGTCACGATCTTCGTCGGTGTAAGCCACGCCGTAGGTCATCGTCACGTTGCCGATGTCCGTCAGACCGTAGACGCCGAAGTGCTTGTCTTCACCGTCGATCTTATTGAGGCCGGACTTGTAGTCCGTCGTACCGTAGCCGAAGAAGGCACCGAACTTGGTGTTGTCGAGGACAAGAGCTTCAGCACCGAGGAAGCCGGTGCGGAAGTCAACGTCCATCGTACTCTTCGTGCCTTCAGCTTCGCCCCAGTGACCGATGCCGGCAGCCCAGATGCGAGCGCGACCGTTGTCAACTTCGGCGGAGCGGCCTTCACCCATGCCGCGGGCCTGATCCATGACCGTGCGGGACACGGCGGTGGCGTTCACGACGAGAGCATTGCGGGCCGTGGCGTAGAAGTCATCGTCAAGTGCGCGGTACGTGTCACGGATTTCATTTTCCGTCTTGGCGGACAGGATTTCACCCGTGAGCTTGTTGCCGGAAGCTTCGATGGCAGCAGCGATCTTCTGTTCGTTGGCGGTGCCCGCGAACTGTTCGAACGTAACGCCATCCTTCTTCTTCATGGAGATGGTGGCCTGATTGCCCTTGCCTTCAGCCTTGTCCAGATCAAAGAAGATGTAGTTGGACTTGAGGGCCGTCGTCAGCGTCTCACCGTCAGCCGAGAACAAGTTATCCGTATTCTTGGCCTGGAAGGAACCGGTCAGAGCGTCCTTCTTGCCATTCCAGGTATCCACGAGCGTGGCAGTATCTGCACCTTCAAGCGTGACTTCGAACTTCTTGGCACCGTTGAAGGTGACAGAGTCAACGACAACATTGGAAGTCGCGTCGATGGCAAGCGTGCCGCCGTCTTCGATTTCAATCTTGAGTTCACCCTTCTGGGCATCCGTGCTGTAAAGGTGACCCTTCTTCGTGAACTGGTCGTTGTAGCTCGACAGAACGCCGAACGTACCACCATCATCCACCTTAACCTTGTTATCAGTACCGATGGATTCGGCAAAAGCAAGAAGCGTACCGGCCTTGACGGTCGTGGCGCCCTTGTAGGAGTTGGCACCGGTCATGATGAGAGTACCCTTGCCAGACTTCGTCAGGCTACCGTCCAGATTCTCGCGTTCGTTAACAGCCTCAAGACGCTTTTCATAGTATTCCGCGATCCACTTGCGGGCTTCATCCTCCGTGATTTTGTCTTTTTCAAGTCCAGGAATGTCGCCTTGATAGAGAATTGCGTCGTCAAGCTTGATCTTAGACGCGACAACTTTTCCGCTGTCATCAAGGCAATACTTTATTTCTTCCTTCCACTTCTTGTCTTCAGCCTTGCGCTGTTCAAGCGCGTCCTGAACAATGTTATTGCTCCAGACGTCAAGGTTGCCTTCTCGGATCTGGTATTCGAAGTTCTTCAGGAGCTGACCAGGACCATACATGCCCTTGTCGAGGTCAGGAACACCCCAACCGAAGAGCGGGTCGACCTCGTTTTCACCGACGCTCCAGCTGTCAAAGTTGCTGCCGTCGGAGTTCTTGTGATTGGCAGTCGTGAACATGACCTCACGGACCTGCGGAGCGGTCATGTCAGGATAACGCTGCATGAGAACAGCCATGGCGCCGGCCACGTGAGGAGCGGCCATGGACGTGCCACCGAACGTTGCATAACCGGCATCGCCGAGCTTGTGGTTGGCATCGCTCGCGACATAATGATCGTCAACCACAATCGAGCTGTAGATCTTGGCACCAGGAGCAGCAACCGTCCACCACTTGGCGTCACCCGCCTTGTTCACGCCGTACCAATAGTCATACTTCGGATTGCCGTTGGTATCCGTCGTGTCGAGCTGCTTGAGGCCCGTAACCGCGATCCACTGGTCTTCGGCGTCAGGATTGAAGTATGGATAGAGCGGACGATAGTACGGGTTCTTCATGTCACGGTTGCCCGTCGTGAAGATCTGGACCACATTCTTGCCCTGAATGGCGTCCCAAGCCGCATCCACGAAGTCCTTGCCATTCGGGTTCGGATTCTTCTTGAAAAGGAAGTACTCAAACTCGCTTTCCCTGACGTTGTTCACAGGGAGCGAGGCACCCTTGGCCGTGTAGCGGATGTTCGTGCCAAAGGAGTTGTTGATCACGCCACCACGAAGCGTAGTTCCGTCTTCGAGTGTGCCGTTCTTGTCACGGACCTTGTTGGCCAGAGCAGACCAACCTTCGTAATAGAAGTTGTAATCCTGGAACGGACCGTAGTTGTTGTTGTCGGTGGCACCAGAGTTGCCGACGAAAATATTGGCGTCAAAGGCCACGCCATGCATGCCCTGACCGTCCTTGTTCGCGCCGACCGTACCGGTCACGTGAGTACCGTGAGTATCGTTCACATGCGGCATGAAGTTGCCGTCAACTTTGAAATCTTTGCCAGCGACGTAATCGCCATTACCGAATTCATCGCCAACGCCATTCGCACCCTGCTGATAATGGTTGCCAGTGGAGCTGTACTTGCCACTGTGTTCAACTGCAACGAAGCGTTCGCCAGACAGTTCAGAGTGGGAAAGGAGAGCGCCAGAGTCCATGACGGCAACAGCAACACCCTTGCCGGTAAAACCAAGTGCATAGGCCTTGGAAGCGTGCATGGCCTTCAGGCCCCAGTCAGCGTTGTATTCGGCCGTTTCAAAGGCACGCTAGGCTTCAGCAACAGAGGCGCTGCTGATGTTCGGGTTCGGGTCCATGTAGGCGGCCTGCGCGCCGGCAGCCATCATGAAGGCCGCAACGGCGATGGCAACAGCGCTCTTGGAAGCCTTGCCCTTCGTGGCGTGATGTTCGTCGATGACAACGTACTGCTGGTGAGCAGCACTCCACTTGGTCTTGAAAACGCGATTCATTCTGCGTAACTCCAAATTAATTGGGTCTTAGGTTGGTCCTTGTTCCCCGCTCCTTCGAGCAGGGACCTGCGCAGATTATCTTGTTTTGATCCCCCGAATCGCCTTTCCTGCAGGTGTTGCGAAAAGACATGTCGTTTTAGGACAGCATCGCAAACCCTGACTTTGTAACGGCAGTGTTGACAAATCAAGAGGTGAAGATAAGGTTGTTCAAGTTACCATCCGAGGGTAACTTGAACAACCTAACCGAATTGACATGGATCAAGATTATTTTTCCAGCTCAAAATGAGAAGCTCAGAATTTGTTTTAACCGAAAACCAAGGGTAAACCCCTTGCCATTTTTTGGCTGACTACGTAATTACGCCAAAAGTGAATTTATTTATGAAAGTGCCAATATCGGTAGGGCCTCTCAATGAAAAACAACGGTCGGCCCTTCCAAAGAAGAGCCGACCGTGTTCAGTCATCCGCAGGTGTTGTCACCTGCTTCAAAACCCGAGGGCTTAGAAGTTGAAGCGGACGTTGGCGAAGATGCCGTGCGTGTTGATGTCGCTGCCCCAGGAACCGGAGTAGGAGACACCAACCGTGGCGTGCTTCGCGACCTGACCGACGATGCCGAGACCGAGGTTGGCCTGATCCTTGAGTTCAGAGCCTTCGATCGCGGCGAACTGGCCGTTGGCGCCCGTCTGGACGTTCACGAGACCGTCGGTGTCACCGAAGTAGTGAGACCAGCCGAGGTCGGCCTTCAGAGCGACAGGCATGTTGCCCATGGCAAACGGCACCGAGGTGCGAACACCGAGCGTAGCGATCTGGATGTCGTCCTTGATTTCGTCGGTCTTGAAGCTGTGGCCGAGCGCATTGTCGGTCGCGGCATCCGTTTCGACGCGAGCCCAGGTGAAGCCGACGTACGGGGAGACCTTCGCAATGCTCAGGTCGAAGTTGTACGCACCTTCAACGAAGCCCTGAAGGACGGAAGCGTTTTCGCTGTGCTGGTTGGCGACGCCACCGAGGAAGCGCGTCGTGTCACGGTCCTGATCGGTGTAGGCGACGCCGTAGGTCATCGTCACGTTGCCGATGTCGGTAAGACCGTAGACACCGAAGTGCTTGTCCTCACCGTCGATCTTGTTGAGGCCGGACTTGTAATCCGTCGTACCGTAGCCAAAGAAGGCGCCGAACTTGGTGTTGTCAAGGACAAGAGCTTCAGCACCGAGGAAGCCGGCGCGGAAGTCGACGTCCATGGTGTCAAGGTTACCTTCGGCTTCGCCCCAGTGACCGATGCCGGCTGCCCAGATGCGGGCGCGACCGTTGTCAACTTCGGCGGAGCGACCTTCACCCATGCCTCGGGCCTGATCCATGACCGTGCGGGACACGGCGGTGGCATTCATCACGAGGGCATTGCGGGCCGTTGCATAGAAGTCATCGTCAAGGGTCGACAAAATTTCCTTGACCTGCTTTTCGTTGGCGGCCGTCAGAACGTCACCCGTGAGAGCGTTGCCGGAAGCGGCGATCGCAGATGCAATCTTCTTCTGATTTTCGGTATCGGCGAACGATTCCATCGTCACGCCTTCCTTCTTCTTCATGGAGACGGAGATCTTCTTGTCCTCGACCTTGACGTCTTCCTTGGCCAGATCAAAGAAGAGCGAGTCCGTCTTCAGAACGTCGTGAGTAACGCCAGTAAGCGTACCTTCCTTGATTTCAAAGGTGCCGGAAACCGCATCCTTTTCACCGTTGTAGACGCTCACAAGGCTGGAACGATCAGCACCGGCGAGACCCACCGTGACCTTCTTATTCTTCGCAAAGTTAACAGCCTTGACAGCCACGTTGGAAGCGGCATCGATGTAGAGAGAACCATTCTCGCCAACATTGATCGTGAGAAGATCCGCATCCGTCGCCTTGCTCTCGATGTGACCCTTCATGGTGAACTGGTCATCGTAAGAGGAAAGGACGCCGAAGCTGCCACCCTCAACTTCAACGGTGTTGTTTTCGCCGATGGATTCCGTAAAGGCGAGGAGCGTGCCGCCCTTGACCGTGGTAGTACCCTTGTACTCGTTCTTACCGGTCATGACGAGTGTACCGGCACCATCCTTGATCAGAGAACCCTTGTAACCTGCAAAGTCATTCGCCTGCTTCTTTTCGATTTCAGCCTTTCGCAGTTCGAAGTATTCCTGACGCCACTTCTTTGCGTCGCTTTCAGAAATGATGTGATCCTTCTTGTCATCAGTGCCGTTCAGAACGATGAACTTGTCACCAAGAACCAATTCAGACTTCAGATTCTTATCATAGTCGGCCAGCCATGCCTTTTCTTCTTCCATGCGCTGGTCGAGAGCGACATTGGTGATATTGTTGGTCCAAACGTCAAGACTGGTGTTGGCCATGTTGTAATTGAACTCGCCAAGGAACTGGCCCGGGCCATACATGCCCTTGTCCAGATCAGGAACACCCCAACCCATACGATCGGAAACCTGACCGTCCGCCGGCTTCGTTCCGTCAACATTGTTCCAGCCTTCCATGGGCGAACCATCGGGATTGTAATGGTTAGCAGTGGTGAACATCACGTCGCGAACCTGCTTCGCATTCATGTCCAGATAGCGGGACATGAGGACACCCATTGCACCGGCAACGTGAGGCGCAGCCATCGAAGTACCGGACTTGCTGCCATAACCAGGCTCACCGAAGGCAGGCTTAAGCGGATCTTTACTTTCGGTAATCTTGGGATCCTTGCCAACGATCGTAGAGTAAATGCCGTTGCCAGGAGCCGCAACAGTCCAATACTTGCCAAGACCAGCTTCGTTGAAGCCGTCGACGAGGGCATACTTAGGATTTGCGGGATCAAAATTGTTGGCCTTCCTCAGACCGGCAACAGCGATCCAATTCCCTTCTGCCTCGGGATTGAAGTACGGATACAGCGGACGATAGAAGGGATTTCCCATGTTGCGGTTGCCCGTCGTAAAGATCTGCACGACGTTCTTGTTCTCACCCTGCACTGCTTCCCAAGCGGCATCGACGAAAGATTTGTCAGAAGTCGCTTCACCCGCGTTGAACTTGTCACCGTAAACCTTCTTGAAGTAGAAGTACTCGTACTCAGACTGCTGCACAGTGTTCGCGGCGAGATGACCGGTCTGCATATAAATCTGACCGTCGGTAGGATTCTCGGGAACATCACCGGTTGTGTACTTGGACGTATCTTCGTCGGGGGTGACGTAGTGATCCCACACCCAATCGTTCTTAGCGGCACTCCACTTATAAACTTCCTTCGTACGGATGTTCGTGCCCCACGAATTATTGATCACACCGCCACGATCGTGCCCATTAATCTTATTGGCCTTGGTGATCGTATCGGCCATGGCCTTCCACCCCTTGAAGAAGAAGTCATGGTCCTGATACGGGCCGTAGTTGTTGCTGTCGGTAGCGCCAGTGTTACCGCTAAGAATGTTGGATCCCCAAGCAACGCCGTGGAATTCGGAGCCGTCACGATTGGCACCAACGGTGCCCACAACATGGGTACCATGATTGTCGTTGCGATCGGACATCCAATTGCCCGTCACGTCAAAGTGTTCGCCTTTGTTGAAGGGCTGGCCTTTATTTTCGCTGCTGACAGACTGGGGATAGCGGTTACCAGTCGAACCATATTCACCCGTGACATGGGTGGCTGAAAAACGGTCGCCTCTAAGTTCGGGATGCTTGTCAAGGAGAGCACCAGAGTCCATGATGCCCACCATGGTCTTCTGGCCATGGAAGCCGAGGGCGTATGCCTTCGAAGCATTCATGGCAGCCAGACCCCAGTCCTTTTGATATTCCGCGGTTTCCCAGGACTGCTGGGCCTGATCAACCTCATGGTAGCGAGACGCCTCAAAGCCGGGTTCCATGTAAGCTGCATGCGCACCGGCCATCATTAGGGCAGCAACAGTCAGAGCCACAGCGCTCTTGGAAGCCTTGCCCTTCGTGGCACGATGCTCGTCAGTAACAACGTACTGCTGATGGGCAGCACTCCATTTGGTCTTGAAAACGCGATTCATCTGCGTATCTCCAAATATTTTGGTCTTTGGTTGGTCATTTCATCCCCGCTCACTTTCGAGTTGGGACATACGCAGAATAAGACCGTAGGCAACTCTCGGCTCCCTTCCTTTCAAGCCTCTGTTTTTTTGAGTCGCTTTAAAACGTCAAGGTTAACCCCCATGTTTCCTTTGCCCCATTGACTTTCATGAAGTAAAATATTTCCTGAGAGTGATTATTAATGATTCCTTTAGAACCTTATGTGCAGATTGACTTTGATCAAGTTGCCCGATCGAACACTTTTGCACGCGTTTCCATCGCGCCTGACAACACGAATAAGGGTCTACCCCAGTCTAGACCAATTTCCCTGCGGGCTTACCCGTACATTGTTAATTTAGACTCTCATGGGGGGGGGGTGATAGATTGTATCTATGATGATACCTTACGGTCCACAGCTTTCAATTCTTCTGTTCTCTATTTCCCGAAACGAGGATTTCGTTCAGCTGGCACCCCTCTGAAGCCCCCTTTTCCGCCCTCCGTTCTCCGAATCCGATGCGTTCTCGCGGGCTTCAAACCCGACGCCGCCCGTCGCCAGCAAAGAAAAAGGCCGTCCGAGTCGTGAGACAGGGGCGGCCTTTAAAGATTGATGGGTTGTATTTGCGTCAGTACTCGGGCTCGAGCACATCCTCGGCCCTGCACACGTCGATGCAGGCAAGTCGCCAGGCGGCTTCGGCCTTCTCAAGGCTGCCGTTGGCGTCGATCGCGGCGGAGGCGTCGGTGATGACATGAGTGTCGAACCCTTCGCGAGCTGCATCGATTGCGGTGAACGAGACGCAGTAGTCAAGTGCAAGGCCGCACACCCAGACGTCAGTGATGCCGCGCTCGCGCAGACACCCCGCCAGCCCCGTCTTCGTCTCGTTGTCGGCCGCACAGAAGGCGGAGTAGCTGTCGATGTTGAGTTCCCTGCCCTTTCTAAGGACGAGGTCGGCGTTCATCGTGTCGACGCCCTCGATGGCAGCACCGTCGGTGCCTTCAACGCAGTGAACGGGCCAGAGCATCTGCATGCCGTATGGAAGTTCAATGACGTCGAGCACGTGCCTGCCTTCATGGTTCCGGGCAAAGGAGACGTGACCCGCAGGATGCCAGTCCTGGGTCATGACGATGCAGTCCCAGGAATTCTTTTCGAGCACTTCACGGATGACGGGCACGATCTTGTCGCCACCGGGTACCGCCAGCGCGCCCCCGGGCAGAAAATCCTTCTGCAGGTCGACGATGATCAGGGCGTGCTTTCGTGAGGTTGGTCCCATTTCTTAAGGTCCGGCAACAGTTGAACGTTTTTGAGACCGCGGACGACATCCGCGACAGCGTTTCGATTCTACAGGACCTTGCACCGACTTTGAGCACGGGGCGGGATAACCCTGCAGGGTTTGGCCTTTGATTGAGAAATGTCGACTCTCCTTGGGCGAATGCCTTAGGGAAGGCACCTTGAGCCCCTTTCCCGCACTGCTAGACTTTTCATCAGTCTGCCTGAAAATCAGGCGTTCGCAACAACCAACAATAAGAGATAGAATCATGACAGATATGGCAGGAGCGGTGCCGGTCATCGCAGTGGACAAGGTGCAGGCCGTCGCGCTTGCAGTGTGTACCTATTATTTCGGCGTCTGGCTCAAGGGAAAGGTCGGCGTGCTCTCGCGCTACTCCATCCCGAGTCCCGTGGTGGGCGGCATGTCCTTTGCCATCGTCGTCTCCTTCCTCGAGTACTTCAACATTGTCAAGGTTCAGATCGACTCGACGCTGCAGACCGTGCTCATGCTCGGCTTCTTCACGACCATCGGCCTGATGGCCAGCCTTCGCGTCGTCAAGGACGGCGGCAGGCTCCTTCTCGGCTTCCTCCTCGCGGTCACGGTACTTGTGTTTCTCCAGAACGGCATGGGCATGGCCATAGCGGAAGCCATGGGCTTTGACAAGCACTACGGCATTCTCGCGGGCTCCGTCTCCATGATGGGCGGCCTCGGCACCGCCGCTGCCTTCGGTCCCTATTTTGAGGAAACCTACGGCATCACGGGCGGCACCGCCGTTGCCGTCACCGCCGCCACCTTCGGCATGGTCGCCGCCCTTCTCATCGGCGGCCCGTTCGGCGAATGGTGCATCCGCCGCTACAAGGTGAAGACTCCCGACGAAGTCCAGCACCCTGAACCCGAGCTGCACCTCCCCGACGACATGGACACCGACATTACGGAACAGCACGCATCCGCGAAGCCAAACTTCACGAATGAGATCATGCGGGCGGTCTCCGTCACGGCGCTCGCCATGGGCCTCGGCACGATCGTCTCGAACTTCCTCGGCCACTACATCACGCTTCCCGCCTACATCGGTGCCATGATCGTCGCCACCGTCATCCGCAACGTCGGCGACTTCTCGGGGATGTACAAGGTCGAAGGCAAGGGCCTCAACGCAGTGGCCGACATCACGCTCGTCCTCTTCGTCACGATGGCCATCAACAACCTGAAGCTCCACGAGCTCGTGCACCTCGCGCTCCCGCTCGTTGTGATCCTCGCCTGCCAGACGATCCTGATGCTCATCTACGCCTGGACAGTGCTCTTCACGGCCTTCGGTCGCTCCTACGACGCCGTCATGCTCTCCGTGGGCGGCATCGGCTTCTCCATGGGTGCTACGGCCAACGGTCTTGCCAACATGCAGGCCATCAGCGAAAAGTACGGCTCGTCTCCGCGCGCCTGGCTCATCGTCTCGGTCGTGGGCGCATTCCTCATCGACCTGATCAACGCCGTCGTCATCACGTGGTTCGGCACGTTGTAACGACAGGCTCTCTTCTGATCTGAAGATGTCAGACCAAGCTCTCGTTTCACAACCCGACACGGCGCAGGAGGTCCTCAGGGGCTTTCGTGCCGCCGTGCCCGTCATGACGGGCTTCGTTCCGGTCGGCCTCATTCTCGGCGCTACGGGGGCACATGCCGGGCTCTCGCCCTTCACCTCGGGCTTCATAGAAACGCCGCAAGGAGACATCTGACTTCAGGAAGCCGCGGCCAAGGCATTTCGAAAATCGTGTCAACCTCGTGCACGGCTTCCGTAGCCGATCAGGCTTTTTCGGGCTTCCTGATTGAAAGACCGCCCGCTTCGCGCCAAAGGGAGTGGAACCCGAGCTCGAGCACGTCATCGCGACCTTCTGCAAATTCCCGCGCAGCCTCGAGCACTGCGGGGAGATCCCAGGCAAGGAACACGTCATAGGCATACCGCCTGCCGTCGACGATGCCGACACTCTCATAAGCTTCAGGAACATTTGCCTGCAGCTCGGTTCTGAGCGAATCTCGAACCTCCCTTCGACCTTCGGGCGACCGATCGCGGGTGTTCATGTAAAGGATGCCCGCCGTTGCGCCCGACTGCGCGAGCATGCGCATGAGATCGGGGTCGTTTTTGAAGTAGGCGAGGACAAGTGCCGGACAGGACAGCTCTGCATGCACGGCATCGAGCAGGTAATCGCAGTCCTTTTCTTCGGATCCGTCCCAGTCGAATTCATTCGACTCGTCGAGATAGTCATCCATCGTCGTGACGAGCTTCATCGGATCGGTTTCGCGCAGGTAGCTCTGGAATTCCTGCACCGAGAAGCCGACGCCCGATTCAGGCTTGCGCGTGAGGCGAAGATCGTAGTAATACTTCATCCGCACCGCTTCGCCCACGGCATTGTCAAGGAGCGCCTGCACGCACGAAAAGGCTTCGGCATACTCGGGCTCCTCGAGAGTTTCGAAGGCTTCATGGTAGGCGATCAACCGGTCTGCACCCCCGTCCTCCGGCTTTTCCTCCCAGAGATAGACGTTACCGGCATGGAGCTCCCTGCCGTTGATGTCGAACCGCAGCGGGATCGACCCTCTACGGCGTCCGAGCGTCAAGCGCCAGTCGGACCTCAGCTCTTCGGGCATCCGTCGGATGAGTGCCCGCAGAAGATAGGTCCTCAGCCAGTCGCCGTCGGCCGAGAGGTTGAGATCCACCGGGCCGGCAATGGCTCCGACGTACGCCAGAGCTCCCGGGACGACCTTCTGAAGGTCCTCGGTGATCTCGAGCTGCGCATCCTGGCATTCGTCAGGATCGGCCAGACGCTTCAGCAGCCCAGGCGTCTTCTGCGCCATGCCGTCCCAGAAATCGTTGATACGCTCCCGCAGCGGTTTCGAGAAACGAGGAAAGGCCATCTGAAAACGGCACAGACGCATGAATTCAAGTGAATCCTGATCGCCTTTCTGCAGCGCTTCTGCACGCTCGAAACAGGGTAGCGCCTCCTCCTCGCGTTCGAGGTAGAAGAGTGCATAGCCCATGCGGAACTGCCACTTGTGCGTGTCTTCGTAGCTGTCACGGACGGACTCAAGGAGCCGGATCGCACGAAGAAGTTCGGAACCGCCGAATTCGGCCGCATTGTTGTAGGCGCGTGCCAGCTCAAAGGTGAGCGCGGGATGGCGTTCGTCGTCGGGCTCGGCTTCGAGCAGTCGAATGATGCCGCGATAGTCCTCTTTCTCGTCGAGGTCGGCGACGATCTCGAGCATTTTGACCACGTCGGGCGGGAAATCCTCGGAGCGTTCGGGCGCCTCCCGATCCCCGAGGCCGCTGACGGCCGGATTGAGCTTGAAGTGGTGCTCGCGTGACTCTCCGGTCGCTGGGTCGGGCATGAAGATGAGATGAATGCTGCGATCAAGGTCGAAAGCGACGTTGACGATGTCGCCCGCCTTCAAATCCTGCTTGTTCATCGTGTCGGCAATGGCGCTGCGGGCATGTCGGATCCAGACCGGCGGCATGTGCGAGAGTCCGGCCTCGTTCATGCGCAGAGTCACAGGGACGCGGACGCCTTCGACCGGCATGCGGGCCGACAAAAGATAGGGCAACTCCTCGTCAGGCTTCAGTTCGTCAAATTCGAACGCCGCGCAGGCCGCCTCGAAGCCTTCCGGATCCTTGACCACGCACAGGAGCGTCTGGTGCTTTTCCATCACCTCTTTGAGATCCATGCGGTTGCTCTGAAGGTCTTCGTCATGTTCCGGGCGAATGTAGTGAAAGAGCATTTCCGGAAGCGTTGCACCGTCCCGGATCTCCTTTTCGAGCGTCAGGAATTCCGCGTCACCCGGCACGAGCTCAAGGCCTCTTTGAACGGCAGCCTGTGCAGCTTCGGTCTCCCCGAAGTGTGCCAGAAGCTTTGCATAATGGAGCCATCCCCAGGGATAGCCGGGTTCTGCTTCGACGCCCCGACGGGCAATGTCGAAGGCTTCCCGGAGTCGACCGACGTGCGTCAGCGCGGCGGCGAGGCGATAATGCCAGACACCGCTCCCGGCGGCCGCGGCTTCGGCCTTTTGGAGCACTTCGACCGCCTGTGCATATGAAACGTAGTCGTCGCACTGCAGAAGCGCGAACGAGCGCCAGAGCGCGATTTCCAGATCGGCATCGGCTTCTTCGCGTGAGAATCGGCCCTGCTGGACACCCTCTTCCACGAAGTTGTCGAGCAAGGCGAAGATGCGTCCTACATTCGTGACGCCGTTCTCATCGCAGGCTTCGAGAGCGTTTCGGTCATTGTCCGTCAAGAGCATGTTGCAACCTCGAGTCAAGGGCCAGCGCAGTTGCCAAAGGGCTGCGCCGACAATGGTTGTGTCGGAAAGGAAGGGAAACGGCCGGACGGTGCGCCTCGCGCGTGTCGTGATGCATGCTTTGTTCACGCCGTCGCGAATCGAGGTGTCCGGCTTTTCCCTGTCCTTATCTTCATTCTGCCCGACCAGTCAGCCAGCGCCACAGTGCTTTCCACTATTGATGTCGTGGCCTCCCGGGTATTTTGTTTCGAGAATTTTCCATACAAAAAACGCTCTGCAGACCGAAAGGCCCGCAGGGCGCGTTTTGTGTTCCATCACGCTCAACGTGACGGCGGATGACAGCTTATGCCAGGGTTACGGCACCTTGAACCCAAGACCGTCGGCATGACAGGCCTGGCAGTAGTTCTGGGACTTGCCGTGCTCTCGATGGCAGAGGTTGCAGTCGACCGTTTCCGGGAGGTAATGGATCGAAACGTGCGGGTTTTCCTTGCCGTTGGCGAGCGTGTAGCTTCCCTTGTTGATGTCGGCGTGGCAGGTCAGGCACTTTTCCGTCGGGACGGGCTTGAAGCCGTCCTGGTGGCACATCGTGCAGTCCTGCTTGTGCTTGGCGGACGTCGGAATGGCGACATCGGCGGCGTAGGCGCCGGCCGTGAAAAGAGCGGCCATGGCGATGACAACGAGTTTCTTCATGATGCTTCTCCTTCTCACGATTACTTGGCCATGATGCTCTGGGCTGCGATGCGGCCGAAGACGATGCCGTCGAGGACCGAGTTGCCGCCAAGGCGCGTGACGCCGTGGACGCCGCCCGTGATTTCGCCGGCAGCGTAGAGGCCCGGAATCGGCTTGAAGTCCTGACCGATGACCTCGGCCTTTTCGTTGATGCGCGCACCTCCCATCGTGTAGTGGAGCTTGGAGGTGAGACGGTGACCGTACCAGGGCCCCTTGCCCATCAACACGCCTTCGTTCGGCGTGAGCGGACGGTTGAAGTCAGGATCGAACTCACGGCCTTCCTTGATCCAGCCGTTGTACTTCGCCATTTCGTCCTTGAGCTCCTTGAGCGGGAGACCGTAGAACTTGGCGAGTTCCTCGAGCGTTTCGAACTTCTTCGTCGTGCCCGACTTGAGCGACTTGGTGAGGTAGCGTTCGATGGAGACCTTGGGCACGAACTGGCTGTCGGCGATCAGCACGGCGTAGCGCTGGGAGCCGTCTTCGTTCTTGAGAGAGAAGATGTCGTTCGTGAGTTCCGTGCGGTTGCCGAGCTCGTTGAAGCACCGGCGGCCGGTCTTCGGGTCGATGGCGAAGCCGTACTGCTTGATGTAATCGCAGACGTCGGCACCCATGCCGATGCCCTTGTCATCAGGCGAGCACCAGGGACCCCACTGGATGTAGTCGATGTGAACGGGAATGGCACCCGCGCGCATCAGCGTGAAGAGAGCGCCGGCCGTGGCGCCCGGATGGTTCGTGCCTTCAGTTTCCTTCGTGATCTTCGGGTCGATGAGCGAGCACATGCGCCAGTCGTTGACGAAGCCGCCGGCACCGAACACGATGCCCTTTTCGGCACGGTAGTACTTGCGAACGCCCGTCTTGTTCGTCAGGTCGTTGTCGCGGGAGTTGATGTCGAAGACATAGTTTTCGCGGACGGCGACGCCGACGCAGCGGCCCGTTTCATCCTTGATGATTTCATCGACGATCGTGTTCTTGCGCATGATGCCGCCGCGCTTGAGGAAGTGACGGTGCAGCGGGAGCATCACGGAAATGCCGGCCGAAACCTTCGGGGCGAGCGAACGGATCTTGGAGTGACCCCCCTGGATGAAGGGCGTAGGCGCAAATTCACAGCCGAGCTTGCGGATGTATTCAAAGGACTCGAGGGCCTTGAAGCAGAGCGCATGGGCGAGCTTCGGGTCGTTGAAGTATTCCCCGGCCTTGAGCGTGTCCTTGAGGAAGAGTTCGGGACTGTCGTCCTTGACGCCGTGAGCGAGCTGCTCGGGCGTGCGCGGGACGTTGATCCAGAAGCCCGTGATGGCGGAGTTGCCGCCGAAGACGGGCATCTTGTCGACCATGATGACGCGCTTCGCGCCGAGGTCGATCGATTCGTTGGCTGCGCACGTGGCGGCAATGCCCGAGCCCACGACGACAACGTCAAACGTTTCGTCCCACTTGATGTCCCTGGCTTCGGGGAATTCGGACCTGGCGGCGGCAGCGCCGCAACCGAAGACGCCCAGAGCAGCAAGGCTGCCCTTGAGGAATTCGCGTTTCTGCATTTTTGAGTTCTCCTTCATGCATCCGCTGCCATCCATGAACCCATGGACCGCTGAGGTCTTACGGACGCTTATTAGTACAGTCCGTACTGTATACTTAAGACAGCAACAAGGACAAGAGGACGCCCATCGGGTCTTTCACCAACAGGGTTAACCCCGATTGGTTTAGACTATGCAGTCTGAGACGCCCTTTGCAAATGACGACTGGAGATGCAAGAAAATGAGTGAGATTGAAAACGACGCCGCTGAAGATGTTTCCTACGAGGACAACGAAAAGCACGTCGTGAGGCGCAGGGCAAACGGCCGCGCGACGAGGCTCAAGATCCTCGCTGCAGCTCGCGCGATCATCATTGAAAAAGGCACTGACAGCCTCTCCATCGACCGCGTGATCAAGGAGGCGGGAGTCTCCAAGGGAAGCTTCATGTACCACTTCCCAAGCCGGCAGGCACTGATTGAGGCGCTCGTCAACGAATACGCAGCGCATCTCGGCGAGGTTCAGACGGGACTCACCAACAAGGCGAAGAGCGATTGTCCGATGCTCGAGGCCTATGCCGAGTGGTACAAGGGCTTCACGTCGGGAGAAATCGACAGCGGCTCTTCGCCGCTCGTTGCACTCGCCATGGCGTCAAGAGAGAACAGGAAGTTCATGGAGCCTGTGCGCGACTGGTACAGGCGCTACTTCGATCGCGTCAAGCAGGAGGCTTGCGGCTCCGAGAGGGCTCTGGTCTACACCCTCGCCTACGATGCCCTCTTCTTCCACCATCTCTTTGGAACGGACGTGCTGACGGATGATGAAAAGATCAAGATGTGTGAGATCGTCTCCGATTCCGGCGCGGACTATATCAAGACCTCCACCGGCTTCTCCACCGGCGGCGCGACGTTCCACGATGTGGAGCTGTTCGCAAAACATGTCAAGCCCGGCGTGAAGATCAAGGCGGCAGGCGGCATTTCGTCTCTGGAGGACGCAGAAAAGTTCATCGAGCTCGGCGCGTCGAGACTCGGCACCAGCCGCGTCGTGAAGATCGTCAAAAAGCTCGAAGCGGAGGAGAAATAACCGGCATATCCGCTGCTGCACCAACATAAGAATAGAAAGGAGCCAAATCTATGGCCAACTATCCGACACCGCATATCCACGCCAAGCCCGGCGACTTCGGCAAGACCGTCCTCATGCCCGGCGACCCGCTGCGCTCCAAATTCATCGCGGAAAACTTTCTGGAAAATGCCGTTCTGGTCAATAACGTCCGCGGCATCCACGGCTATACCGGCACATATCGCGGAGTGAAGGTCTCCGTCATGGCGTCCGGCATGGGCATGCCGTCCATCGGCATCTATTCCTGGGAGCTGTTTACCATCTTCGGGGTAGAAAACATCATGCGCATCGGCTCAACCGGCGCGATGCAGGAGAATATCAATCTGCGCGACATCGTCATCGGCCAGGGTGCCTGCACCGACTCCAGCTGGGCGGGGCAGTATCACCTGCCCGGCACGTTCGCGCCCATCGCGGACTATCATATGCTCGAGACCTGCGTCGAGACGGCGAAGGAGCTGGAGCTGCCGTACCACGTCGGCAATATCCTGTCCTCCGACCGCTTCTACGGCGACGACGGTGACATGACCGGCGGCTGGATCGGCAACAAGGCCTGGCAGAAGATGGGCGTCATGGCCGTCGAGATGGAGGCTGCCGCGCTCTATATGAACGCTGCCCGCGCGGGCAAGCATGCGCTTGCGATCTGCACGGTGTCTGACCATCTGCTGCGCAATGAAAACTGCACCGCCGAGGAGCGCCAGAACGGCTTCACGAACATGATGAAGCTGGCGCTGGAGACGGCTGTGAAACTGGAGAAATGATGCAATGAAACGAGTATTTGTGATCGTTCTCGATTCCTGCGGCATCGGCTTTGAGCCGGACGCCGCGGATTTCGGCGACGTCGGCGCCGATACGCTGCGCACGTGCAGCCAGTCGCCGAAGTTCGCCATGCCGAACCTCATTTCGATGGGGCTCGGAAACCTCGACGGGGTCGACTACCTGCCGAAAACGGACAAGCCCACCGCGGCGCTCGCGCGCCTGCAGGAGCTTTCCCGCGGCAAGGATACGACCATCGGCCATTGGGAGATCGCGGGCATCGTCTCGCCGGAGCCGCTGCCGACCTTCCCGCACGGCTTCCCGGAGGAGGTCCTGCGGCCCTTCCGCGAGCAGACGGGACGGGGCGTCCTGTGCAACCTGCCCTATTCCGGCACCGAGGTCATCAAGGACTATGGCCGCGAGCATGTGCAGACCGGCGATCTGATCGTCTACACGTCGGCGGATTCCGTCTTCCAGATCGCGGCGCACGAGTCCGTCGTGCCGCCGGAGCAGCTGTATGACGACTGCCGCATCGCGCGGAAGATCCTGACCGGCAAATATGGCGTCGGCCGCGTCATCGCCCGCCCGTTTGAGGGCGAATGGCCCTACACGCGCACGTCCCGCCGCCACGATTTCTCGCTTGAGCCGCCGGCGAAGACCATGCTCGACGCCGTTGTGGACGCCGGACAGGATATGATCGCCGTCGGCAAGATCCACGATATCTTTGCCGGCCGCGGCATGACGGAGTTCACCTATACCTCCGGCAACACCGACGGGCTTGCGAAGACGCTCGCATACGCGGATAAGGACTTCCGCGGCCTGTGCTTTGTGAATCTGGTCGATTTTGATATGCTCTACGGCCACCGCCGCAACCCGGACGGCTATGCCGCAGCCCTGCAGGAGTTCGACAGCTGGCTGCCCGGC
>ENA-ORTF01002623-ORTF01002623.1-human-gut-metagenome-genome-assembly--contig:-NODE-2623-length-17599-cov-2.917123_pt1 | contig 17599 bp, 34 predicted proteins | sample MGYA00241908_ERZ509180 | MGnify/ENA primary metagenome ERZ509180 (study PRJEB26280, sample SAMEA2338814) | human gut metagenome | biome: human gut; feature: human-associated habitat; material: faeces... | reverse complement strand
GATAATTGGCAAGCAATTAAAAATGCAACAATGAATACGATTGGAAAATCTACAGGCTCTTATCCAGATAGCGATTGGAAAAGAAGACTAATTTTATCTGAACATTCTCCTATTAGAAAAATGAAATTTGCTTGGCGATGGAAAGATATTAAATATTGGGTTTCTGTACACTTAACAAGACATTGGCTTGGCATTTTACATTTTGTTAAAACACAAAGAACAGATAGAACGGGTGTAAACAGAGATGAATTACCACAGGGGGCTTTGGTAAATCATGAAGCTGAAGCAAATGCACAGGCACTAATCAATATTAGCAGAAAACGTTTGTGTAATTGTGCGTCACCAGAAACTAGAGAAGCATGGCAACGTGTTAAAGAAAAAGTGGCAGAAGTTGAACCAGAGCTTGCAAGATGTATGGTGGCAGATTGTATTTACCGAGGACATTGCTATGAAATGTTTTCTTGTGGATTCCATAAAACAGATGAATATAAAAAGCAGTTAGATGAATACAGAGGTCACATTAATGAATAAGTGTTGTGGTAGATACCCTAGCAAAGAAGTTGTGCAGGAACTGATTCATGGATGGAGAGAGAAGCAGAAGAATGATGGAAATTATTAAAATTACATCAACTATTGTATGGGCTATTGGGGCATTAAATATCTTATGTGTTAGTATTTCTTGGTTGTATAGGTCATTTAAAAATTCTTTAGAAGAACCAAGGTTGTTGTTTCCATCACGCACCCATACACCAGTGCCAGCATATAAACCGCCAGCCCCAACACGTAAGCATTGTTCATTGTGCAAAAATGGGGAAAATAGCATACAATATATTTCTGGACTAACTATGAGAAGTCCATATTCAGTATATGATTTAGGTGGTTTGGATGATATAAAATACTGCCCGTGTTGTGGGAGAAAATTGAAAAAAGCGGAAAGTAAAATTATTCCAAAATCGAATAAATAAAGTAGATGGTTGCAAACATCGAAAATATTAGGAAAGGTATCGAGTAACGTTTTAAAGTGTACACACTCGGCAATTGTGATATGCAATATTTAGGTGGCAAAAGTCGTATTAGCAAACAAATTGCGGAGGTTATTAATGAGATACCAAGGAGGAAAATCAAGAATTGCGAAACAGATAGCATCAGTGATTACGAATGTATGTTCCAGAGAGAGTAATCTAACATTTGTTAGTCTGTTTTGTGGTACTTGTTCTATAGAAAGTAAGGTTACAGGATTTTCCAGAAAAATTCTGAATGATAAACATGAATATCTGATTGCACTATTAAATGGTGTGAAAAATGGTTACGAACTTCCAGAGTTTGTATCTTTGGAAGAATATCAATATCTAAGAACACATCAAAATGAAAATAAGGTGCTATCTGGTTTTGTTGGTTTTGGATGTTCTTTTGGAGCTAAATGGTTTGGTGGTTACGCACGAAGTAAAACTACTAACAGAAACTATGCATCTGAGGCTAAAAGGTCTTTGCTGAAGGATATGGCAACATTAATGGATGCAGAATTTACATGTAAAGATTATCGTGAGGTTGAGCTGCCAGACGGTTGTGTAGTGTATGCTGACCCACCGTATAACGGCACAACGGGGTATGGAAATGGAAAGTTTGATTCCGATGCATTTTGGAATTATATGAGAGAGATTAGTAAAAATCATATTGTATTTATTTCTGAACAAAATGCGCCAGATGATTTTATTCCAATCTGGGAAAGGCAGCTAACAAGAACGTTGGACGTAAATAAAAATAATCAGTTCAAAGCAACAGAAAAATTATTTGTTCACAAATGTAATGAAAAATACATAAAAAATCTGTAATCAATCACACGCTTGTAAGAAAGGATAAAACAATGAGTAATACTAATAATGTTTATGCCGATAATGATAAACGTATGTTAATTTTATCTGATGATATAGATAATTGTTCAATCGCAAAAGTAATGTTTAATTTGCTATTCATCTTACATATTGATGATGAAAGAGAAGCAAAGGAAATAAATTTTAAACGCGAACCTATCAAGCTATATATTAACTCCGATGGAGGGGAAGTGTACGATATGTGGGGATTGATTGATATTATGCTGAACAGTAAAACACCAATTCATACATATTGTACTGGACATGCAATGAGTGCTGGATTTTTCATTTTTTTGGCAGGGCATAAACGTTTTTGCTATAAGCATTCTACTTTTTTGCACCACAATCCCTCTTTTTATCATCATGGCAAATATGCAGATATGTTAGAAAAACGAACAGAGGTTGACCATATTAACATGCAAATTGAACAATTTGTGTCTGAACGAACTAATATATCCAAAGAAGATATTCAGACAATTAGGAATCTTAAACAAGATTTTTATATTCACTCAGATAAGGCAATTGAATATAAAATTGTAGATGAGGTTCTGTAATAAGTTAAAAATCTGTAATCAATAAAATACGAATTTCATCAGGAAATTTCCACTATATATAGTGGTATTGTAACATCATAACAACTATATATAGTAGTATAACACAAGATGTAGTGAAAATTTAGAAAGAAGTGATACATATAGACTATTTGATTTTATTAGTGGGTAAATCTGGGTCTGGGAAGACAACAATTGCAAAAAATTTGGAACATTACGGTCTGAAACAGGTTCAGAGTTACACTACACGAAAACCAAGATATGATGGTGAAGTCGGTCACATTTTTGTGACAGACAGTGAATATAGACACATTCCAGACAAGGCTGCTACAACACGTTTTAATAATTATGATTATTGTGCCACACAGCAGCAGTGTGAAGATGCTGATATTTATGTAATTGACCCACATGGACTCGAATCTTTTAAGCGCAATTATCATGGTCGCAAAAAATGGATTACAGTTTATCTTGACGTAAATCCATTCACACGTTTTAGCCGTATGGTGAAGCGTGGTGACAGCATTTTTGCTGCTTTAAAACGTCTGAGACATGACCATCGTGCCTTTAAGCATTTTAAAAAATGTCCTGACATTGTTATTGCAAAAAATAAGGATGTACAGAAAGTGAGTGACATAATTTATACGTTGCATAAGGCTAAAAAATGGGACATGGTAGATTGGTCTAAAAGGGTGAGATAATGAAGAACTACAAAAATATTGTTTACATCTCTCATCCGTATGGCAATGATGAGAAAAATCAGCTTCTAGTAGGCGAGCTGATTAAAAAATTAGTTGAAGAATATCCAGATTATCTTTTTGTTTCTCCCATTCATTCTTTTTCGTTTCTGTATTCCTGTACTACATATCAGAAAGGGTTAGATATGTGCCTGTGGCTGTTGCATCAATGTGATGAGGCATGGGTGTTTGGTGATTATCAAGATAGTGTAGGCTGTATGGCTGAAATTGCATATTGTAAGAACCATTCTATCCCATATCGCATTATGAGTGCAGAGTGCCCTTGGAGATGTCTTATAAATCCAACAATATCTCTTGATTACAAATTTATGAGGTTAGTTCGCAACGAATGTGAAGAATGCGTGGAATGTGGTTTAGGTGGCTATGATGAATATAGCTTGGCGTGTAAGCGTCATCATATCAATCAGCTTTATGAGAAATGTAAAATCGAAAATCGACAATGGAGAATATGAATAATGGATATTGATATCACTACAGAAGATAAAAAGATTCTATTAGACTTGATTTGTGCTGAACAAGTTCAAATGCTAATTCAGAATCACAATGACTATACCTCAGAAAAATATGTAACACTAGAGAAACTAAAGATAAAGATTAAAGATATGTAACTAGCAAATTTTTATTAAGGATTGGTGATGTATGTTTGAAGGTTATTAAGAAAGATGGCACATTACAAGAATATAACGAACAAAAAATTATTGACGCTGTGAATAAATCGGCTCAAAGGGCGTTGTACACATTTACACCAGAAGATTATGTTAAAATCTGCCAAGCTGTAACCGATGAATTGCTTGCAGATGACTACGAAAATGACGAAATTCCTGTATTGCACATTCATAGTGTGGTTGAAAATGTATTGCTTGAGTTATATCCGTCTGTTGGACAATGCTACCAGCAATATAGAAACTACAAACTTGACTTCGTAGACATGATGAATGAGGTATACACCAAGAGTCAGGGCATCAGATATGTGGGTGATGTAAGTAACGCCAACACTGATTCTACAATGGTAAGCACACAACGAAGTCTGATTTATGGGCAGCTCAACAAAGAATTGTATAAAAAATTCTTTTTGAATAAAGAGGAACTTCAAGCTGTCAATGATGGATATATTTATATTCATGATATGAAGGACAGACTAGATGGTATTAACTGCTGTCTGATGGATATTTCCAATATCCTATCTGGTGGGTTTGAAATGGGTAATATTTGGTATAACGAACCTAAAACCCTAGATGTTGTGTTTGATGTTATTGCTGATGTAGTTATGAGTGGTGCAAGCCAGCAGTACGGTGGATTTACAATTCCCAGAGTAGATACAATTCTCGCACCATATGCAGAAAAAAGTTATAAAAAATATTGTCAGGAATACTACGACATTACTGACAAATTTAGAGATGGTTTATCTCAGAATCATTTTAGCAAAGAAGCACATGAGTATGCCATCAAAAAGGTAAGACGAGACTTTGAACAAGGTTTTCAGTCTTGGGAAATGGCTTTTAATTCCGTAGGTAGCTCAAGAGGTGATTATCCATTCATTGCCGTGTCCTTTGGTGTTGGGGCATCAACATTTGAGGTCATGGCGAGTGAGATTGCGTTAAAAACCAGAATGGGTGGACAGGGCAAAGAAGGATTTAAAAAACCTGTGCTATTCCCTAAACTAACATTTTTATATGATGAAAATTTGCACGGGAAAGGTAAAGAGTTTGAATGGCTCTTTGATGTTGCCATTGATTGTAGCAGTAAATCTATGTACCCTGATTTTTTATCTCTTACAGGGGAGGGGTATATTCCTTCTATGTATAAAAAATATGGGAAAGTTGTTTCTCTAATGGGGTGCAGAGCGTCTTTATCTCCTTGGTATAAACAAGGCGGTATGAAACCACTGAATGACGATGATGAACCAATTTTTGAAGGTAGATTTAATATGGGTGCAATTAGCTTACATTTGCCTATGATTTTAGCAAAAGCACAACAAGAAAATAAAGATTTTTATGAAGTTTTGAATTATTATCTTGAGTTAATCAGGAATCTACATAAAAGAACGTATAATTTCTTAGGCGAAAAAAAGGCTTCTACAAACCCTATTGGGTTTATGCAGGGTGGTTTCTTAGGTGGTACATTGCAAGCTGATGAAAAAATTAAGCCTTTGTTAGCACCAATGACAATGAGTTTTGGCATTACGGCACTGAATGAATTGCAGGAGTTGTATAACGGAAAATCTCTGGTTGAGGATGGGCAGTTTGCAATTGAAGTTATGGAATATATTAACAACAAAGTGAACGAGTTTAAAGAAGAAGATAAGATTCTTTACGCTATCTATGGCACACCTGCCGAAAGTCTTTGTGGATTGCAAGTAGAACAATTCAGAAAGAAATATGGAGTTGTGGAACATGTATCTGATAGACCATATGTAAGCAATAGTTTCCATTGCCATGTTACAGAACAAATTTCTCCTGTTCAGAAACAAGATTTAGAAGAAAGATTTTGGAATTTGTTCAATGGTGGGAAAATTCAATATTGTAGATATCCTATCTCTTACAATAAAGAAGCAATCAAGACATTGGTTCGTAGAGCTATGGATAAAGGATTTTATGAAGGTATTAATCTATCTTTAGCATACTGTGAATCCTGTGGGTATGAACAGCTTGATATGGACGTTTGCCCGAAATGCGGCAGTGGTTTAATTACAAAAATTGACAGGATTGAAAATCCGTTTGTCCTGTATAAATGGTAAAAATTGCGGGAACTCCCTTAGAGCCTAAAATGCTACAACGTGACTGGAAACGGTGAGCGTGAATGCGGAACAGCGAAAGCACATACCATAAAAAATTTTAGGATTGGGAAACCGAGTGTGGAAGTCACTCAGACGCAGCGAGACTCCTTAACATGTCGTGATGATGGAGGGCGTTCAGAGACTATAACACCACTAAGATTGTATAGTCCAAACCGTCTGTTTAACAGAAATAAATATTACGAAAGTAACGGTATCAAGATATTGGAACGGTTATCTTGGTTATACCAGAGTGCATGGTAAAAGTAGATATAATAATGCAAAAGTTGCAGAGATTAAAGATAGAAGGTCGATGTAAATAGTTATTGATTTTAAAACAATGATTGGGAAACAATATATTACAAACGAAAAATATGTTGTGGAAATCATAGATTATAGAGATAGACATCATGTTTTAATTAAATTTGTAGACAGACCAGATTTACAAGTCTGGTCAACTCTACAAAATATTAAAAATGGTCAAATTAAAAATCCATATCACAAAACAGTTTATGGGCTTGGCTATTATGGTGCTGGTGACTATACGGCAAGAATAAATAGTACCAAAACAGAAGAATATATAAAATGGTTTAGTATGTTTGTCCGATGTTATGATGAAAAATATCAAGAAAGACAACCTGCATATATAGGGTGCAGTGTGTCTGAAGAATTTTTGAATTTTCAAAATTTTGCACAATGGTATAATACAGTAAAGTATGATAGCAAATATCGGCTCGAAATTGATAAGGATTTATTATATGAAGGTAATAAAAATATTCACCAAGTAGATGTTGTTTATTACCAAAAGAGTTAAACACAACTTTAAATACTAAAAGACATGATAAAACACGTATGAAAGAATTATATGAAAAATATAAAAATGATTTACCATATTATATTAGGATTGAGTTGTATAAATTGACGATTTAAGATGTAACAAATGAGGTGTTTAAAATAAATTATCATAATATTACAAAAGATGATATGTTGAATGGTTCTGGGTTAAGAGTTGTATTATGGGTATCTGGTTGTGATAACCATTGCAGGAATTGCCAGAACAAACAAACGTGGGATATAAACAGTGGTATTCCATTTACTAATGAAACTGTAAAAGAAATATGGCAAGGTTTATCTAATGATTATATTTCTGGAATTACATTTTCTGGTGGAGACCCATTGCATCCAAACAATATTACACAGGTTTTCAACCTATGCAAAGATATTAAAACTATATTTGCAGATAAGAATATTTGGCTTTATACGGGGTATCAATTTGAGGATATCTGGATTCCTAACAGTAAAGATATCACATTCATACCAGAAAATATTCAGCATTGCAGGAATATGCTACTTGAGTATATTGACGTTTTGGTTGATGGAAAGTTTGTTCCAGAACTTGCTGATATAAATTACCATTGGGCTGGTAGCACTAACCAACGTATCATTGATGTGCAGAAAACATTGCAGGAACAAAAAATTGTATTGTTTGAAGCAGAGACATAATTCAAATGTCATGCAAGACCAAGAAACAATAAAAGATTAAAACTATCAAAGAGTGGAATTTATTTCCACTCTTTTTTTGTGTTGCAACACTATCGTTCTTATACAAAAATCGAAAATATAAGTGAGGTGATTAAATGAGTAATACAAACAATACAGGTAGTATAGGTCATACGAAAGACACAGATACATATGGCAACGCATATAAATCTATGACGTTCATTCAGTATCAGAAAACGAAAGCAAGATTAACTAATGGATGTGCGATTTCTTGCGAAGATTGCTTACTGTCACGTTGGAAGAATGGTACACGCTTTGAGTGTAATGAGCTTGAAGAAAAGTTTCCAGAAAGTGCAGTTAAAATTCTTTATGGTTGGTTTAAGCGTAAACAATTTAAAACAAGAAAAAATATTGTCTTAATGGATTTCCTAATGCAATAAATAAAAACGGCATTCCACGAATATGTGTCAAATATGTTGGTTATCCTGCGCCACCAATTTGTGATGATTGCATGGTATGCTGGAATGAAGGGCACACAGCAGAAGATTTAATAAAGGAGTGATTATATGAGGTTGATTAAACAGGATGGCAGAGTTGATATACCGTACGAGCGTGTTATTGTTTCATTAAAACCACATGTAGTGCTTTATTGTACAATTTATGAAGTTATTGCATATGCAACATCTTTAGATAACGATGATACTTATTGGGTTTTGGGAAAATATTTGACAGAAAGCAAAGCAAAAATGGTAATGGCTCTAATGCGTCATGCATGTTTATCAGGCGAAACTATTTTTCAATTCCCATCAGATGATGATATCGAAGAACAATATAATACGATTTTTACAAAGGGCAGGGAGGTATCCCGATGAAAATTGCCAAGGGAAAAGAAAAAGAGTATCAGGATTGGTACGATAAGAATAGTGACCCATATGGTAGAGCTTGTTTAACTTTTGCAAAAAGATGGGCTGAATTGTTAGAAGAACAGATTAACAAATCTGATAATGTGATACAGTGTATTATTGATAATGCAGATAAATGCAGTCATGAGGCAGATACAGAAGGTATAACAGGGTTTATGTACGGATGTGCTATGATTGTTCTCGCACGGTGTTGGAAATATGGAGAATATCTAAGAAAGTGGCATAACAAAGAATATGGGTATGACGGAGATGGAGTTGTCAACCCAGCTATTATAGGAGTGAATACGAAATTATGATTAAAAAATATAGAAAGAAGCCTGTTGTAATTGAAGCTATGCAATGGGACGGAAAGGATTTAATGTTATTAAGTTGGTTTGTGGGTGATTCACTACTCATTGTTCCCAATAATGTAATGATTCGTACATTAGAAGGTGATATGAAAGTGAATAAAGACGACTATATCATTAAAGGTGTCAAAGGTGAATTTTATCCTTGTAAACCAGATATTTTTGAAAAGACATACGAAAAATGTATGTAACAAAGCAAGGAGAATAGATATGACAAAATATATGACACTTGAAGAAACAATTAAGCATCTAAGGGATGAAGAAATGAAATTTAGGCGTTATGCGTTTATATCACGCCAAAACGTTTTTGAACCAGAGGTAAATAGAAAGTATTCCGAGCGCGCTAACACAAACGTTGCTGATGGGCTGCGAAGACAAGCTGACTGGCTGGAGGAACTGAAACGCTACAGGGACTTGGAAGAACAGGGGCGACTGTTGGTGCTGCCATGCAAACCTAATAGTGATGTGTTTATCATCCGTAAGCGTTATACAAAATGCTCTCATGAAAAAGTCCCGTTTGATGAAAGTGGTTGTATTGGATGCATATATGAGTGCGATAGTCGTAAAGAATTTTATATTCAGAAAAGTAAAGCAGCAAACATTCTATGGATAGTTAATAATATTCATGAATTCGGAGACACTGTGTTTCTAACATACGAAGAAGCAGAAGCAGAATTAATGAGGAGGACGCATGTTTTATGAGGTTGATTGATGCTGACAAACTAGTATATGTAATACTCAGTTTTTTCAAAACTGGTGAAGAATCATTTTCTCCAATAGATATATGCGACATTATTAATAAACAACTTATTTTCTACGATATGGACAAGGTTGTAGAACAGTTAGAAAACTATTTGTTTGAGCGATATTGCGTAGAAGGAGATAATGAAGTTTCTCGAATCATAAAAGGAGGTGGATTGCCAACTAATGTTACGACCAACAAAGCCACCAAAGAAATTTGAAAAGTACGGATTTAAAAAATGTAAGGGCGATTACGGACAAAACGGTTGCTATTATCTTTGTGTTGCCAGAGGATGCAAAATGCTATTTGTAAGCAATACATGTTTCGATGTATTTAACTGGGAAAATGATGACCCACGTATTCATAAAAAAGCGAATTGTAAATATAGAGACACACGCACTGTGCTTGATATTGTGTATCAGCTTATCAAAGATAGTATGTTAGTTAGCGAATAGTATTCACATGTCTTGGGTAAAAGCATTTTTCGATTTCCGTTTGATAACGATGTGAAACAACAATATGAGCAAGTTTTTAAGTAAGGGGGGGTAATAATTCATGTTAACTACAGAAAGAAAAGATAACTTCCAAATGCTGCATTGGCTTGACGAACTGCTGATTGGACATAATGGGTTCATCGTTGGTGGTTGTTTTAAAAATATTTTCAATAAAGAAAAGGTAAAGGATATTGATATATTTTTTCATTGTCATGAGGATTATGATGAAGCTGTTCAATATTTTGACAGAATGACAGTTGGGTTTAACGGAGATGATAAATTGGAAGAAGAATATAGATTTCTTTATTCCAATGAAAATGTAAAAGCATACATAAGATTAAAAGATAATCTTAGAGTAGAGTTGTGCTGTAAAATCTTTGGTTCGCCAGCAGATATTTTGAACCAATTTGATTTTACCATTACAAAGTTTGCGTACTATAACGCATATGTTAGTAAGCAAAATTCTGAAATATTATTAGAAGCAGAGTTGCCAGACCCGTTTTTAGAACAGCCAGCACAAAAGTTCACGGTAAATAAAGAAATTGAATTGGTCGGATTGGTTACATACGATAACAAATATTTTGAGCATTTGCATTTGCATAGATTGGTTGTAGATAATAAATTGCTATATCCAATCAGCACATTTGAGCGTGTATTAAAATATGTGAAGTATGGCTATATGCCCTGCAAGAAAACTAAGTTGAAGCTCATTCAGGCAATTAGGAATACAAATATTATGGACGATGTTGCACTGTCTAAGAGTTTGTATAATGGAATGGATTAAGCGAATGGAGATGGAACAATGAAATATACAGTGGAAACACATGGAGCAGGATACACAGAAACACTTGAATTTAGAGGGAGAACATACAAAATAGAGCATGAAGGTGATTTCTCTGGAACATCAACGCAGGATAAATATTTTTGGGAACAGATGGAGGCAGATGGTATTCACGATGAAGAAGTTTTAGATGCTGTTTATGCAAATATTGATAATTCCTTCTGTGGATTTGATATGTTCGAGATTGCTGATAAATGGGAGTGATTATTATGGGTACAAATTATTATCTAGTTAAAAAGAAACCTACGCTTGATAGGACGTTGCATATTGGCAAGGCATCAGCTGGTTGGAGATTCCTGTTTTATAAGCCAGCCATATATGAAGTGGATAGACCATTGAACACGTTTGAGCAGTGGCGTGATTATTTAAAAGAATCCACGGAAAGTCATGAATACGTCATTTTAGACGAGTATGAAAGAGAAGTCGAATATGATGAACTATCAGAGATTATTGCAGCAAAGCAAAGTGAAAACCGACCAGATATGTTTGACCATTGTGAAAATGTAAACGGATACAGGTTTGCAAGCTGTGATTTTAGTTAAGAGGTGACACCGATGAAAGAAACATTTGATGAGCTACTGGTTATGTTGGACGAAATGAAAAGAGCGGCAATTCAATCTTGTGTTTATTATGCAGCACGTAACTACCAACGCATTCAAACCAAAATTATTGAGTTGCAAATGAAATACAATGAAAGTCTACGAAAAGAACCTGTTGCTGCTCAAACTACAGAAATGACAGCGTCAAAGTATTTGAAAGAAAAAGCAAGGATGACAAATACTTGTAAAATCGCATGTCAGCGTTGTTTATTATCTTCCGATAACAATGGGTTACATTGCACTTGTTCTGTACTGCAAGCGACTCGTCCACAAGAAGCAATTTCCATTGTACGGCAGTGGTCTGTAGCACATCCTCAAAAGACAATTAAAGATGATTTTTTTGAAAAATTTCCTAATGCTAATAAATTGTGTGATGGCATCCCAGATGCATGTGCAGCAAAACTAGGTTATGTGTCTGAATGTACATACCAAAATTGTGAAGATTTCTGTAAAGAATGTTGGAACGAACCACTAGATGAGGTGAAATAAAAATGGACATACCCGAAATGTTTGAAAAAATTGAAAACGAAATCAATAAAAAAATTGAGTTTGCTGAAGATTTTCGATATAGATATGGCTTACAGGAGGCTATGGCTACTGTCAAAGATGTCATGAATGAATATGAGTATAAGAACAATGCAGTTAATAATACAGAGAAACATTCAAAAAAGACAAGAAAAGATGATTTTTTTGAGAAATATCCTACTGCATTGCGGTGTGCTGATGGTACACCGTACGTGTGTGCGTATATATTAGATTATTTCCGTAATCGAACAGAATGTATTCATCCAGACAAGTATGGGTTTTGCAATTTTGATAGGTATTCTAATGCTTGTAGAAATTGTTGGAGTGAACCATTAAGCGAAGAAGGTGATAAATAATGGAAAGATTTTTAGCAGGTATTCTTGAGATTGAAGGGGAAGAGGAAAAATTCTATACAGAAGACTACATACATTTTTACACAACAAACGATGTTTTTGGTATTAACTCTGGTACATCGGAAAATCCTATAAATGATTGGGTATATTGTTTGTTACATCCTTGGTCTATCGCAGATGAGGATTATACTATCGAACTAAATTATAAAAATGCTTACACAGCAATACCAGATGATGTTCCGAAGTATAGATGTATTTATTCTGTGTGTGCATATGGAAGTATTAGTGGTAAATTATATGCCTATGGCGATACACAACAAGAAGCTCTGCAAACGTGCATAGAAGCCTTTGAAATGCTGCAAGCAAGATATGGCGAAATTGAACCTGATGACGAAGAAGATTAAATGTAGATTTTATTGAACGAAGGAGGGATACAATGACATATGAAGAAGCTATTGGCTTTATCGAAGGCAAATTAAACTGCATGAAGAAATGTGCTGAGTTCTATAAGGAATATACTTGTAGTGTAGAATGTGATAACTGCAAGTATGCTTATACACAAGGCAACTTTGGCGAACAACTAGTGGCGTTTGAATTGGCAGTTAATACACTTAATGATGTTCATTATTTAAGTCAGCAACAACTCGATATTCAACTCCTTAAAAGCTACGTAGACAATGATACAACATTGTATGATTTATTAAAGGCACACATAAAGGTGTTAAAAAGAAAACCAATCAATTATAAACAGTTTACGGATTTTGATAATAAACCATATGCAGCCCAATGGACTTGTCCGTCTTGTGGACAATATCATCTTAATGGTTCTGTAAAACCTTATTGTGATAATTGCGGACAGGCTATTGATTGGGATTAATTTGAAAGGGAGAGATTACAATGGAAAATAAGACAGTAGACCACACCAATATTTTTGAAAGTTATCTAGCACGAGATATCTTTATCATGGATATTATCGAAAAGGTTGTTAATGACTGGAAACGAACAAAATGGAAAGAAGGCACTTTTAACAGAAAAAATTTAGAGGATTTTCTTTTTGACGGATTTCAGGAATGGTTTGAATTGGGTGTGCAAGAATGGTGTGATGAAGAATGGGGTGAAGAAGAATGAAAGAATTGTATATGACCGTATCACCAGATAGTCCATTGTATCGTGACTATTTTATGTGGTTATCTGATTATAAAAAAGTGAAAGAAATATATGGGGAGATACAGAAAAAATATGGTATTGAAAGTTCGCAAGTGTATCCATATGATAATAAATTTATGATTGTGCCAACACAAACCGATAAAGAAAAGTTTAAAAAATTTTTATTAAAAGACGGAAAGACATTCAGAAAAAATTGTGACATTAGCAAGGTATGGATACAAAGTGTTAAAGGTATCAAATTTATTCGAAAACCAGCTCCTGTAATCTATTTCGCTGAATGGCTAGGGAACACTACATCAAGATTGTTTGCGGTTGGTGATGTGTTATATTGCAATATCAATACTGAGCGTGAATTTAATAAGATTCCATCTTGGGCGAATGTAATGAAAGCCAGTGAATTTTATAAAGTGATGGAGGACATGGAATGAGCGAAAAATACAATATGAATGACAATATTACCCAACGAGAAGCCAAAACCATTTTGGAAACAGTAACATGGCTTTGTCGTAACTGTGCATTGACGCATATTGAGGCAGCAAAAATTGCGAAAGTCTGTCAAGATTGTTTAGAGCGTTTGGAAGGGAATGATAACTTAAATGATAATTACAAAAGATAAGGCAATGATTCCAGAAAACGAATGGGATGAAGGGTATATCAAAGGTTATGCAGACTCTGCTAGAGACAGTTATTATACATGGGAGAAAAATCAACATCGTTGGCATGATGCAACACAAGAAAAACCTACTGGGGTATGTGAAGTATATATATATTTTAGTACCTTTGGTAACGCGAGGGAATTGCATCCGTTTAAACATAGCTATGGTATTGGAATTTATATACAGGAAAATGATACTTGGTATATTCAGGGAGTTACAACAAAAAATGTAATTGTGCGTGGTTGGAAAAAAATTGAACCCTTTGAGATTGATGAATAGGAGTGTTGATTATGAACAATTTGAAAATTTTTGCAAATAATATCGAACAAGAAGCAATAAATCAAATCAATACTCTGTTAGCACAACCTGCCTTTCAAGATTGTAAGGTGCGTATTATGCCAGATGTACATGCAGGAAAAGGCTGTGTTATTGGTTTTACTGCTAATTTAGGTGATAAGGTCATCCCCAATATTGTTGGGGTGGATATTGGGTGTGGCATGTTAGTCGTTGAGTTAGGAAAAGAAGATATTGATTTTAATAGAGTAGACGAAATTATTAGACAACATGTTCCGAGTGGTCGTAATGTTCATACGGAACGTTTTAGAAGATTTAAAGAACTACAAGATTTACGATGCTATAGAGAATTAAAAGATACAAAACGCTTAGAACGCTCTTTGGGTACTTTAGGTGGGGGAAACCATTTTATCGAGATTGATGTAGATGATGATGGTACAAAATATCTTGTAATTCACACTGGCAGTAGAAATTTAGGAAAACAGGTAGCTGAATACTATCAGCAATTAGCTGTTGAGTTAATGTCTGGTAAAGATAAATTGTATGAAGCACAAAACAAATTGATTGCTGAATACAAGCAACAAGGGCGTAAGAAGGAAATAGAAGCAGCAATCACGGAACTACACCGTAATTTTCAATCTAATAAGTTAAATATGCCTAAAGAATTATGTTATCTTACAGGGCAGTATCGTGACGATTATTTGCATGATATGAGAATTTGTCAATACTTTGCAAGTATGAATCGGTACGAAATTACCAGTAGAATCGTAGGTGATTTGTTTGGTGCAGATATCGCTTATTGGGGTTTGAACATGTTTGAAACTATTCATAATTATATTGAATTTGAAACAAATATTGTTCGCAAGGGTGCTATTTCTGCCAAGAAAGGTGAAAAGTTACTTATCCCAATCAACATGAGAGATGGCTGTATCATTGGCATTGGCAAAGGGAATGATGATTGGAATTGTTCTGCTCCGCATGGTGCTGGTCGCATTATGAGTCGTTCTAAAGCAAGGCAGCAAATCATCTTAGAAGAATATGCTAAATCCATGGAAGGAATTTTTACTACATGTGTTAATAATGATACGATTGATGAAAGTCCGATGGCTTATAAATCTATGCATGAAATTTTAGAAAATATCACTGATAGTGTTGAAGTGTTGAAAATTATTCGTCCAGTGTATAACTTCAAAGCAAGCGAGTAATAAAGGAAGAAAGGATTAGTGACATACTATGAATGTAAATGAAGTAGCAATCGGCAAGAGCGTGTATTATCAAGAACCTTGGTCAGGATGTATTGCAAGAGCAAAAATTATAGAAATTATTAATGATACAGTAGTTAAACTAAAATGTGGAACATACGGCACAAGAAACTACCCTATTGACAAATTATATATAAGTGTTGATGAAACTAAGAAAGCGATTGAAGAAAAATTTGCTAATGATGTACAAGCATTAAAAGACTCAATAAAAACAATCGAAGATTTGCTTATGTTCCCACTATTACATTGCTTATACGGTGAGGAATATACAGAGTATGAAGCAATCCACGCGTATAAAGCAAAAGTGAAAGAGCTACTTAATATAGATTTATAATAAAATCTTGATAATAACATTAAACAAATTGGGATGGTGTCATAATTGAGACAAATTAAATTTGCAGAATCCGAAGAATATAGTTGTGGCAATTGTCTGCATTTTCATATGCTTTTTGGTCGTGTAAATCGAATTAAATTAGGACGGTTATATGCGAATGGTTGGTGCTATAACAAGGAAACAAAACAACCATTCTATACAGCAAACAACATGGTGTGTGATAATTTTCAAGATATTTTTGAGAATTGGAAAGAAACGAGGTGTCAGTATGAAGACATATAAAGTATATGCTGACCTTGATTATGTCAGTGGATATCTAAGATATGGACATCTGGAAGGCGAAATTAAATGTGAATCAGAAGAAGAACTAAAGGAAATGATTAAGAAAGGTACTATTCGACATCACCTTGAAGTGGAAGTTGATGATTTTTCTGTAGAAGATTATGGTGATATTGGCGAATATGAGTATGAGCTTGTAGAAGAACAAGAGGATATAACAGTTCCTATTGCAGTACATAGACAAGTGCAATGGGACAGGGATGTTGCCATTGACCAACTTCATTCCTATGGTGTTGAATTTGGTGAGAAAGCTGAACTGCAAAAGGTACGACATGGGCATTGGATTATGGATAAGGATTATGTAGATGGCAAAATTGCATTTGTGTATTCTTGTTCTGAATGTGGTAAGTTTGCTTATTCGCAGTATAAGTTTTGTCCTGAATGTGGAGTAAAAATGGATGGGAGGGTAGAACGTGGGATTTGAGATATATTCGATTTTCAACTTACCGCCAGAAAAGGAAGAAGGTAAATAATGCGTGTGATATTTTTAGATATAGATGGAGTGCTAAATTCCAAAGAATTTTTTCAAAATAGACAGCCAACACAAGGACTAAACGAAATTGACGAAGAAAAGGTAAAACTCTTGCAACAAATAGTACAAGCCACCAATGCAAAAATTGTATTAACTTCAACATGGCGTATATATGATAAGGCTGATAAAGTGTATCAGCATCTTGTGGACGTATTGGCAAAATATGACTTGAGTATTTTTGATTGCACGCCATGGATAAATGAAGACAGACCACACGAAATTGCCGTATGGTTGTCCATGTGGAATGCTCTCAGGGATGTGCATGAACATATTTTTGGTTTTGTGAGTTTAGATGACGATTTTACCGACAAGCAATATGCACGATATGGAATGCAGCACCAGCTGATAAAAACAACATTTTATGGTAAACACGGTGGTTTGCAGCCAGAACATGTGCAACAAGCGATTGATATTTTAAAAATGGAAGGTGATAAATAAATGCATGAAAAGAAAACATATACGGGAAAGGACTTGTGTAGTCTAATTTACAGCGCAATTATTACTTGTGCAGCAGATTGGGTTTACATATGCGTGACTATTAAACTAATTGCTTTATGCTTTGGTTTTACATTTACATGGCGTATCGCTACAGGGACTTGGTTGACAATAAGACTATTAAGAACAATTTTTAAGAATGGTACGATTCAAATCAAAGGTAATGACAAAAATAAAAGGTGATGAAATGTTTAAAACATATAACTTAGAACAAATATTAAGTTTAGTTTCAAAACAATATGAGAC
>ENA-ORTF01002602-ORTF01002602.1-human-gut-metagenome-genome-assembly--contig:-NODE-2602-length-17704-cov-3.724347_pt1 | contig 17704 bp, 15 predicted proteins | sample MGYA00241908_ERZ509180 | MGnify/ENA primary metagenome ERZ509180 (study PRJEB26280, sample SAMEA2338814) | human gut metagenome | biome: human gut; feature: human-associated habitat; material: faeces... | reverse complement strand
TGTGCAATCGCAAGAAGATGACGGGGCGGAATGTCAATCCTGGTTTAACAGAGCCATACAGAAAGGCGGGCCACCGTGAGTAATGAGTTCGCCCTTCGGCAATACACGCTTCCCCTACCCAAGCCCTTCGAGGCAAGCGAATCGCTACAAGACTTTGGCACGCCAGAGCCCGGGACTCACCATGACGAGAGCTGGCCTGTTCTCTACATCCTGACCAACAGTAAAAAGAAGACGGCATACATTGGCCAAACAACCAACTATCAACGCCGCATGAAGCAACACGCCGCAAACGCTGACAAGGACTTCGATCGAACACTTCTAATCGACAACCCCACATTCAATCAGTCAGCGACATTTGAGTTTGAAAACAGGCTCATCGAGCTGTTCTGCGCTGACGAAAAATATCAGGTAACCAACGCGAACAATGGCTATGCCCAGTTCGATTACTTTGAGCGACCTCAGTATCGCCAGAAATTCCGAACGCTGTGGACAAAACTGCGCGAAGAAAACTACGCGATCCACCCTCTCGAAGAGCTCGAGAACACTGACCTGTTCAAGTTCTCACCTTTCAAAACGCTCACGCCCGATCAATACGAAACGATTGAGACGATTCACAAGCGACTAGAGCAGGAACAGAAAGATGTTGAAAACGGCGGCCCCGAGAAGAAACGCGTAACCGTAGTAAACGGCGCGCCTGGAACAGGCAAAACCATCCTTGCCATCAGTCTCATGTTCAAAATCAAAAATGAGCCGAACCTTTCCGGCTTGCGGGTCGGTTTCGTGACACCCATGGAGTCTCTGAGCAAGACGCTCAAAAAGCTCACGCACTTCCTTCCCGGGTTAAAGCCCGGCGATATCCTGAGCCCCAGCGATGTAACCAAAAACAATCGGTATGACATCTTGCTTGTCGATGAGGCACACCGACTGGGAAACTACTTGACCGCCGGCGCTGGCATCGGAGCTTTTTACAACACATGCGAACGACTCAGCTTGCCGCGCACGAGCAGCCAGGTGGATTGGATTTTCAAATGCTGCGACAAGGCATATCTGTTCTATGACCCCAAGCAGCAGGTCCGTGCATCCGGACTTAATCGGGACGGCCTCGAGCAGCGACTCAACCAACTCGAAGAAGCGGGAATCGAGACCGAAGAATTCAGCTTGAGTACCCAAATGCGCGTGCGTGGCGGCGATGAGTATCTCGATTTTGTATACGACCTGCTCGACAACAAAGCGTACATGCATGCCGGTATGAAATTTGATGAGCTTTTTGCCTCGCAGCCCTACGATTCGCGAGCCGCCGACCCGAACAGTGATATCCCCCGGTATCAGTTTGGCGTCGTCGACCGGTTTGAGGATTTCTGCTCCCTGCAGCAAGCCAAGGAAGAAGAGGTCGGTCTATCTCGCATGACCGCTGGTTTTGCCTGGAAATGGGAAACCAAGAACAATAAAGATGCGTTCGATATCGTCATCGAGGGCATCCCTAAACGTTGGAACTCAAGCCAAAAGGATTGGGTTAACTCCCCCAACGCTGTTAACGAGGTCGGATGTATCCACACGGTGCAGGGCTACGACCTCAATTACGGTTTCGTCATTCTGGGTCCCGACATTTACTACGACAACGACAAGGGGGTCGTCTGCGTTAACAAAGCGAACTTCAAAGATGCTGTCGCAAAGAAAAAGGCGAGCATCAACGACCTACGAAAGATTATCGTCAACGCCTACTACGTTCTCATGACGCGCGGTATGCTGGGAACGTATCTCTATGTGTGCGACCCCGCTCTAAAGGAGTATTTGTCACGGTATATCCCGGTGATTTAGACGCAGGACAAACGTCGCAAATCAAAGGCATTGCTCAAACGTTAAACACACGAACATATTTTCGTGTTTTATACTTGAGCTAGACAACCACAGCATGGTATAAAAGAGCTGCGTTCCGTTATGGAGGGCAGTCAAGGGCCGGGGGATCCCCCCGGCATTTTCTTTTTTGAAAGGCTGTTTCATGAACGAACCGCCCGCATTCCCCGACAAATCAAGGCGCCGCCCAGAAAAGAGCAACTCAAGCGACGAGCGGGCACGAGTCCAACAATCCATCGCCCGCGGCTACGATGACCTCGTCAACGGCCGCGTGCGTCCTTGGAAGCAAGCAAAAGCCGAGGCAGATCGGATACGAGCCATCAGATAAGGTCACCCCCCATGTAACCATCCTGTAAATCATAGCGGCGCACTCGAGTTTTACCGTGATACGGTCGCGCCTGGCGCTCCACTGTGCTAAAGTATCCCGAACGTCCAAACGACTACGAGGGGGAACTAGAAGATGGCACGTGTGCACAACTTCTCAGCTGGCCCGGCCGCGCTGCCTACAAGCGTGCTCGCCGAGATCGCCGACGAGATGATGGACTACCGCGGTTGCGGCATGTCCGTGCTCGAGATGAGCCATCGATCTAGCATGTACCAGCAGATCATTGACGACGCCGAGGCAACCCTGCGCCGCCTGCTGAGCATCCCCGACAACTACCGTGTCCTGTTTTTGCAGGGCGGCGCCACGCTGCAGTTTGCGGGCATCCCCATGAACCTCATGCGACGCGGCCGCGCCGGCTACGTCGTGACCGGCAACTTTGCCAACAAGGCGTACAAAGAGGCCGCCAAGTACGGCGGGGCCGTGCTGCTCGCGAGCTCCGAGGACACCAATTTCGACCGCATCCCCGGCATGGCCGACATCAACGCGCGCATTGCCACCGAGGCCGCGGGCGACGGGCTCGACTACGTCTACATCTGCCAGAACAACACCATCTTTGGCACCATGTTCCACAGGCTGCCCGATTGCGGCGGCGTGCCGCTGGTCGCCGATGTCTCGAGCTGCTTTTTGTCGCAGCCGCTCGACGTCGAACGCTACGGGCTCATTTACGCCGGCGCGCAGAAAAACGCCGGCGCCGCGGGCGTGACCGTGGTCATCGTGCGCGACGACCTCATCGCAGATGGCCCCGCCTTTGCGCAGACGCCGCAGTACCTGGACCTTAAGACCCAGGCCGCCAAGGGCTCCATGCTCAACACGCCCAACACCTTTGGCATCTACGTGTGCGGCAAGGTGTTCCGTTGGGTTGAGCAGACCGGCGGCCTTGCCGCAGTGGCCGAGCGCAACTGGGCCAAGGCCAACCTGCTCTACGACCTGCTCGAGAACAGCGAGCTGTTCCACGGCACCGCGCAGGAGGGCAGCCGCTCCATCGCCAACGTCACGTTCCGTACCGGCGATGCCGAACTCGACGCGGCCTTTGTCGCAGGCGCGGCAGAGCACCAGATCCAAAACGTCAAGGGCCATCGCCTCGTCGGCGGCATGCGCGCCAGCGTGTACAACGCCGTCACTATGGAGGACGTACAGGCGCTGGCCACGTACATGAAGGACTTCGAAGCGCAGCATAGTTTGAGTCCGCGATCTAACTAGCCCGCAACCCGCGGGCCGACCAGCCACTTCAAACCACTTGTTTTAGACAAACCTGCTAAGGAGTTTTCCATGCGTCAGATTAAGACCATCGACGACATCACTAAAGACGGCAAAGTCGAGTTTGGCGAGGGCTACGAGTTTGTAAGCACCGCCGAGGAAGCCGACGCGATCCTGATGCGCTCGACCGACCTGCACGGCTACGAGCTGCCCGAGGGCATCCGCGCCATCGCCCGCTGCGGTGCCGGTGTCAACAACATCCCCGTCGAGGAGTACGCCAAGAAGGGCGTCGTCGTCTTTAACTCCCCCGGCGCCAACAGCAACGCCGTCAAGGAGCTCGTCCTGGGCATGCTGGTGCTCTCGAGCCGCGGCGTAGTGCAGTCGATGAACTGGGTGCGCGACAACGCCGACGACCCCGAGATCCAGGTCGACGCCGAGAAGGCCAAGAAGGCCTTTGTGGGCCGCGAGCTCAAGGGCAAGCGCATCGGCGTCATCGGTCTGGGCAACGTGGGCTCCAAGGTCGCCAACGCCTGCGTCGATCTGGGCATGGACGTCTACGGCTACGATCCGTTCATTTCCGTTGAGCACGCGTGGGTACTGAGCCGCGAGGTGCAGCGCGTAGGCACGCTCGAGGACCTGTGCCGCGGCTGCGACTACCTCACCGTACACGTGCCCAGCAAGGCAGACACCATCGGCATGATCAGCACCGAGCAGATTAACTTGCTGGCCCCGGACGCCGTGCTCATTAACTACGCGCGCGAAACCATCATTGACGAGGACGCCGTCGATGCTGCCCTGCGCGAGGGCAAGCTCAGCTGGTTTAGCTGCGACTTTGCCACGCCCAAGACCGTCAAGATGCCCAACACGTTTATCACCACGCACTCGGGCGCCGGCACTGGCGAGGCCGAGGCCAACTGCGCCGATATGGCCATCAGCGAGCTCAAGGATTACCTGGAGAACGGCAACATCGCGCACAGCGTCAACTACCCCGCCTGCAGCATGGGCAAGGCGCGCGCCGCGAGCCGCATCGCCTGCCTGCACGCCAACGTGCCCAACATGATTGGCCAGATCACGGCCATCCTGGCCAAGGACAACGCCAACGTGCAGCGCATGACCAACGAGTCTGCCGGCGAGAACGCCTACACCATGTTCGACACCGACGAGCACCTGAACAGCAGCACCATCGAGGCGCTCAAGCAGATTCCGTCGATGTATCGCGTGCGCGTGATCAAATAGCGCCGGCACCAAGCCTGTCAGGCAGACCATGAAGCCCATTCGGCCCCCGTTTTCACGAAACGGGGGCCGATTTCGTTGCTCCGGCTGGTTTTGAAAATGCTACCCAGAACAAGTTTTTTCGGATAATCGACAGTCGTACCCAAATCACTGAGCGCACCTGCTCTGATAAACAGCTTTATCAGGGGCTTTAGTAGGTAAAGATCAATCTCTATATACCAGATCCAAGTTGACTGTCGATTTTCCGAAACAACTTGTTTTGAGTAGCATTATTAAAGCCCTTCCAAGACGAAACTGAAGCCTTTTTCGCGCCCAAAACTCTAGCTCGCGCGACCGTTTTCCACCCGCGCGGCTACATTCCCGCCCAATCGATAAAAATCTCCTCACGAAGCCGACGTTCAAGCTCCTGCTGCCGCGGCGTCTTGTCTTTCAACGGCGCATCGAGATAGGACATGATGAGCTCCATCACCACGCGGAAGGCATCGGAGTCGGCCGGCTGGCTATAGGTCATCAAAACGACGGGATATCCCATCGCTTGCAAGGCCGTCGTTCGGTCGGAGTCCGAAATCTTGGATTCCATGGATCCGTGTATGGCTTTACCTTGGCATTCAACAAGGCACTCTCGGCTGCCGTCCTTATTTGCCAGCAGAATATCGGCATAGCGCCTATCAAGCCCCGAAATCAGGCGGGCGCTGCGCGTCATACGAATCTCGACGTTATTGGTAAGGCGCAGCCCTTCGCCGCCGCGCAACCTCGTAAGGCCAAACAGCATCGAAGCCTGGACCTCGAGCGGCGATGCCGCCACCCCCGTAATGCACTTCGCGGCACGCGTGAACGATTTAGCGCCGCGGAGCCCCCGAATCTTATCGACGAACTCTGCAAGCTCAGAGAGCTCAATCAAGGGCGGTCGTTTCCACAAGTCCGTTGGATTCCCCGAGACATCCTTTACGTTTTCCCAACCCAGCCGCGCGTCGCCCCACCGGCCCCCATATGCCTGCACAAGTGCCGACTTTACCCGAGGCGCAATCTTGCACACGGCAAAGGTGCCGCACATCTCATACATGCACATGATTAAACGCTCGTTTGAAACCGAGGAAGCCAGGGTCAGCAGGGTAAAGAGTGGGGACGCAACATCGAGGCCAAACTCTGTCTGCCGCACGGAGCCAAACGGCCTCTCCCCGTTCCAAACATGCCTGACAATGCGATCGCCCTTACGTCCGCAGCTGCCCTGCGCCAACACGTGTAATGGGGTGCCCAGGAAATGCTTGACGAGCGGATGCTCACAAAGACGCTCCCTGCGTGAATCGTCCACAGAATCGGGCAGGTCCGGCATTATTGCCAAAACCTGTGGAGGTATCCGGTGATACCGAAAGGCAGATATGTCGCACAGCATGTCGTCCATGAAGGGTACGTACCCGCTACGTCGTTTGCGAGCCCGCTCGGACGGCAAACGAGCCCGCTCGGCCTGCGAACGGTAAATACTGCTACGCGCACGTCACGGATCTCTCGGGAGGCTTACAATCGGTTTTGAAAACAAACTGATTGTGAGGTTGCATATGGTTGACAAGGACTTTGCCTGGCGGCTCGCGCAGGAGCTTGTGCGGATCGACAGCTCAGACCCAGGCGCGTATGAGGATGAAATTGAGCGGTATATCAAAGCGCTGGTTGAGGAACGGCTGGCACGGTTGAACCACCCGGCACTCGATGCTATGCGGGTCGAGGAGATCGAGGTGCTCCCCGGACGCCGCAACCTCATGGTCACCGTGCCCGGTTTGAGCGACGAGCCACGGCTCGTCTACATCTGCCACATGGATACCGTCACCTTGGGCGACGGCTGGGACGCAGGCATTCCGCCGCTCGGAGCAATCGTGCGTGACGATAAACTCTATGGCCGCGGCGCCTGCGATATGAAGGGTGGCCTGGCCTGCGCCATTGCCGCACTGGTCCATACGCTCGAGCGCGTGGCGGCGAATGGCGCGCTGCCCCGCCGCGGCTTTTCGCTCATTTGCTCGGTCGACGAAGAGGACTTTATGCGCGGCTCCGAGGCGGCCATCGACGCCGGCTGGGTCGGCTCGCGCGAATGGGTACTGGACACCGAGCCCACCGATGGACAGATCCAGGTGGCGCACAAGGGTCGCACGTGGTTCGAGATCGAGATGACAGGCGTCACGGCGCACGCGAGCCAGCCTTGGAAGGGCGCAGACGCCGTCGCCGCCATGTCCGAGGTCGTCTGCGCGCTGCGCCATGCGTTCGCGGCGCTGCCCGTGCATGATGAGCTGGGGCCTTCGACTGTCACATTTGGTCAGATTGAGGGCGGCTATCGTCCCTATGTCGTGCCCGACCACGCCAAGGTCTGGGTCGATATGCGCCTGACCCCGCCGACTGATACGGCCGCCGCGACGCGCATGGTAGAGCAGGCCATCGCCGGTGCCGAGGCCGCGGTTCCCGGCTGCCATGGAAGCTATACCGTGACAGGCGACCGCCCTGCCATCGAGCGCGACCCAGGCTCTCCCCTTCTAGCTGCACTCAAGCGCGCGGCAGACGATGTGACGGACGCGGAAACGACCGTCGGCTTCTTTACCGGCTACACCGACACTGCCGTCATTGCCGGCAAGACAGGTAACCGAAATTGCACGAGCTACGGCCCCGGCTCGCTCGCGCTCGCACACAAGCCCAACGAGTATGTGCCCCACGCCGATATCGTTCGCTGCCAGAACGTACTCATCGCGCTCGCTGACAACACGCTCTGGGACGCGAGCGGCCAAGTTGGGGCATAATAAGCCGCGAACAAACCGACTCGCACGTTAGGACCGTCCATGAAAGCACTTCCGTTTCCCTGCATCCGCCCAGCTCAGGATCGCGTACTCGAAGCGCTGCCGCAGATGGGCGGTATCCTGAGCGGCAACGACGCCCTGCGCGGCGCCATCGCCGACGGCCTGATGCTCAAGGATCCAGGCGCGGCGTATTACGTGTACGAATGCTCGGGCGAGCCGGGTCGCGTGACGGGTGTCGTGGCGATTTGCCCGGTTAACGTGCTGACGGGCAGCGACGAGGCTGCCGCCGAGAACGTCGACGCACTCGCCGCTGCGCACGCGATCGCCGACCTCAAGGTGCAGCCTCGTCCCGTGTCGCTCGCCTACGAAGCCTCGCCCGTCATGGATATCATCCTCGGCGCCGTCAAAGAAGGCGCGTCGCTCTATGCCGTCACTGACCCCGCCGGCATTACGCACCGTGTGTGGGAGGTCAAGCGCGAGGACGCCGTTGCCGCCATCCGAGCCATGCTCGACCAAGCACCGGAGCCGACGCCGGCAGACGACTCCGCCTATGCCGCCGCGCTGGCTGGGGCATCGCAGCTGCTGGCCGATGAGGCCCGTGCCGCCGGAACGTACACCGGCAAGGAGCCGTTCAACTTTACCGTTGCCGCATTATTCCCCGCCGCGCAGGTCGCCGGCGGCGCACCGCAGGTTCCGACGGGCTTGCTCACCCACCAGATCGCACGGTTCTAACAGAGTCTAAGCGCCCAGCACAAAGACTCGATAGCTCAACAAACAAGGGGCGGGGATACATGCGCGTGCATCCCCGCCCCTTTCACATCGAGTAATGATGTCGGCGATCCACATCGCCACGCCCGCGCTACCCGCGCTGCGGACCCGCTGCCGCCACGAGCGGCTCAAGCCCCAGCTCGCGCGCGTAGTCTCCCTGCGTAAAGATCTCAACCAGTTCAAACGTATCCGTCGCATCATCAAACGCAAAGTGCAACACCGAGCAATTGCCCGGAACGCGGTCGCGCTCGTCTGCCGCCGCACCCTTCACGTGGTCCATGAACTCCTTGATAGCCGAGCCGTGGCTTACCGCGAGCACGCACGTATGGTCCGGACGCTGCATAAGCTCGGTCAACGTCGCCACCATGCGCTCGCGCACCTGCATCTGGCCCTCGCCGCCAAACTGGCAATAGAAGTCGCGCCACGGGCGCTCGGGCATGAGCATCACGCGCTCGGCCTCAAAGTCGCCAAAGAACCACTCGCGCAGGCCGTCCAGGCGCTCGTACGCCAAGCCCGGCCACAAGTTGGCGATAGTCTGCTCGGTGCGATGGAGCGTGGAGGCATAGGCGTGGTCGGGCTCAATGCCGCGCGCACGCAAGAACATGCCGGCGCGCGCCGCCTGGTCGCATCCCAGCTGCGTAAGCGGTGAGTCACTCCATCCCTGAATAATGCGCTTGAGGTTAAATATCGTCTGTCCATGACGGACCAGATACAAGTCTTTATTCATAGGGGTCCTTTCGTTTGTTACCAATCCAAGAGCGAAAACGCCCCGTCGCAATAGCCAAAATGAAGCACGGCACCGTTGTCGGGTTGCTCTCCCCCACCGGTCACGCATCTAAGAAACTCCTGGCAGGCTGAGCCGTGGGAAACGGCCAGCACGCAGTCGTGCCGGGGCCGGGCCATGATGCGGGACAGCGCCGCGACCATACGTGCGCGAAGCTCGCTTTCCGACTCGCCACCAAAGGCAACCGGATAATCGCCCCAGGGTTGCGCCGGCATCTCGTGGTTTGACGTGCCCTCCAACGAACCCAAATGCCACTCGCGCAGTTCATCGACCAGCTCTATGGAACGACCCTCGCCAACGATCAGCTCGGCCGTACACCGCGCCCGCCCCAACGGAGACGAATACACATGGTCAAAGGTCACGCCGCGGTCCTCGAACGCCGCACGCGTCGCCAGCGCTTGCTCGCGCCCGCGCGCCGTCAACGGCGAATCGTGCCAGCCCTGCAAAATGTTCTTCACATTGAGCTCGGTCTGCCCATGCCGCACCAAATACAGATCTGCCACACACCCTCCCCTCGTACCACCGCAAAGGGGACAGGCACCTTTGTGGTGATCTTGCCGCCGGATCGCGCCGCAACGACGCAGCTACAGCAGCACGTCAGCAAGCGGACGCTTGGGCACGTGATGCATCTGTGCCTCATCGCGCCAGTAATTGATAGAGCCATCCGGGTTGGAGTCGATCGCGTCGATCACCTGCGTCTCGGCCGGAACGCCAAACGCCATGATCAGCTTGAGCTCATACTTGTCGTTATCGAGCCCCATGGCATCGATCGCGTGGGGCGTAAAGGCCTTGAACATGCAGGCTGCCACCTCGGGCGTGGCGCTGCGAGCGGCGAGCATCATCGTCTGGGCGGCAATGCCGGTGTCGACCTCGGTGATGGGCGCGGCGGGCTTACCCGGAACAGCGCGCTCGGCAAGAATCGCGATGTAGCCGGTCGGGCGCTCGCCCTCATCGGGACCCGGCCAATCCTTGAGCGCACCGGCCCAGGTGAGCTCATCAAATACACGCGCGCAGTCCTCTGCACCGCTCACCACATGAAAACGCAGACGCTGAGCGTTGGCGCCGCAGGGAGCCAGATGTGCCAGCTCCGCCAGCTCGAGCAAAAACTCGCGCGGTACGCGCATGGACTCATCAAAGCGGCGGCACGTACGCGCGCGGCGGACCAGCGCGTCAAACGTGTCCAGGCCAAGCTTTTCGCAACCTTGCCTTGCCATCGACTCGGCGCTTACCGGCGCCGCGGGAACTGTTTCGTTCATAGGGACCCCTCAATAAAAGCCAATTGTTCTTAAGAAAATCTAACCTAAAACGTAGGCAATAACGAACAGAGCTGTAATGTTCTACATCTGTTGAATATCCCACATCCAAACGAGAACAAAGGTGACAATTCGCGAAGGTGAGGCTCCAATTCGCCCCTCCCGCCCCACGCGACGGCGCCCTTGGGCGATACTGGTTGCAAGAGCTACGGCTTACGCCGCACGAAAGGAGACATCATGGGCATCTTTAAGAACGATGACAAGCAATCGAGCGCGTTTGGATTTGACGAGAAAAGCATGGCAGGCAAGGCCGTCAAGGCCGTGCGCTGGATTTACGCCATCACGGGCGTCTTGGCGCTCGTCGCCGGCATCGCACTGCTGTTTGCGCCTGCCAAGTCCCTCGTCTTCCTGACGACTGTTCTGGGCTTCTACTTTGTGATCACGGCCGCGATCAGGCTGTTTACCGCTGTTTTCGAGCCGCTGCTGCCCACCGGCTGGCGCGTTACGAGCATCATCTCCAACCTGCTCATCATTCTGGGCGGCGTCATAATCCTGCGCAACCAGGCCTTCTCGACCGCGACGCTCACCACGCTTGTAGTGGTCGTCGCCGGCTTTGGCTGGATCGTCGAGGGCGTCATGTCGATTCTGGAATCCGAGCTTTCGTCCAACCGCGCCCTCGCCATCCTGAGCGGCGCACTCTCCATCATCGCAGGCATGTTCGTGTTTATCTATCCGCTGTGGTCGGCCAAGATGCTCGTCATCTTTAGCGGTGCCGCACTGCTGGTGTTTGGCGTGACACTCATTGTCCGCGCCATTCAGTTTGGCAAACTGGTGCGCTAGATGCCAAAGACGCTTTTTATTGATGCCGACGCCTGCCCGGTCACGCGCGAGTCAATCGACTGCGCACGGAGGGCGGGCGTCGCCGTCGTTATCGCCGGCAACAGCACGCAGAACCTGGAACGCCACATTCGCCGCGACGATCCGCGCGACGCCGAGCACGCGCGTCGGGGCTTTTGGGTCACGACGCTCGATGTGAGCGTGGGAGCCGATAGCGCCGACTTTGCCATTGTCGAGCGCCTTCAGGCTGGCGACGTGGTCGTGACGCAGGACATAGGCCTGGCGAGCATGGTGCTCGGACGCGATGCCGATGCCGGTGTCCTGCACGCATCGGCGTGCGCGGGCGCGTCTACAATAAGGCGACCATCGACATGCAACTGTTTATTCGCCACGAAGAAAAGAAGGTGCGCCGCGCCGGCGGTCGCACCCGCGGGCCGGCAGCCTTCACCAGCGAGGACCGAGCCCGCTTTAAACGCAACCTCACCGAGTTGCTGCGCTAACCAAGGCAGATTTTTGGAATATGTCCGGAAATCTGCCTTTTTGTTTTGAGCGGCGTGAGCACTCAGAATCCATGGCTTAACAAAAAAACGGGCTTCAAAATGCCATGCGTCGCCGCACTGCGCAGGCGCCGAGCATGGATATTTTGAAGCCCGTTTTGCTAGGCCTACTTAGAGGCCGAAGGCGGATAGGATGAGGCCCCAGCTGGCGCCGATGACGTACATCATGACCAGGAACACGGCATTTTCGCGAGCGCTGCGGTTCGTGCGGAACAGGACCAGGTAGCCCACGCCGGCGGAAATGAGCGTGCCGGCGAGCATCGGCGCCAGCTGCAGCGCACCTTCGAGGTACAACTGCGTAATAACGACGCTAGCAGAGCAGTTGGGGATCAGACCGACAAGCGCCGAGCCCAGGACGGCGAGCGTTTCGTTGCCGCGCAGGAACTGCTCGATTGCGGACTCGCCAAAGGTCTCGAGCACGGCGACCAGAATCAGCGTCACCAGGAAAATAAATACCGACACCTGCACGGTGTGCGAGATCGCGCTGCGGATGATCGACAGAATGGGCGCGCCCTCGTGGGAGTGGCTGTGGTCGTGGTGGTGCTCGTGCTTGTCCGCGTGACCATGGTCGTGGCTGTGGTCGTGCCCGTACTCGTCCTCGTCTTCATCACAGCCGCAATGATCGCGTTCGCACAGCTCGTGAATGTGATCGGCACTTACGCCCGCCTCGGCCACTTCGTCAATGATGTCGCCCCCGGTATGATCGTCGTGAGCGCAGTTCACATGAGCCGGATTGGCAGCGGTCCCCAGCACGGTGCGGCGAATCGCCGCGTGCGCGCGGGCATTACGACGAAGGCCGCGGATAGTCGCATCCACGATAAAGCCCGTGACCAGCGCGATTAGCGCCTTCGAAGCCAAAAGCATCGCCATGGTCTGCACGGGAACTTGCTCGGCGAGCAACAGCGGCAACATCTCGTCAGAGGTCGAGAGAAACACCGCCACCAGCGTACCCAGCGTCACGACGCGGCCAGCGTACAGCGTCGCTGCCATGGCCGAAAACCCGCACTGCGGCACCATGCCCAGAAGCGAGCCAACCACGGGACCCGCGGCACCGGCGCGCTTGATAGCGCCGTTGACGCGAACGCCCGCAACGTGCTCAAGCGTCTCGAGGGCAAGATACGTCACCAACAAAAACGGCACCAACGACAGCGTGTCCTTGCCGGCGTCGAGCAGAATATCAATCAGTAAATCCATGACGGATGGAACCTTTCGTGTCTTTCGGCAGCATTGTAAAAGTCCTAGCGGTCAACTAGGGTATTGTAGTTGTCCCGGGCGCGGTGCCAATAGTTGCCCATGGTAAACTATCATCTCGCCACAACTCAGTAACCCCGAGCCGCGCAACGCGGCCCGTCCAAGGAGCAGCATATGAATGTTTCGCAAGCACTCGAATACGAGCGCCAGCCGTTTATCCCCATGTTTATCTACGGCGACCACGGCGCCATGGAATCTGAGCGTCAGAAGGGCGAGGAGGCCCTCAAGGTGCTCGAGACCGAGTACTTTACCGCCGAGGGTGACCCCGGCTTCGACTTTGCCACCGTGCGCGACCTGGCCGACCGCAACCGCGACCTGTGCGACCAGATTGGCGAGGCACGACTGCGCAACGTGACACCCGCGACGCTTTCGCGCGGCTTGTCCGATGCCGACACCTGCGCCGCCATCGGCAAGATGCAAAAGCGTACCGCCGCATCGGTCATGCGCGAGATCCGCGGTGACCGCGACGCACTCGGCGTGGCCTATGCCCGCAAGCCCATCCAAGGCACGGTGCTGGGCATCGACATCGAGACCACCGGTCGCGCGCCCGAGCGCGGCTACATCATCAACGTGGGCTGGGAGATCATGGATCTCGCCAGCGACGCTGTGCCGCATGACGCCGAGGCACACTACTGCGGCCTGCCCGACATCTACCGCGGCGAGGATGTGCCGCTATCGAACATCCATCACATCACCTGGGACGACATCGACGGCAAAAAGCCGTTCCGCGAGAACAAGGAGCTGCAGAAGCAGCTGCTCAAGCTCATGAAGAAGTACCCCTATATGGCGCACAATGCCGCCTTCGAGGACAGCTGGTTCAAAATTCATCTGGACGGTTACGCCGAGGCACGCCGCACAGGCAAGATTATCGTCATCGACTCGCGCCAGATCTGCCGCAGCCTGGACGCCGACGTGCGCTCGCTCCCCCGCGAGTCCGCGCCCGCTGCGCTCGAGAACTGGGCGCGCCGACGCGGCACCCTCGCCGCCGACGCCAACGAGCAGCATCTGGGCCTCGACGACACTGACCTCATGCTCCGTACCGTCCAAGCCGAGTTCAACCTCAAGAACTTGTTTGCGAAATAACCAATCAATCTGCGGGAGCGCCTGCCAGTCACAGCGCAATCTGTCTGGGCGCACCGGCGCGTAGTAAACTAGGGCGCAGCCTTATGGCTGCACCCTAGTTTTCATCAAAACGAGCAAATACGCGTGCTTCACACAGTCGACAGGTTGCTCACCTACATTTTTCGAGTTGTTCGGCCAGCTGAACCACTAGTCAAGGCCCCTCGAACCGCAATCGAGCGCTGTAGTCGCCTTAATTTCGCAACCAAGCCCCATTAATCTACCTGAATCAATTCGAATAAGACGTTGCGATCGCACCATTCATTTAGGATAAGGCCGAATAACTCAAATTATGTTGGTGAGGCATCTGGACGGTCAGCAAAAACGCTTAGAGGCTACGAATTCGCAACTAAAGTTCACCAAAAAAGGCGCAGCTGGCAGAAACCTCCCCAGCCGAAGCTGCTCCCTCGATACGACAGCTCAAAAGCCCACCGTTTGCAGAAGATAAGCCGCGCCCCAATACCGTTGCCCGAAGTTTCGAGCGTATGTGGCGTCTGCTATGCCATCATGCGCGTATGGGAATCGTTCTGTCACATACCACGGCACGCGCTGTATACCAAACAGCCAACTCGCTCGCAAGCTACGCGATCGATCCCTTACCTATGGAAAAGATCAGGGTGTCTGCGCCGACCACGTCCGACCTGGAAGCGGCGCGAGCATGGCTCAACAGAAAGAATGTCGATTCTGAAAGCATCCATGTGCTGACGTTTTCCAATAATGCCAAAAGGCACCGTAAGGGCTGCATCTGCCACTGCTCGCGCTATACGTTTGATGCAGAAAGCTACCTAGAACTCGAGCCGAACGTCTACATCGTCGATATCAAGCTGTGCGCGTTAGAAGCAACAGCCGACCTCAACCTTACTGAGCTCGTTGAGTATTACTTTGAAATCTGCGGCTCCTACGCGCTTGAAACGTCCGACGAAACTCAATATCGCGAGCGCCCAGCCCTAACCAGCGTTGAAGAACCCAGAGCCTTCTTTTCAGAGGCATCAGGGTATCGTGGGTCCAATAAAGCCCTTAAGGCACTTTCTTATGTACGCGGAGGCTGTCGCTCTCCACTCGAAACGGCGTTTGTCATGATGCTGACAATGCCCAAGTCAATGGGTGGCTTAGCCATACGTGCCATCAAAACGGATTATCCGATCCCAGTCCCCAAAAGATACGCCGCACTAACGCGACGGACGGTTTTCTACCTCGACGCGCTGCTCGAAAATTCGATGACTGATATCGAATACAACGGCTTTTACCACGACGAGCCCGAGCAGCAATCAATTGACGAGGAACGCCGAAACACGCTGCGAAACATGGGATATGCCGTTATCACAGTTAGTCGTCATTCATTTTTCAAGCAGTCCGCTTTTAGGCGGGTCATGGAAGCGATTCGCATTCGCGAGAAGATCTGGCCCGGTCGACTCCCGGATAACTTCGCCATCCTGCAAGAAAATCTTCGTCAATTTGTCTTGCGGCGCTACTTCGAATACGGTCGCCGCATCCTGGAGGCGCACAAAGAAGAAGAGGCCACCAAGCGCGAAATTGCAAGCCAATATCCGCAAGCTGATGACCCGAGCATCAACGATGTGCCCGAACCCGATGACATGCAACACGTTGGGGCCCTTGCTGAAGAAATCAATGGGCCATGGGAATGCGAAATGTCCGCAAAAATCGATGAAAACCGCGCGGAAGACGACGCGATTATTGATCTAATTGAGAATTCGCTCTTCTAAAGGCGGTCTCTGCGGATGTCCACCTACATTTTTCGACTTATTCGGCCACCGATTTGCCTGATTGGCTGCAGCAATGCTCAATATAACTTTAGATAAAACTGATTCTGCAGGAACTCCCGTAGAGAAAGAACTGATTCTCACGGTATTTAACAAGATAAAGTACAAATATGAACAGCTCTAATGCTTCTCGAGGCGGCTTTCTTAGCATGCTGGCCGAACATCTCGAAATATGTTGGCGAGCATTGTGTCGATGCATCCTAACCCACAGAAAATCGCAGAGACAGCAAGCAGTCATCGAAATTATCGCAAATTGTATTGACATATGAACATGCGCTCATATAATCGGAAGTGAGTTATATGAGCGCATGTTCATATGAAAGGATATTGCAATGAGCGTCTGCGTTGATGAAACGAAGCCCGACACCGAGGCCACTGAGCCAATCGTCCCCACCACCTGCTCGCCCGAGGACCTTCCCGATGAGGAGCTGCTGTACGACCTCGCTGACCTGTTCAAGGTCTTCAGCGACACCACGCGCATCAAGATTCTCTATGCCCTCATGGGCCGCGAGCTCTGCGTGGCCGAAATCGCCGAGGCAACCGAAACCTCGCAGTCGGCAGTATCGCACCAGCTGCGCACGCTTAAGCAGTCGCACCTGGTCAAGTTCCGCCGCGACGGCCGCAACATCCTCTACTCGCTTGCCGACGATCACGTCTACACCATGCTCAACCAGGGCATGAGCCATATCTGCGAATAGCAACCAACCACGGTACCAGCGCGGCCTGCACCCAAGCCGCAAAACAAGGAAAGGAACCCACCATGAAAAAGCAGTTTAAACTCGACGAGATCGACTGCGCCAACTGCGCACGCGAGCTTCAAGACGAGCTGGCCAAGCTAGAGGGCGTCAAATCCGTGTCCGTCAACTTTATGACCCAGAAGCTGACGCTCGAGGCCGATGACACCGAGTTCGACGAGGTGCTCAACCGCGTCGTGGAGTTTACGGCCGACGCCGAGCCGGACTGCGAGATCATTCTCTAGCCCAGGTTTACGCCAGCCTGCAAGGCCGCGCTTGCCGCGGCCTTTGCTCGCGAAATTATATGAGCGAGTGTTCATACATTCAATTGGGAGGATACGAGTCATGGCCACCGCCGACCCCAAAAAGAAAAAGAAGCGCAAGAAAAAAGAGCCACTCGAGCATAAGCGCAACCGCATCCTGGTAGCGCTGGGCATTTTTGCCGTGGTGTACGCCCTCGATGAGCTCGGCACCCTCACTGCCGCATGCGGCACCCCGGGCGACATATACGCCAGCTTTGTGCTGTTCCTCGTGCCGTTTTTGATTGCCGGCTACGACGTACTGCAAAAGGCATTCAATAACATCCGCCGCGGCAAGGCCTTCGACGAGAGCTTCCTCATGGCCGTCGCGACTATCGGCGCGTTTGCCATGGTGCTTTTCCCCGACACCGACCCGCACATGGCCGAAGGCGCCGCCGTCATGCTGTTCTACCAGGTCGGCGAGCTGTTCCAGGCATACGCCGTGGGCAAGAGCCGCAAGTCGATCAGTGCCATGATGGACATCGCGCCCGACTACGCCAACGTCGAGCAAGCCGACGGCACGCTCGAACAGGTCTTTCCCGATGACATCGCCGTCGGCACCGTGATCGTGGTCAAGCCCGGCGAGCGCGTGCCTATCGACGGCGTCATCGTCGAAGGCGAAACCCAGCTCGATACCGCCGCGCTCACGGGCGAGTCAGTCCCCCGCCCCGCCAAGTCCGGCGACGATATCATCAGCGGCTGCATCAACATGACGGGCCTCATCCACGTGCGCACCACCAAGCCGTTTGGCGAGTCCACCGTCGCGCGCGTCCTAGAGCTCGTGGAAAACGCCAGCGAAAAGAAGGCGCGCACCGAGAACTTCATCACGCGCTTCGCCCGCGTCTACACGCCCGCCGTCACCGGCGCGGCCGCGGTGC
>ENA-ORTF01002598-ORTF01002598.1-human-gut-metagenome-genome-assembly--contig:-NODE-2598-length-17717-cov-23.443664_pt1 | contig 17717 bp, 6 predicted proteins | sample MGYA00241908_ERZ509180 | MGnify/ENA primary metagenome ERZ509180 (study PRJEB26280, sample SAMEA2338814) | human gut metagenome | biome: human gut; feature: human-associated habitat; material: faeces... | reverse complement strand
GTGATAGCCCGCATGGGGCTGGAAGGCATGGAGCAGCGTGCCATCGGCGCTTTGAGCGGCGGACAGTTGCAACGTGCCCTCCTGGGCCGTGCCATCATCTCCGACCCGCAGGTGGTGATTCTCGACGAACCCAGCACATACATCGACAAGCGTTTCGAAGCCCGCCTCTACGAACTGCTGGCAGAGATAAACAAGGATTGCGCCATTATTCTCGTCAGCCACGACATCGGCACGGTGTTGCAGCAAGTCAAGTCCATTGCCTGCGTCAACGAAACCCTGGACTACCATCCCGATACCGGCGTTACGGAAGAATGGCTGGAACGCAACTTCAACTGCCCGATAGAGTTGCTGGGGCACGGGACACTGCCGCACAGGATATTGAAAGAACACAAGCATTCTCACGGATGACTGGAAGCAAAGGAGGCCGACCCATTGTAGAACCGACCTCCCGTTACCCTTCCGAATAACTATCCGACAATCTTCTTACCCGTCATTTATATTGGAAAGCCTTATACGAATGGGGCAGTAATGACAAACGGAAAGAGTTCTTTGGTGTCACCGGACGCCTGCTCTGTACGGGTTCGGCAGGAAGGGGAGCCAGAATATCCCCATTCTCCAGATTTTCCAACCTCGTCACCTCATCATCGGTAACAATACGCACTTCCACCGGTTCATCATTGAAGTTCTCCACCACCAGTGTTTTATTGTCATACACAAACAATCCGACTTTGGAGGGAGCCTCCAGATAGATATCCATATCCCTACTCATAATGCGGCGAATCTCATTCAAGGCTTTTGCCGGGAAATCATATAAATTTCCCATATCATCGGGAATGGTCAATACATATAGATTGCCGGCGGCATAGGGAGCTCTCAACAAAATAGGATACCCCGATACTCCTCCCGTCAACGGACGGCCCGCACTGACTACTTCCCAAGCATCATTCGTATAATACTGAACCTGCGGTATCAATAAATCGCGTCCGGCTTGTCCGTATCGGCCAAAATCATTGACAAGAGCTTTCAAATCGGTACAACGCAACTCTACTATTTCGGCAATTTTTTCAGGAATGGCTTTCAGCAAGCCGCTTGTAATCACCACATCCCGTCCGCTTTGCAATTGCTTCCTAATGTCGGTCATGAGCTCCGGAGCTTGAGCCGCCTGGGCAGTCAGCAGCACCACTTGTTGGTCTTTCGGAAAAACGGGACGTATATCCATCGGCAAACCTATCATGCCCAGATAATTCTGCAAGAAATCATCACCCGCCACATGAAAAGGCTTGTAGGACTTGATGCCAATGGGGTTACCCAACTTACCTATCAGTTTATCAGTCTGTTTCAATACAACATCCGCAATGCGTGCCATGGTGGTAGGCTCTATGGAAGTTCCGTCCTTCTGCCGGATAGGGGCAGTCATCTCATCATAATTAAAGCTGGTGCCCATGCCCTGCCAAGGGGTACGGAACCTGGGAGACAACTTCACGCCCAGAAGCTGGTTATAGGCAAAGAGAATGATTTCGGGAGCCTTGGCAAGCATGGTCAGATGCAGCTGCTCAGCATAGCGGTCCATGCCTAGATTCAGTCCACCGGAGTCCACCCATCCTCCACCGTTGTAGCCCGGACGCAGATTATCGAAATAGCGGATAATATTATAGCTTAGATAATTCTGCAGATGCTGGTTGCCGGCAGGATCCCTTGTTTCGGTACCCGTCCAGACACCGTCAAAGAGTTGGGGACCTTCCTCCAGATTAAAGCCCAAACCTTGGAAATGGTCGTACCAGTTGGGATACTTGATGATTACCTTTACACGAGGATTCACCTTCTTGGCAGGTTTCAGCACAAGGTCGCGCCCGGCTTCAGTCATCAGCTTCAAACGGTATTCCGTCCAGCTCTGCGCACCTTTGGCTTTTATCTCTATGTCCGACTTGCAACTGGTGAAGAAAAAGTCATCCAGAATAAACTCGTCAAAGTGCTTTGCCGTATGTTCTGCAATCTTTCGCACCATCTCACGATGCTCGGGATTGGAATAGCAGAACGTCTCGAAACTGTTTGCCTCGTTGATGGTGTAGGTAATTCCTCCGGCAGTCTCTATTCCCCGGTCATGGAAAAATTTCTTAGCTTGCTCCAGGGTGGCGTCATCCACAATCAGTAAATCACGATGTGTTTCCAGATAAATCTTGTCCACTTCCAACTGTTGTGAAATCACATTCCAAGTCGAATCCAGCCAATGGATGTCCTTCATCTTGTCTACCTCGTAGGCACGTACATAGACCGATACCTTAAAATTGTCATAAGCTTTTGCCTGCATGGCCATAGTGCAGACCATGCAGAGCAGAAAAGCTACAATTACAAACTTATCTACCTTTATTTTACTGTTCATTACCATTCAATATTTTCTGAGATGCCAATACCATATACATAAACCACGTAGCATGTCCGCCCAAACAGTACTCACCCTCCTGCCATAAGAACGGGAAATGAAGTAATTCGGGCAAGTCAGGACGAATCAGATTTGTACCCGGAGACACTCCACCCGGAATATAAGACCAGTCGGCACGGTTGACACCATAGGCAGCTTTCATCGTTTCGGCACCGACTCCCGTTACAAACGCTGCCTGATTACGTCCCGGATGCATACCGAGCAGGTATTGGACAGCATTGAAAATATAGTCCGGTGCAAACAAGTCAGGATAGGCAGCATGCAGGTAACAGTAATTGTAGCCCAGATGCTGGGGTTCCCATGAACCGGAAGAACGGTTACCTCTGTCATGCGGCACTCCATACGGAGTTTTACTGCTATACTCCTGATACATAGCCTGCAACTCCGGCAGTGCTTTGCGAACAGCCTTGCTGAAACGTGCATTTCCCACAGCTTTGTCGAAACGTCCGATGAACCAACCCGTCTGACGGATATTCTTGCAGATGAAATCCTGCTGCTGCAAAACGAAATCACGGTACTCCACTTCCTTTGTCGCCAAATAAAGTTCTACGGCAGCATGTACCTTGGCTGTCAGCACCCGGTTGTTGTCGCAGCGGGTAATCCTGAACAATTCACGGGCTATCTCCAGACAATCCGCTCTCAATGCATCGTTATGTCCCTTCAAGACACGTGAAATACCTGCCAGCCAGGCAGCCACCTGAAGTTCCCTACCAGGGTTGTCCTCCGTAAACACCCAGCGGTCGTCGGCAGTCCCACTGACATGGTCTGTATGGGCCGACGCATCACCCAAGTGTGCATACTGGCGTACGGTAGGACACAGAATCCCTCTGTAGAGACGCCCCAGAGCCTTCCAACCCGCCACTATCGTCAAAGCACCGTTTTCCACCTGCTGCAACAAGTCATTCTTTCCATCCGGCTGGTGAATCTCGACTATCTTCTTTTCAAAATCTATGGAAGTCTCGTCCCAATAGGCACCAAAGTTCTCACAAGCCATGGCAAGTATATAGGCCTCGCCTGCCTGGGATTCCACACGCAAGTCATAGTCCCCTGCATCGTGCCATCCACCCACATTCAGCCCTGGAACCAAATCACCCGGCTGGTACTTACAAAGAGTAGAGGTTCCCTGAGTATATCCGTCTATATGGTTGATATCGGTTTTGGCCATACGTGCATCGTCATGATGACAGAAGTCATGCCATACACGGTATTTTTCGTTCACACGCATGTGGCACATCTGTACCGGCAAGAAGTATTCCACCTCTGCCTGCCAGATACCCTTGTCCCACACATCTTTGGCAATGCGGAACACCGGAGAAGCAGCATCGCCGTACATCACCTGATAGAGCCCTTCTTCCGTCACTTCCGTGAAGTCGAACTGCAGATAGTGGTAGCGTTGGAAATCTCCCCAATCCTTGGCAGCCTGCTGCTTTACCAGTTTCCTGCCATCGGCAACAATGCGATAAAGGGCAGGTTGCTTGAAGTCTGTATCCCGTTTGTCCAACTCTATGACAGCTACTTTCTTCTGTCCAGGATGGTAACCTACTTGAGAGGCTTGCACCACCGGTGCATAACGCCAGTCTTTAGTGACTGTCGGACGGATTATCCATTTCACCGCACCTTCCTTTGTCCCTGCCGGGAACTCCGAACGGAGCACAAACCAACCGTTGTTATGATTTATCCTTCCATCATACAGCAGCAAGTCTCCTTTCTCACTTTCAATCGTAATCTTTGCCAAATCATCCTGAGGATTGAGTACAAACTTTTTCCCCTCGGCAAAAGGAGCAGAGACGATATCATCGGCAATCATCGGGTTATAAGTCTTTCTATCCAACAGCAACTGGTCCAAATCAGCTTTCCCGCCAGGGTTGAAATCTCCGATATGCTCCATGTTGGAAGACTGTTTCATGGTGGGCCCCATCGCCTGGTGGGGAAAGACTCCCGTCCGGTTGTCCATAATCCACGGCTTGCCCAGCAAAGTGGAAGGTACCAATTCCAGATTAAAGCCCAACTTGCCGGCAAACCGCTCGGGCACCGGTTGGTCCAAATCAACGGTCAATACCAGATAATCCTTCTCGCCTTTGACCTTAATGGTATAGCCAAAAACAAAATCCGGATAAAGCATCGGATTAAAGCCTGCCATATGTTTGGCCGAATCCGGATAACTCAATGTGACACGGATTTCATTGTCAGCCTCATCCACCACCCGGCTTCTCATCTTGGGCAATCCCTGCCACTGCCCTTGCGAGATTTCAAAGCGCACATCTCCATTGGCAGCCCTGCGGTCTCCATTCAAAACAAGGGTCAGTCCTCCCTGGTGTCCTTCAGGGTAGACGTCACTGAACACCATCACATTGGCCCCGCCATTCTCAAAATATCCCGATGGATTGATTTTGAAATCCTGGGCGTGTAGCCCCATACAAAGCATCAGTGATGCTGCACCTGCTATAAATTTCTTCATAAATACTATTTTAAACGATTATGTATTTCCACTCCCAAGCGTACCGTATGATACGGGCAACGCCACATACTCACTTTGGGAGTATCCTTCTTGGGTTCTCCATCAAAACAATCACTGTACCATTCACCGTATTCCCGGTCTATCATACAGTCCTTTACGAAAGTCCAAACCGTATCGGCCGATTGCAGATAAACGTCATTCCCGCTGATTTGCCAGGCATTGACACAAGCTATCATCGTTTCAATCTGGCCCCACCATGAGGCATGCCCGGTTGTTCTTCCGCCCTTCTTTTCATACATCATATACCCTTTGTCACTCAGTCCTTCCGCCAAGCAAGCATCCGTCACATCCAGCGCAAGCCGATTCGCCCTATCCATCAGTTGCCGGTCTTCTAACACACGGGCAGCCTCACAAAGCAGCCATCCCGCCTCCACATCATGCCCATAAGAGTCCATCTCAACCAGACTGTTCCATGCATTATCAAAGAACAAATTAAAATGCCTCCTTGAAGAGTCATAAATACGGTCCATAAACAACCCGGTGCAGAACTTGAGTCGTTTCCTCAGTCCGTCGTCTTTCCAGCATTGATATAAAAGGGTATAAGCCTCCAGCACGTGCAAATGCGCATTCATAGTCTTGGGTGCATTGTTATCATAATTATCCAGTTGTTTCCAATCTTCAGTAAAAGATTCCACATAACCGTCATATTGCGATTCACGGCCTTTCTCCTCCAAGGTATGATATAAACCGACAGCCATATCCAGACTCTCGCTGTTACCTGTTGCCAGATAGTGTTCAGCCAGCCCATAGATGGCGTAGGTCATGGCATACGTATATTTGGAAGCATTCAGCACCTCACCGTCAGGATTGACCAGCCAATATACCCCACCATGTTCCTTGTCTATAAATGTATCAATGAAGTAGCGTTGCGATTTATCCGCAAGCTTCAGATAAGCCTCATCCTTAAACGTACGGTATGCGGCAGAAAAACTCCACAGAATCCGGGCATTCAGAACCCCTCCTCTCGGAGCATCCACTACCGGAGTACCATTCCGCAATACAGTTCCATAAAAACCGCCGTCGGGAGCCACTGCATAATCCATCCAAAACGGCAACACGCTGTCTCTGACATTCGTGACAATCTCTGTACGCATGCGTGTCTGCATATCTGTCTCCCCTAAATGCGACCGGCAACCTGCCAGACAATATGCAACCAGCAGTGCTATCCAATAAAACATCTTCCTTTCCATAATTATTCTCTAAAACCATCAAACTTTTCCTTGTATAATTCCCCGTTTATCAGAGACTGGTGTTCGTCGTCTCAAGTACTGGTGTTTGTCATGTCAGACACCGGCTTTCATCACGACAGACGCTGACGTCTATCACAACAACTACTGGTGCCTGACATTTCACTCACAAATATTTTATTATTAAGTGTTTATCTATAATTTATCAATATCCCGGATTCTGGTCAGCCTGATTGATGAGCGGGTTGGTCAGAATCTCATTCGTCGGAATCGGGAAGATTTCCTGATAAGCCTCGTGCTCAAAGAAACGGAATGAGTCACCAGTCTGCAGACAAGCCTCTTGTGAAGAGTTGGCTGCTGTCTTCGGATATTCGGCGGCAAACCACTCTTTGCACATACCCATACGGCACAAATCATGGTAAAGCGAAAACTCGGCATTGAATTCATGGCGACGCTCTATAATCAACGCCACCTTCCATACCGGAGAAGTATAGCCTTTGGCTGCCTTATAGCTTGTATAATAGGTCTCTGCATCCGGCACTTCCACCGTCTGGGTATTCAACATGTCGGCGGGTAGGTCAATCATCGTCGCTCCCATCTCCAAATTACCCCAAGCACGGTTACGTATCTGACGTATCATGTTCCATCCGGTAGCGTTGTCACCTGTCTCGAAACAACATTCTGCATAGTCGAGCATGATGCCTGCATAACGCTTCAGAGTCAATGAAATAGGATTGAATACTTTGTTGTTCTCACCTGGCTTGCATCTCCAGTATTTCAAGGAATAAACAGTAGGCATATTTTCGGAACCTTGGAAAAGACCGTCAAAACCACTTGTCACCCCTACAGTCTGCCCGGTAATAGGATGCGTATCCCCTTTGGCAACAGCAGAGTACTGGCGGCGTTTGTCACCCGGTTCAAAGGAACGTACAAACTCCCAAGAAAGACAGAGAGAACCCCAGCCTCCCCATTCGGGTGCCGCGCACATATATCCGTACCACATCATGGCATCTGAAGACGAATCGGCTCCCCAGCCCATATATCCTTGTTCATGATACATCACCTCAAATACAGATTCTTTGGTCCAATGTGTATCCCAGGCATGCAGGTTACCGAAGCAGGGCTCCAATGAATAGGTTCCACTGTCCACTATATCCTTCAGTTCCGTCTTGGCTTTCGTAAAGTCTTTCTTCAACATATACAGCTCGGCCAAATAAGCTTTGCAGAACCCCTTGGTTATACGTCCGTATTCACCATTCATGGGTAACCAGTCCAGATGGTCGCGTCCAAAAGACAAATCTTCCTCGATAGCCGCATAAGTCTCATCCACGGATTCCGGACGTGCCTTTCCTACCGAAGTAGTATAGGTTTCACCGGTAAGCAACATCGGTACCCTTCCGAAAAGTTTCGTCAAGTAAAGGTAGTTATAACCGCGGATGGCACGTGCTTGCGCTTCATAAACGGTCTTGGAATTGCTGTCCGCAAATATAGAGGCATCCGCCGTCTCCAGGCCAGCTAGGAAACGGTTTGCACGGTCCACTGCACGATAACTCATCCGCCATGCAGTCTCCAGGGAACCCTTATCGGGTTTCCAGGCATGACGCTGCCATTCCGCATCCCAACCGGAAGCCTGACAGTCCATCGTAGAATGGTTGGCAGCAAATACCTGAGGCTTGAATCCCCATGTTTCGTCATCACCGGAACCGTGCTGGTCCGTATAAAAGGTATCATAAAGTCCGTTCAATCCGGAAAGGACATTCTCCTCCGTTTTAAACATGAAATCTGCCGGAAGAATATCGTAATGATCCACTTCCAAATAATCGTCACAAGACGTTACGGTGCTTAAGGCCAGCACACCGATCAACAGTTTATATAAGTTTTTCATAATCATATTTTTTATCCGTTAGTATTAGAACTGTACACTCAGACCGAAAGTAACCGACATCGGGAACGGATAACGTCCTCCGTCAAATCCCGAATACAATACATTGGAGTCACCGACTTCCGGATCGCCGAACTTATTGTACGAAGAGATGGTACATACATTGTCGACACTGGCAAATACGCGTGCATTTTCCATTTTCACCGGTTTCAGCACATTCTTCGGGAATGTATATCCTATCTGAATATTTGAAATCTTCAGATAATCCCCCTTCTGGATGTAGGCGTCGGACACACGCATGTTCTTATTATAGTCTGTCTTGGTGATACGCGGATATTTGGCGCCGGTATTCGAAGATGACCATGCATTATTGATATATTCCTTCAGTACATTCTGATAACCGCCGTCGGGTGCATAGACTGAGGTCAAGCGGGCCGAAGAATAAGAAAGGATATCCATACCGGCTACACCGTACAAGTTCATCGAGAAATCAAAGTTTTTCCAGGAAGCGGTAAGGTTCATTCCGTAAGTGAACTTGGGATATCCATTGCCTATAACAGTACGGTCGGCATCGGTAATCTGCCCGTCACCATTCAAATCAACAAACTTATAGTCGCCGGGCTGGGTAGTCTTGTCCTGATATACACCACTTTCAACTCCCTTTTCAACCGCCAGCCTATTCATTTCATCAATTTCGGCCTGGGTTCTGAAAATGCCTTCTACCTTCCAGCCATAGTAGGAACCTACAGGATAGCCGTTCTGTGTAATGGAGTGGTTGTCCCAGTTGTCGCCATCTTGTGCTGACCCTGACTTGCTGAATATCGGATCGCCGACTTCAATAGCCTCGTTCTTCAGGGTAGACCCATTCAGTCTTATGCCGATATTCCAATCGCTGAAGCTCTTGTTCCACGCAGCAGTAAACTCGAAACCTGAGTTACGGATATGTCCCGCATTAGTATAGACATTGGAGAAACCGGTGGAAGGACGAATCTGGCGATACAGAAGCAGATCCTTTGCGTCACGGATAAAGTAATCGGCAGAGAAAGAAAGCTCATTGTTCATAAAGGCAAAGTCAATACCGATATTTGTCTGCTCATTGGTTTCCCATTTCAGGTTGGTATCAATTTCTTTCTGCTGGGCAATACCGGCACCGTTAATCACACTCGAACCATTAAAGAACCAGTACATTGCATTTGCCGAAGACAACTGTGCTATGGACAAGTTGGTACCATTGCCCGCATTACCGGTCTGTCCCCATCCGGCACGCAACTTCAAGTTACTGAACAGTTCTAAATCCTTAATGAACTTTTCCTCGGAAAGACGCCAAGCTACAGAAGCGGAAGGGAATGTACCATAACGATTGCCGGCACCAAAGTTCGAAGAACCGTCGCGGCGTACCGTTGCAGTCACAATATAGCGGTCGTTCAAAGTATAAGTCAGACGGCCGAAGTAAGAAAGGAATCTTGTCTTCAAATCCAGCCCACCATCCGTTTGCTTAGACGATGGGTCATTGGTCAATGAAATTTTGCGGATGTTGTCTGCCGGGAAATCGTTGGCACTGGAATTCAGCCAGGCACCGTTCGTATCGCTGGTAGAGAAACCGGCCATTGCACTTACGCGGTGATGCTCATTGGACCAGTCATAGTTCAAGAACGCTTCCAGACCGAGTGAAGTGGACTGGCTCTGGTTCAGCGAGAACGAGTCCTTACGGTCTTGAGTTCCAAAGGTTCTATCATTATAGGCTGTATAGCCATTATAACCTTTTGTATAATAATTATAACTGGCAATAGTCTTGAAAGTCAACCCTTTGTACAAATCGAGTTGTAGGAAAGCACTAGCAAGCATACGGTCCCATTTATTAATACTGCCGGCAGTCTTGGCAGCAGCAACCAGATTGTCAGCTCCCTTGTTCACGTCTCCATTGCCTTCTTTCTTGTAATGTCCCCAAGTACCGTCGGGCAACACAATAGGCATGGAATAGAAAACACCGTCCTCTACATAATCCATGGTTGGAATGGCTTGTGCATAGTTTCTCAAGTTGCCTCCTCCCATCTTTTCCGAATGCGCATAGTTCAAGTTCAAGCCTACATGCAGGAAGTCTTTCACTTTGTGGGTGATATTAGCGCGTGCCGTCAAGCGTTTAAAATTCGATTCAATCACGATACCTTGATTGTTCAAGTAACCCAGAGATAAGTTGGCCTGGGTATTTTCGCTGCCTCCCGAAGCAGAAAGATTATAGTTCTGCTGTAATGCCGTGCGTGACATTTCGTCCTGCCAGTCAATGCTGTTCAGTCTGCCTATGTAATCCTCGCCATACGCCAGATTGGTCATGGCAATACCGTCATTCTTGACGGCGGAACGTACAGCGCTTGCAAACAAGTCCGCGTCAGCCACATCAATCTTATTCGAATTGAACTGAAGGGCATAGTTGGCCGAGAAGTTCACCTTTGCCTTACCCTTACCGCCGCTCTTGGTAGTAATCATAATGACACCATTGGCACCGCGGGTACCATAGATTGCTGTAGCCGAAGCATCTTTCAGAATTTCGATGGACTCTACATCATTAGGATTCAAGAAATCGATGGAAGTTCCTACCTGCACACCGTCCACTACATAGAGTGGGTCGGCAGAACCATTCACGGTTGCCACACCGCGGATACGGATGGAGAAACCTCCTTCCGGGTCACCGGAAGAACGGATGACAGATACACCTGCCGCAGCTCCCTGCAAACCTTGTCCCAAGTTCACCGGATTCCGCTTCATCATTTCCTCCGCATTCACGGAAGCCACAGAACCGGTGAGGTCGGATTTCTTCATCGTACCGTAGCCCACAACAACTACCTCATCCAAGGTTTCGGTATCCTCCTTTAAAGTAATTTTCAGAGCATTCATATTCCCGGTTACTTTGACCGTTCGCGCTAGATAACCGATGTAACTGGTCTTCAGCGTAGAACCTACGGGACACTGCAAGGAGAAGTTACCGTCCAAATCGGTAATCATACCGTTTGTCGTACCTTCCACAATGACATTGGCACCGATGATGGGCTCGCCTTTCTCATCCACCACTTGGCCCTTCACAGTAACTACACTCTGCTGTACGACAGTGACACCTGCAAACGGCTGTACGCTTGTTGCAAAGAGAGGTCCGGCACATGCCAGCGATACTGACATGATACCCAAATACTTCATCACATTTCTCATAAATACTAAATACTTAGGTTTAACAAATACCCCGGTCATAAGCACATCGGGAAAAAGATATGCGACACAATTTTGTGCCACTATAGAGGCACTGCCGTGCCATTGGGAAGGCACATCTGTGCCACCATAGTAACACAGATTTCGGTAACTATATCCCTTTCTCTTCCATACCGGCAGGGGTGAATTCAATATAGATTTTCAAAGATTAAGTTCAGAAACTCAGGGAAGTGCCTTCAACCTGGTTCAACAGTTGCGGTTTGGCCTTTCCACAATCCACTTTCACAACCTGAATACGGTTGTCGGCAGGTAGACAAACCAATCCTTCCGCCTGCTTCTTGTCAGCACTGTATACCTTCAGGTTCATTTTGCTCCAATCCATCTCAACAGTGGACTGCGCCAACTTCAGATGAGGAAGTACCGAACCGTCACGTACCAGCATGATTATCGGCAGACTGCCTGCTTCAATTTGGTGCCATCCACCTTCGTAGACTTTCTCTGTCTGGTAGTCTATCCATTTTCCTTCGGGAAGGTAAACTGTGCGGCCCGTCATACCGGATTCAAGCAAGGGGGCAACCAGAATCTGCGAACCGAAGAGATACTCGTCATCCACTTTCCATGCTCCCGGATCATCGGGAAATTCTACAAACAAGGCTCTTAGCATCGGTAAGCCCTTTTCTGTACATTCCTTAGCCTGAGCATACACATAAGGCATCAGACGGTACTTCATCTCTGCACTCTTGCGGAAGACATCCTGCACACGCTTGCTGTCGTACAACCACGGCTCTGTCGGAGGTGCCCCATGCGCGCGGGTATGGGAAGTAAGAAAACCGAACGGTATCCAGCGGCAATACAAGTCCTCCGGAGTGGCTTTTACAAAGCCACCCATATCATGGCTCCAAAAGGAGAAACCGGACAAGCCGAAGGACAAGCCTGCACGAAGCGTACCTAGCAGTCCCGTGTTCGTAGTTGCAGCATCACCGCCCCAATGCAATGGATAACGCTGGGAACCGGCCCATGCGGCACGTGCCCACATTATATTCTCGTTGTGCAACTTCTTGGTTATCTCGGACACTGCCATATCATAACGCACTGGATAGAGGTTATGCTCATACCATCCGCTCTTGCCGGAAGCGTAAATACCGTTCAGTGGAGCAGCCTCGCCGAAGTCTACTTTAATGGCACTGACACCGATATTCAGCAATCCCGCCAGTTTGTCCTGATACCACTTTACGGTTTCCGGATTGGAAAAATCGAGCACCACATCTTCGTAGGGAAGTTCACCATTTCCATTTTTCACATACATGTCTTTCTCTATCAGTTCAGAGAAATAACGATTTTTAGGAGTGAAATAAGGCAACTGCCACAAACATACATGGAAACCTTGTGACCTCAAATCCTTCAACATCTGCTGTGGATTCTGGAAACGGTTCTCGGAGAATTTATAGTCACACTGCCAGTCCACATCAAACCAGCCGGTATCGAAATGGATAACATCGCACGGATACTTGTTCTTACGGATATTGGCCGCTACATCATAACCTTCCTTTTCACTGAAATAGGTAATACGGCTCATCCACGTACCGAAAGACCACAAGGGGGGCATGCCCGGCTTTCCTACCAAATCGGTGTACTCGTCCAGAATATCTTTCGGCTCGCCGAAGAAAACGAACAAATCCAGGTTCTCGTCACCCATGAACATTTTGTTCAGCCCAATATAGGTAGCACCAAAATCACAAGTCACGGGAGCGGATGTATGCATAAACATGCCATATCCCCGGTTACTCATAAAGAAAGGAATCGGTTTGTACATCTGGTCCGTCTCAGGCCCTTGTGGGTCTGTAACAAACAAGTTCACCTTCTGTCCGGCCTTGTTCAGCCCAGTGGCAGACTCTCCGCAACCAAAAATCATTTCATCCGCAGTCAAGGTAAATACCGGATTGATGCGGCGGGCATTGTCACTTCCCCGCTTCACAAAACAGAACGGTGTATATTTTACCTGCGTAGAGTCCGCATCACTCAAAGCGGCAGTCTGGCTCAAGATACGTCCGGCTTTATCCTTCAAGACGATTCTCCAGGGATTCTTGTTAATCTGAATGGTTCCATAGTCACTGGAATAGACAATCTTGTCATTCGTCTCGGTAACTTTCCAGCTTCCATCCCTGCCCGGTTCCTTTGCCAACATGATGGAAGCGGCAGGTTTAGGTTCCACCGGGGTCGTTAGCATACGGATACGTACCGTACGCGGAGTTACAAAGTCAATCTTGAATTTGAGGTTAGGGTCATTTTCATAGGCAGTGAAAGGAAAATCGAGCATTCTCATTTTCCGGGGCTGTGCACCGTTGGTATTGAAGGCTTGACGGGGCATCAGATGCCCGCGTTTCCAGTTCACCAGCCCTTCACCCGACTTGGCATCGAATGACTCCAGGTGATCTGCAAAAAACAAAGTATTACTCAAGTCACGGAAATCGGTACTCATGTCCAGAGGTTGGTTCATCAGATACGAAGTACCGTCATTGACATGTGGCTGTGCCAACAGATTGCCGCCGGCAAACAACAGCATCGCCACTGCTAAAAGTTCTTTCTTCATACTATTAGGATTTAAATGATCTTGCCTGCAAATGTATTTTTCTTAAAGGAAACACAGATGCCTTAAAAATGTCTTTTAATATCCGGTTTTGTTTCATAGAACCCATATAGGGTCATTGGAAACAAAATGCATACTATTTTTCACCAAACGGAGGATATCATCCCACGCGAATACGCAAATCTTCCCTTGCTCGTTCGGAGGATTATATTTAAGTTTGCAGTTACAATATTGTTAATCCTTCTAATAAAGAAAATACATGAAACAACTGCTCCTATTCCTTATATGCAACCTGGCCTTCCTCCTTACTGTTCAAGGTAACTCAGCGGAAATCCCGCCGGCTGTCATGTTCAAGCAGCTCTCTACAACAGAAGGACTCTCCAACAACAGTGTCCGAAGCATCTACAGAGACAATAGGGGATTCCTCTGGGTGGGGACAGAATCAGGACTCAACAAATACGACGGCTACTCCTTCCAGCAGTATTACCAGAACAACTCCGACCTGCCGGACGATGCCATCAGCGAAATTTTCGAAGGACCGGACGACAATGTATGGATAAGGACTTCCAGCGGCTACAGTATCTATAATTATAAGACTGGTAAATTCGACAATGACTATAAACCCATACTCGATGGGCTGCAAATCCCCAGTAAAAACATTCTGAGGATGGGAAAAACCTCCAAGAATGAATTTTGGGCCTACGACTATTCCAAACTTTACATACGAAGCATGGACAACAGCTCCATCAAAGCCTATCCACTGGCAGTTGAAAAGATTTCAAGCCTCTATATAGGTGTCCAGTTCATTTATATAATGTACTCCAACGGTACCCTATACAGTATCAGCAAGCAGACTTCCGAAGTCAAGGAAATAGCCATTCCCGCCATCTATAGACCTTTGCTGGAGAATCATGAGCCACACATTTACATAGACCAAAACGAAAACCTATGGGTATACACCTTCCAAAACAGCCTGCTTTTGCACAAGAACAGTTTTACACAGCAATGGGAGAACATCAGCCTAAACAATAACACCCACATACAGTACAATCGCGTGCAACGCATCCTCGACCTGGGAGACGGCAACGTATGGATACTTACCAGCCATATGGGGTTGTTCGTTTACAACGCCCTGACCAAATCTCTTACCAACTTGGTGCACAATCCATTGAAACCGCACACCATTGCCAGCAACAATCTGAATACCATTTACCGGGACAAAGACGGAACCATATACATAGGGAATTTCAAACACGGTATTTCCTATTATAGCCCCATGTCTCAAATCATACTATGCAACAAATCCCTGGAATATGATGATATCCTAACCTTCTGCGAAGACACAAGCCAGGAATCCATTTACTACGGAACAGACGGTACGGGACTAATCCGACGTTCACTGGTGACCGATTCATACGAAAAGATAGCAACTCCCGCCAATATTGTAGTCGACTTATCCATCGACTCCAAAAACCGCCTATGGATAGGCACCTTCCAGAAAGGACTGCTATGCTACTCGAAAGGGCAAATCAAACAATACACGGTAAGTAACAGCCAGCTTCTCGAAAACAATGTGTATACAGTAGAGGTGGACAAACACGGATACATCTGGATAGGTACCATGAAAGGATATATACAGAGGTTAAATCCGGAAACCGGGCAGTTTGACACCATCTTGTACCGTCCGGGAGAATTCTTTGTCCGTGATATGTACTATGACAAAGACAGCACCCTTTACGTAGCAACCAGAGGAGGACTCATTATTATCGATACGGAAACCCAAGCCTATAATATATACGCCGAAGCCAGCCGTTTCAAGGAGAACAATATGCTCACTGTCTATAAGGACAGCCGGGACCTTCTTTGGATAGGACATCCACACGGACTGAGCATATGGAACCAGAAGAACGACTCCATCTACTTCCTTAACCAGAAAAACGGGCTTGCCGCCAATCTCGTCAGAGCCATCACAGAAGACAACAACAACCAAATGTGGATTGGCACCGGCAACGGCATCTCACGAATCAAAATAACAAACGATACATACACCATCGTGAACTACTCCGTAAGCGACGGACTGATATGCAACGATACCAATGTCCACGCCATCCTCAAACTGCAGAACGGCAATATACTGATAGGTACTCCTCAAGGTTACCAGACTATCATTCCACAAGACATCCTGACCACAAGTTATGATGCCAACATTTACCTTACCGACATTGAATTCAAATCCGGAATGCCCCATCCGAACATCCTGAACGGCAGCTCACTTGAATGTGCACAACATCTTTCCTTCACTGAAAAGGAAAATTCATTCACTCTGTCCTTCTCCGCTCTCGACCTGGTGGAAACGGATAAGATAAAATATGCCTATAAGATTCATTCCAACTGGATTTATGCTGAAAACAACAAAGTAAACCTATCCATGCTGACTGCCGGAAACTATACTTTATCCGTCAAGGCATGCAACTCACAAGGCATATGGAGCCCCAACGTCAAGGAACTGAAAATAAAGATACTCCCTCCTTGGTGGCGCACCTGGTGGGCCTATACCATATATACCGGTATCATTTTGTGTATCCTTCTGTCCATTATCCGCAATCTGCGCTTACGCCAAAAGCAGAAACAAATCATGCAGGCCATCGAGGTGGAAAATGAAAGGCAGCAGAAAATCAACAATATGAAACTGCAGTTCTTTGCCAACATAAGCCACGAACTGCGGACTCCCTTGTCACTTATCATCAATCCGCTTGAAGAGTTTTTCGTAGACCATCCCGAATATCGTAAAGGCATTCTGGATATAGTCAAACAAAATGCCGACTATCTGCTGGAATTGATTAACCAACTGCTGGATTTCAGAAAGCTGGATGCCAAGGCTGAAACCCTGAAATGCAAACATGACAACATCCTTATCATTCTGAGTGAAATATTCCACTCTTTCGATCCGATAGCACAGAAACGGAACATCAGCTATAGCCTTACCGCTCCACAACATTCTGTATTCATGGATTTTGACTATGGCAAGATACGCAAGATATGCACAAATATCCTGTCAAATGCATTCAAGTTCACTCCCAATAAAGGAAGCATCTCACTGGATATTGCCGTAAGAGGCACAAATCTGGAACTGACCTTTACCGACACCGGTTGCGGCATAGAGGATGAAGCCAAGGAGAAAATATTCCAAAGATTCTATCAGTCGAGCAAAAACCAGTCGAGCAACGGAGGCAGCGGCATTGGACTGCACATTGTTTCCGAATACGTAAAGATGCATCAGGGTACTGTCTGTGTCAGGGATAACCAGCCTTGTGGTTCTGTATTCCTGATTACCCTACCCCTGCACCAGAACAGTAATGAAACCAAAAACGGAGAACCGGTCGAAGAACCGGAAATAAAGGAAGAATCCCATCCATTCACCATACTACTCGTAGATGACAACTACGACTTCTTGAAATTTCTCTCTGAAAGTCTTGCCAGGCAGTATCATGTATTAAAAGCCACAAACGGAAAACATGCACTAAATGTACTGGAAAAGGAAGATATTGATTTAGTGGTCAGTGACATCATGATGCCCGAGATGGATGGTCTGGAACTATGTTCAACCATCAAGAATGACATACGCTACTCCCATATCCCCATTATCCTCCTGACAGCTAAGGCAAGTGAAGAACACCAATTGGAAGGGCTTAGCGTTGGTGCAGACGACTATATCACCAAGCCTTTCAATATGGAAGTCCTCAAGCTGCGCATCAACAAGATTATCGAGATGAACGTCAAACGTCAGGAAATATTCAATCAGGACATTAAAATCGAGCCAAGCCGTATCACCATCACTCCCCTTGACCGGCAGCTGGTGGAAAAAGCCATCCAGATTGTAGAGGACAATATCAGCGAAACCGAGT
>ENA-ORTF01002586-ORTF01002586.1-human-gut-metagenome-genome-assembly--contig:-NODE-2586-length-17820-cov-4.872952_pt1 | contig 17820 bp, 11 predicted proteins | sample MGYA00241908_ERZ509180 | MGnify/ENA primary metagenome ERZ509180 (study PRJEB26280, sample SAMEA2338814) | human gut metagenome | biome: human gut; feature: human-associated habitat; material: faeces... | reverse complement strand
CGTTTTATTAAGATATTCTAAAAATTTTGATTCTAACCGGCGGATTTTTAAAGAAAATGACGGAAATTAACAAGGCAGCTCTTGCGCAGGAAACGCGACTTATCGAATATTGGCGCAAAAAATATCTGTTTCAGGCGGCAGCGGTGGCGGTATGCGCCGGAGCGGCGATTGCGGCGGCGGCCGTTTATATTCAGGCGAAACTGCCGGCACTGCTGATTATTTTGGCGGTGTTGACGGTGGCATACCTGATGCTTCGCGAACTGCGCGACAGTTTGCAGACACGGGGGGAAACGCTTATTTTTGCCAAAGGTAAGGCTTTGTTTGACGGCGTGGATTTTGATTACGGGCAGGGGATTGACAAAGACGAGGCATTGTTCGGAATGTGGGCGTTTGATGCGCGCGAGTGCCGCGGCGTTATGTCCGGCAGAGGGTTTAGCCTGGAAGAAGACTGGTTGTACAAAGCAGTTTCTGCCCGCTTTTTTACGCTCAAGCTGACGGTATTTGAAGGGATACTGTTGGTTGTTGACAACGGAGAGGGCTCAATGCCCGATGCGGCGGCGTTAATAAGAAATGCCGGGGTACACGGGGCGGCAGAGAAAATGCGGCGGTTGCTTGGTGCGGAGACGATGCGGGCTGCTGTCAGCGGCGGGCGGGCAGTCTTTTATTTTAAGACGAAAAACAGGCTGTTTCACCAGTTTGCACTGGAGCGGACGAATACGACGGGAACTTTTGTCCGGCGGGTTGAAGCGCTGAAAGCGCAGGCTGAAGAAACGGCGGCGGCGGTTCGAGGTGCGGCGGATGCGGCTCAGACAGGGGCGCAGCCGGACAGCGATGAACGGCGGAGAAGTGCCGACGGGTCTAGCGGCGACGGCGGGTGCGGAAAAGTCGGCGGTTGACAAAGGTTGAAGCTTTTGATATTCGTAATTATATAATTTTTATTCAAGGGAGGTTTTTATGAAATTTACAAAATTACTGGCAGCGGCATTGCTGTCTACGGCTATGGTTCCGGCGGTGCGGGTGATGCCGGCGCAGGCGCTTCTGCCGGCAGGGGAAACGTCGGCAACTGATAAAGCTGCGGCTGGCAAGGCGGCGGAAAAGGCCGAAAACGCTGCGGCGACGGCCGGGCAGACCGCGGGGGGACCGGCGACCGAAATCACTATTTACAATCAGGATCTGGCGCTGATAAAGAAACGCCAGCAGGTTAAGCTCAACAAAGGCATCAACGAAGTGGTCTTTGACGAAGTGGCGCGGCAGATGCGTCCGGAATCGGCGTTTATTTTCGGCGACGGGGTAAAAATTCTGGAACAGAACTATGACTATGCCGGGGTTAACTATATGAATATGCTGAGTGCTTTTGTCGGTAAGGAAGTCAAGACCGTGCGCATCAATCCGGCGACCGGAGAAAACATTTATGAAAAGGCAATTCTGCTGGCAGCGGACGGAATGTCGCCGGTGCTGAAGTTCGACTACGGAATTGAGACGAATTTTCCGGGGCGGGTTCTGTTTGACAAGGTGCCTTTGGGGCTGAACAGCACGCCGGTTTTAAAAGCCCGGGCAGAAACGGCGGAAGCGGGAGAAAAAGAACTGCGTCTGGCATATCTGACGTCCGGCTTTTCGTGGGAAGCGAATTATGTTGCAAAAGTCAACGATGAAAAAACGCTGGAACTGCTGGGGAGGGTTTCGCTCAGCAACAGTTCGGGCAGCGCTTACGACAATGTCAGCGTCAACCTGATTGCGGGCGACGTCAATACGGTCGGCGCAGTGTTGCAGCCGCGGATGTTTAAGCGGGCGATGGTCAATGCGATGGCACTCGGTGCGGCGATGGATACGATGGAGGCGGCGCCGGTCATTTCTGCCCCGCAGAATTTGAACGGCTATTATATTTACAAGATACCGCAACCGACGTCTTTGAAAGACGGGCAGATTAAGCAGGTGTCTTTTGTCAATGCGCCGGCAGTGAAATATAAAAAGCGCGGCGTGGTCGACTCAACGCTGTCGTTCGGCAAGAACAAGTCTTTCTATAAGGACGTCCATCCGAACCTGATTTATAATTTTACAAACAATGCGGAAGACGGGCTGGGAATGCCGCTGCCGAAAGGGAAAATCAGTTTTTATGACTATGACAAGAACGGCGCGTTGCAGTTTGTCGGCGAAAATACGATTGACAACAAAGCGGAAGGGCAGCGCCTGACGCTTAATCTGGGCAAGTTTTTTGACGTTTATGCCGAAGCAAAAGTCGATGACATCCAGAAACTAAGCGAGCGCAAATATAAGAAAAATCCGGCTGATACCTGCGTTACGGCAGAAACGACCAACCTTTATGAAACGATTTACAGCGTAACCAACAAGGCGCAGTATCCGGCGGATATCGTACTGAAACAGCCAATGCCGGCTGATGCAAAAATTGTCAAAGAGAGCATCAAAGGCGAGGCCGGGGACGGCAACGAACACGTCTGGCGCTTTACGGTGGCTCCGGGCGCAACGCAGGAACTTAAGGCAAGTATTCAGAATAAGCTGGAGCAGCGCGACTGCGGCGTGATTACGCTGGTTGAATAAGTAAGCCCTGCTGGGAGAGGCAGACCGGTACCGACGGAAAATCGGCGCCGGCCTGCGGCGGTAGAGAATCGGTGTTAATCTGCGGAATGCTGCGGGCGGCGTAGTTTGAACAAACTCCGGGCGGCGGGGGTGTGGGCTGCGCGGTTCGGTTGGGGCGCAGGCTTGCGGAAGGCATTGCACGGGAAAGCTTCAGGAGCGGAGTACTGCAGGAAGAACGGCTCAGGAGCGGTGAGGCTATGCCCGTGTTTTGACAAGGTGAAAAAAGTTCTTGACGTTTGGAAAAAAGTGTTTTAGTTTGCTTTTGTTGTCCGGTCGGATAGCGGCGTTTCGACGCCGGGCTGTTGCAGACGGACAGCCGGTCAGACGGAGATGTGGCAGAGCTGGTTTAATGCACCTGACTTGAAATCAGACGAGGGCGCAAGTCCTCCCGGGGTTCGAATCCCTGCATCTCCGCCAGTTTTTGCAAAGCCGCTCCGGTTGGGGCGGCTTTTTGTTTTGGGCTGTCGCCGGCGATGAGCGTTTGGGACGTATACATACATATTGAGGATGCATAAGTATTAGGACGTATAAATATTTGGGACGTATAAGCATCAGGCTGTAAAGGGAGAAAGACAATGACGATTTTAGCGAAAGAAAACAGAGAGACGGCGGTGTTGGAGGCGAGACGGCGGTGGTATGCGGCAGGGAAAAGACGGCGTCAGCGTACGGCCGGGCAGAGCCTGGGGAAGATAATGCTGGCAGCGCTTTGGCTGACGGCTGCCGGAAATACGGCAGCGTTTTCAGCAGCGGAGGCGGCTTTTCCAGCGGCGGCAGCAGGCAATGCATGGGGCGGTGCGGCAGCGGCGGAAGCTGTCCGGCAGCCGAATGAAGATGCAGCCCCTACGGAAGGCGCAGTTCGCATATACGACGAGAAAGACCTGCATGAAGCAGACGGCAAATTGGCGGACATTAACAATATTCCGGTTACGGGCGAGGTTCGGGCGTATTATCCGGGCGGCAGAATTTTAGAAAAGTCTTATTATACCGACGGCGTCAAAAACGGTTCGGCCCGCTTGTTTTTTGAAAACGGAATGCTGCTGAGCGAGGCAACTTATGCCGACGGCAAAGAAGAAGGCGTTGCAAAAATTTATTATGCCAGCGGCGACTTGCTGGCGGCGGTAACGTTTGAAAAGGGAAAAGCCGTGGCGGGGCATTGCCGTACGCGAAACGGAGAAAACCGGGAACTTGATATTGCTGATTTGGCTGCATTTCAGGACAACGGACGCCTGCCTTGCACGACTAAGTAGATGCAGGGAGCGAGTGCCGGAATGGGCTCTGCGGCGTGAGAATTTTGCAGTAGGAGAGCAAGCTGAACGGCGTGCGTTTTTATAGCGGCGGGGGAGCCGTTTGGCCGGTGCCGGAAAATAAGAGGCGGTGTGCGGTTATTGTCTGGCGGGAGGGGCAACGGCGGAAGCTGCGCGGAAAAAAGGCTTGCAATTATCTGGCGGCAATGCTAAAAAACAGGCAGATTGATATTTGTCTGTCGCGGGAATTATTTTTGTGCGGCGTTGCTGCGGTGTTGTTTGTATTTATTAATTAGTTTATAATTGTTGCGTATGAAAGCAGATTTGAAGTTTAAAGCGGTGTGGTGGAACAGCTTTTTGTTCTATTGGGCACTGATATTTTTGCTTTTTGCCCTTGTGGCGGCAGCTGCGGATTTTTTTAATCTCGGCAGGCTGATGCTTTGGGCGGCGCTGGGCGCGTTCGCAGGGGCAAAAACGGTGCGTCTGCTGGAGGTGTGTTTTCTGATGAAAGAAACCGACACGGCGACGCGGGTATATCTGGCAGCGGTCAATCTGGCGCTGGGCTGCGGTGCGTGCTGGCTGCTTGCCGATTTGGTATTAAAACACTCGGGATTGTAAAACCCGGGTGTTTTTTTGTACGGACGGAGAACGTGTACGAGTGGAGAACGGGTACGGGCGGAGAACGGGTATTATGAAGGCGGGCGAGGGGTGATATTTTTGTTGCAATATAAAAATATCTATGATATGTTGCCCAAAATTTTATTAATTATGTCTAATTTAAATTATATTGTATGAATTTATTATTGTTTTTACAGACGGGTTTGCTGTTTTCGGCAAACCGCTGGAAGGTTGCGGTAAGCAAGAACAAACCGTTGTTGTGGCTGTGTGGCATATTTTATGTAATCGCGCCGCTTTTGGAAAAGCCGAATTCAATGTGGGCGGCTCCTTTGTTCTTTTATCTTTTTATTTTAATGGCGGATTTGATATCTGCTGATGCCGGAGGCGTGTTTGCGAACAGCGGAGAAAGATTCCGTTGTATCGTGTTTGCTACCGGTTTTACCAAAAAGGGAGGGGAACGCCGTTTGAGCGAAGGCGTGTTTATCAAAGCCAAAGGATTGCATATCGTCGATATGTTTCCGGTTACAGACTGCCGGGAAAGGCTGCTGGACGAGCGGACGCTGATTATCAAGCCCAAAGATTTCTCTTCCTGCTGCCTGTATAGTGCGGCTTATCCCAAAGGGCTGATTTTAGGCGAGGCGGTTGATGACGCGTTAGTGTTTTTCTATAGCAAGAAAGCAAAAATGCTGCGGGTTGCAGAGCCGGGCCTGCTTGGCAAAGTTTCGGGGATTGCCGGCGTTGCGGCGGGAGATGAAATGATGTCCGATTTTTGGGGCGAGGCGACATACGTTGCGCTTGATGGCGGAGAGAGTATTGACGCGGCCGAGTACGACAGTTTTTGCGACGCGTATCGCGTTGATGAAACACGATTTCTCCGCGCCGAACAAAACGACGGTTCATGTCTGGTGTTTGAGGCTTTATTTTCCAATGGTGAAGCGGTTGCGGTGTTTCGGGTTGAAAATGTGCCGGAAATCTTTTTTGCAGACGAAAACGGCAGTCGGAAAAGGCTGCATTACGATGCGGAAAAACATGCGTATGCCGTGGCGTGAAAACAGAAAAAACATAAAAAACGGAAGCATTGTGCTTCCGTTTTTTTGTTAAGAATCAGCTTTACCAGGAATAGGTTATTCCCATACGATAGGCCGTATCCGCGCTGCCCCAGGCGGCACCGACATTTAACAGAACGTTGTCGTTTATCCAGTGGAAGCCGCCGAGCGCCATTGCCGTTTCGCCTTCGTACATGCCTGTACCGAAAGAAAGCTGCGTGTTGCCGGTGGCGCGGGCATTCGGCACCAGAGCCGTCATGGCAGACATGGTGGCCATACCGGCATTGAAGTCATCGCGCAGATCATTAATGTCGCCGCTTAACTGGTAATAGCGAGAATCCAAATTGTGAATCTGGTTATCCAATCCGGCAACGGCGTCGGTTAGATTGGTGGCGCCGGAGACGTAATGCGTGTTGGCCAGTTTTGAGGTGTTGCCGATGGCGGTATTGACTGCGGCAATGTTTTGATTGACCGTATTGCCTGATGATACGCCGTTTTGTGCGGTACCCAAATCTTCTGCCGTACCGATGTTGGAGGCGATTTCGCTGATGGCGGTGGAAATGTCTGCACCGGCTGTGGCGAGATAGTTATTGGAACCGTTGGCGTTGGTATAGTTATCGCGGTTGCCGATGGCAGAATCCAAAGATGTCAGATGATCTTCCACCGTGGTACCGTCGGCCAGGTTGCCCTGATGCTGGCCGCCCAGTTTGTCGGCGAGGCCGTGAATAGTGCCCAGGGACTGGTCTATGTTGTTGATGGCCTCAACAATCGTTTTCGGCGCATCCTCAGAACCATTAGACAGGTTTTTGTTGCCGACGCCGAGCTGGCTGATGTCGCCGACCGTCTTATTGACGGTATCTTCAACCCGGGTGCCGATAGTATTGTCAACCGAGTTTTGAACTTTTTCGTCAAGCCCTTCGTTGGTAACGTATTTTTCATCGGCTTTGGCAAAGATGTTTTCTTCAACCGTTGATAATTGGGAATCGGTGTAGTCTTTGCTCTCCTGCAGGCTGTCTGCAATATTGCCTTCCAGCTCGGTTTTAGCGGTGTTTATGTTGCCTTGCAGTTCAGTTTTGGTATCGGAAATCGTGCCGTTTAATTCGTCTTTGGCCGTATTTACCGCCGTGTCTATCGCACCGCCTTCTTTGGTGATGTCGTTAATCTGGCCGGACAGTTCGTTTTTGGCCTGCTCAAGCTCTGTTTTATCAGCTTTGCCGCTTTCCAGATTGTCAATGGCGTCAGCATTGGCAGTGATGGCGGCAGTGTTGCCGGCGACGGCGGTGTTGGTTTTTTCCAGCTCCCCGTCTAAGGCCGTAACCGTTTCGTTGGTTTTGTTGAGTTCGCTTTCAAGGTTGGCCACATTTTGGTCGGTGGTTTCCAGCTTGCCGTTTAAATCGGAGACGGTTTGGTTGGTTTTGCCCAGTTCATCTTCCAGCGCCGTTACGTCGGAAGCATCGGCTTTGCCGGCCAGCTGTTCGTTTACATAAGACGTGTCGGCTTTGTCCGCCAGGCTGCTCTCAAGGCTGTCAACTTTTTTGTTGGTATCAGAAAGCGATGTTTCCAGATTGCCGACTTTTTCATTCGTGTCAGAGAGGGAGTTTTCCAAGTTGCCGACTTTTTCGCTGGTGCTGGCCAGATCGCCGGAAACTTTATCAATATTTCCCTGCAATTCGTCTTTGGTACTTTGCAGCTCTTTATCCGTTGCGTAGGTGTTATCCAGGTTGGCAACGGTATCCTGCAAGCCGCTGATGTCGTTTTTAACCGTAGTCATGTCGTCTTTAACCGTAGCCATGTCGCTTTGCAGCTTGTCAATATCCGTTTCTGCCGTATCCAGGCGCCCGCCAAGTTCGGTTACATCTTCGGCGACATCGTTAATGCTGCCCTGCAGTTCGTCTTTGACGGCAGTGAGTTCTTCATTGCTGGCAAAGGTTTCATCCAGACCGCCCATAACATTGTCAGTTACGGTTTGTTCCAGCTTCTCAGTCTGCTTGTTGATTTCGTCGCTGACGGCGCCGCTGACCGTGTCTCCCAGCTGATTTGTGATGGTTTCCTGAACGGTTGAAGCCAGCTCGTCTTGAGAAACGTATTGCCCGTCCAGTTCTGTGGATATTTCATTCTTAATCGTATCCAGATTGTCCTTGCTGACAAATTTATTGTCGGCTTCGGTTTTGCTGTATACATCGGAAGCGTCAGCTTTGTTGTTTAACTCGTCTTTGGTGGCGTAGTTGTTCAGATCGTTTTTTGATGCATACAGGCCGTCGGCGGTATCTTTGTCCAGCAGACCTTCGGTGGCTCCGGCAACGGCACTGTCAACGTAACTTTCACTGGCCAGGCCGGTGGTTGCTTCCGAAATGGCACTGTTCATATCGTCTTTGGAGACTTTGTCGGCGATTTGCGTTTCCAGAGCACCGGTTGCGGAGCCGACCGCGCCGGCGACGGCGTCATTTAATTCGCCGTCGGTAACATAGCCTTCCAGAGAATTACTGATTTCGGTTTTGGCAGAGTCAACGGCACTGTTGACGTACTCTTCAGAGGCAAGTCCTTCGGTGGCCGTATTAACGGCATCACTTATCGCGTTTTGCATTTCTTCACCCGAAGCCAGGCCGGCCAAATCTTCTTTGGTGGCATAGTTGCTGCCGGCTTCCGTGACGGCATCGTTGATGGCCGTATCAATTGTCCCGCCCTCGGCTACGCCGTCGGATATGGCCTCCGTAATGTCGTCTTTGGTGGCGAAATTGCCTTCTTCAATCGCGGAAGAAACCTGTTCGCTGACGGCGTTTTGGATGGTGTCGCCTGAGGCAAGGTCTTTCGTTGCCTGATTTATGGCCTGCGTAATGCTGCCTTCTTCTTTAAGAGCGTCGGAAATTGCCGTGTTGGCGACTTCTTCGGCCGTGCTGCCGATGGTGTCGGAAATTTCGGTTTTGGCATTATTGATGGCATCATAAACCTGGTCGCCGCTGACAAGGTTATCATGGCCGTTGCCGATGCCTTCGCTTGTGTCTGTGGCTTTGTCTATGGCTGACTTTATGGAACCGCCGCTTTCAAGGGCCGTTTCTATGCCGATGTTAATGCGGTTGTTGGTGAAGGTATAAATTTGTCCGCCACTTTCCAGCGCCGTATTCAGGTTGCTGTTAAAGACGGAAGTTGCCGTATTTCTGACGTTGGCTTCCAGTCCGGTCCCAGAGTATGTGGTGCCGGAAGATATGTTGTTTATTTTGGTATCTTGTTCGTCTTGTTCTTCTTCAAGAGCGGCAATGTCATTGCTGTTTTGGTCAATTTTTCCTTCATTTGTGGTGATGCGATTGGACAGTTCGGTAACCGTGGTGGTATCGGCTTTGAGTGCCAACTCGCTTTCAACAGTTTTGCTCAAATTGTCGACGGCTGTTTTGGCTTCGGACGCCTGAGTTTTGGCTGTGGTAGCGTCTTCCTGTGTGGTACGCAGATTGGCCGCGGTGGCATAAGCGGTATTGCCAATCATATTGATACTGTTTTGCAGAGTGGTAAGGTCGCTATTTGTCAGGTAATTGATTTGGGTATAGCTTGATCCGGATTCATCGCTGGCAATCCATCCGGTTCCTTTATTAAACTGAATGGATTCAAAAGTGTCTTCCTCATTATTTGTTGTCTGGGCATGGACAATTGAGGCCATACTTAACAAGCAAATAGCGGTTCCTGCCAGTAAGATATTTTTGTTCATGGTTTTGTCCTTTGATATAGGTTGCCTTTGTTTTTTGGAGTGTGTCGTGCTGATTTTTTGGGGTCGTTTAAAATATACATCTTTAGTTTTATTTACGTTTTTTTAACTGATTGATTGTATTATAAAAATAAAGAAACAGTTCTGTTGATTTTAAACGACCCTTTTTTTTCAGCAGTCCGGATTGTTCGCAAGGGTAAGGAATACAGGAATGTAAGAACCAGTGCGAAAAAAACTGTACAGTAAGGGAAATATTAAAACTGAGAAAAAAACGGCGAAAGTAGGGAATGGCTGGTTTTTATATCTATTGACTTTTGGGGGCAGGCGGCGCTATATATACCTCTATGAGTAATCAATTTGAAGTGGTCAGCCCGTTTGAGCCGTCGGGAGACCAGCCGGAAGCAATCAGGCAACTGTGCGACGGCCTGAGAAGAGGCGAGAGAAATCAAGTTCTGCTGGGCGTTACCGGTTCGGGCAAGACCTTTACCATGGCCAAAATCATTGAGGAGATGAAGAAGCCGACGCTGATTATGGCGCCGAACAAAATTCTTGCGGCGCAGCTGTATGCGGAGATGAAAGAGTTTTTTCCGCACAACCATGTTGAGTATTTCGTATCCTACTACGACTATTATCAGCCGGAAGCATATATTCCGAAGACTGATACCTATATTGAAAAAGATTCTGCGATTAACGAGCAGATTGACCGGATGCGGCACGGAGCGACGCGTAACGTTTTGGAAGAGAAAGACGTGATTATCGTGGCGTCGGTGTCGTGCATTTACGGTTTGGGAAGCATGGAATCGTATTCGGCGATGGCGTTTTCGCTTAAAAAAGGCGATTGTATCGAGCCGAAAGAAATCTATAAAAATCTGGCGTTGCTGCAATATGAGCGCAATCAGGCGAATTTTGTGCGTTCTACGTTCCGGGTTAAGGGCGATACGCTGGATATCTTTCCGGCGCACTACGAAGACCGCGGGTGGCGGGTATCTTTCTTTGGCGACGAGATTGAGAAAATCAGCGAGTTTGACGTTTTGACCGGCAAAAAAACCGCGGATTTGGAAGAGATTACGATTTATCCGGCGAACCATTATGTTACGCCGCGTCCGGCGCTGTCGCAGGCGATGATGCACATTAAGGAAGATCTGGCTTTGCGGCTTGACGAGCTGAGGCGCGACAACAAGCTGGTGGAGGCGCAGCGGCTGGAGCAGCGGACGCGGTTTGATTTGGAGATGATGGAAACGACCGGGCACTGCAAAGGGATTGAAAACTATTCACGCTATCTGACCGGACGTGCGCCGGGCGAACCGCCGCCGACGCTGTTTGAGTATTTTCCGAAAGACGCGCTGCTGTTTATTGACGAGAGCCACATTTCGGTGCCGCAAATCGGCGGCATGTATCGCGGCGACCGCAACCGCAAATCCACGCTGGCTGATTACGGGTTCCGACTGCCGTCGTGCGTGGACAACCGGCCGTTGAAGTTTGAGGAATGGGACAGGTTCCGCGCGCCGACAATTTTCGTTTCGGCGACGCCCGGCGACTGGGAACTGGAACAGAGCCACGGCGTGTTTGCCGAGCAGGTTATCCGCCCGACGGGGCTGATGGATCCGGTCTGCGTGGTCAAGCCGGTGGAAGATCAGGTTGACGATTTGATGGCGGAATGCCGCAAGGTGATTGCCAAGGGCGAGCGGGTGCTGGTTACGACGCTGACGAAAAAGATGGCGGAAGATTTGACCGAATATCTTAAGGAAAACGGAATTAAAGTACGGTATCTGCATTCGGATATTGATACGCTGGAACGTATTGAGATTATCCGCGACCTGCGGCAGGGCGTGTTTGACGTGCTGGTCGGGATTAACCTGCTGCGCGAGGGGCTTGACATTCCCGAGTGTTCGCTGGTGGCTATTCTCGACGCGGACAAAGAGGGTTTTTTACGCTCGACGCGGTCGCTGATTCAGACTATCGGGCGGGCGGCGCGCAATGCCGAGGGGCGCGTGGTGCTGTATGCCGACAAGATGACGGATTCAATCAAGTTTGCGCTGGACGAGACCGAACGGCGGCGCAAGAAACAGTTTCAATATAACCTGGAGCACGGGATTACGCCGAAGACGATTAAAAAGGCGATTTCTTCTGTATTGCAGACGATGACCGAGGCAGAGGGCGACAAGGAGCTGACGGCGCCGATTGCCCGCGACAGGATTGAAAACATCGCCAAAGAAATCAAGCGCCTGACCAGGGAAATGAAACAATACGCGGCGGATTTGGAATTTGAACAGGCGATGAAGTGCCGCGACGAAATCAAACGGCTGGAATCCATCCGGCTGGTCGTGGAGGATTAGGAACCGGCCGCGGAAAACTCGGAAACCGGGCTGAACGGCATTGCGGCAAAACAGCAGGTTTGCGGTGAGCAGAAAGGCTGGCAGAGCAACGCGGCGCAGAACAACGGGTTTCGCAGCAGAGCAGAAAGGCAGGCAGAGCAACGCGGCGAGAACAACGGGTTTGTGGCAGAACAGAAAGGCAGGCAGAGCAGCGGGGCGCAGAACAACAGGTTTCGCAGCAGAGCAGAAAGGCAGGCAGAGCAATGCGGCAGAACAGCAAGTTTGCGGCAGCTCCGGGTGTTCCGATGTGGGAGCAGGGCAGGCGTTGCATCTTTTGTTACATTTTTTCCGGCGCTTTGAAACCCAGAATGTTAATGCATATATCCAAAACTTTCAGTGTCAGGGTAATCAGCGCAACGAGCGACCGCAGGGTCGTTTTATCCTCTTCTGCCAAAATCTTTTTATCGTGGTAGAAGACGTTGAACTTGTTGGAAATCTCGTACACATACGAACAGATGATGGAGGGGGCATCTTTTTTGAGCGCTTCGCCAAGCGTGTGGCTGAAACGGGTCAGCGTCAGAGCCAGGTCGCGTTCGCTGGCAGTGGTGAAAGCGGCAAAACGGCAGGCGGTTCCGGATGCCGTTGTGCCGGACGAAACCGCAGCGGCAATCTCCGGATGGCGTTCCTTAAGTTTGGCAAGAATGGACTTTATCCGCACCATGGTATAAAGGATATACGGCCCGGTATTGCCTTCAAACGAGGCAAACTTGTCAATGTCAAAAATATAATTGCTTTCGCAAGGGTTCATCAGGTCGCCGTATTTGATGGCGGCGAGGCCGATGGCCTGTTTCAACTGCCGCAGTTCGGCTGCGGGCATTTCCTCTTCGCCTTTAATCGCAACTTTGCTTTCTACCGTATCCAGCAGTTCGGAAAGTTTCATCGTGCCGCCGGAACGGGTTTTGAAGGGTTTGCCGTCTTTGCCGTTGACGGTGCCGAAACCGATGAACGTCAGTTCGGTTTCGGGGCGGATTACGCCGGTTTTGCGGGCGCAGCGGAAAACGCGCTCAAAATGCAGCGCCTGGCGTTTGTCGACAACATACATGACGCGGTCCGGGCGGAAATCCCGTTCGCGCTGGACGAGGGTGGCAAGGTCGGTCGTTTCATAAATTGCGCTGCCGTCGGATTTCAAAATAATGCACGGCGGGATTGGCGCGGTATCGCTTTCTTCTTTGACATCTACGACGAGAGCCCCTTCGCTTTCATAGGCGAGCCCTTTGCCTTTCATCATCCTGACCATATCGGGAATAAAAGGGTCGGCATCGCTTTCGCCGAGCCAGAGGTCAAAGTCGACGTCCAGCCGCGCATAGTTGCGCTTTAAGTCGGGAACGGAAACGCCGACGATATGGCGCAGCAGGGCGCGGTAACCGCGGCGTCCGGACTGCATTTCCTGCGTGGCGGCGCGGGCGGCGGCCAGATAGGCTTCGTCTTCTTTGGATTTGGCGGAAGCAAAAGGATAAATCTGCTCCAAATCTGCCAGAGTGAACGGCGCTTCCTGCGGGTAGTCCCCGGCATAATTTTCGTCAAAATACGGCAATTCCGGATGACGGAGGGAGAGTTCGTGAATAATCAGCCCCATTTGCAGTCCCCAGTCGCCCAAGTGCGCATCGGCAATGACCTTGTTGCCGGCAAAACGGTTCAGGCGCTTTAAGCATTCGCCGATAACGGCCGAGCGCAGATGCCCGACATGCAGCGGTTTGGCAACGTTCGGCCCGCCGTAGTCAATGACGACGGTGCGGGGATTTTCAACCTTGGCAAAGCCGCAGTTTTCGCTCTGGTTCATTTCTTCCAGATAACAGGCGATGAATTCGTCTTTGACGGTGATGTTGATAAACCCGGGGGCGACGACGGAAACGGTTGCGACGACATCGTTGGCAGGCAGTGCCGCAGCCACGTCATCGGCGATTGCCAGCGGAGCTTTGCGATATTGTTTGGCGGCGGACATGGCGCCGTTGCACTGAAACTGGCATAAGTCCGGGCGAGCCGAAACGACAACGCGCCCCAAGGCGGCGTCATAACCGGCAGCGGAAAAACCCGCGGAAAAAATGTCGCTTAATTTGTCAATAACCGTTTGCACGAAAGGTCTCCTTCAGATGGGGTGGATTTTTGGGGGATATTAAGGCGACGGGAACGTTTTGTCAAGGGGAAATGCGGGAATGGCGAGAGAGGGGCCGGCAAAGCGGCATGGCGGCGGGAGCATTTTGAAACGGCGGCGCGTGGAGTATTGGAAACGGCGGAGGGACGGGTGTGTTTTGAGACGGCGGCGTTATGTTGTGGATAGAACGCCGCGAGCCTTGCCAAGCGGCGGCGGATTTGGCAAAATTACATCTCGGGCATTGCAGAAAAGAAAACCCGACACTATATAGAACTAATCCATACAGAGGGAAAGTGCATCCATACGGGAGAGCAGCCTCCTTTGCAAAGGATACTAAAAACAGGTGCGCGGGTGCCGGTTTTTTCGAACGGGAAAGCAGAGCCGCGTGCCGTCAGGACAGGGGCGCGGGCGCCGGCTTTTTTGAACGGGAGAGCAGGGCAGCGTGCCGGTTTAGCAGTTTGTTTGAGCAATTCATAAGGATATTATAATGAGCCGCGTTGAAGATAAAGACATCAACATAGACAACCATCCGGAAGCAAAAGATGCGCTTCCGCCCGCAGATGACAAGATGATTTTGGAAAATATGGAATATCCGGTGCTGTCGCTCCGGGATATTGTGGTTTTTCCGGAGAATTCGGCATCGCTGTTCGTCGGCCGGAGCATGTCGCTTAAAGCCGCGAAAGCCGCCTATCAGTTTGGGACGCCGCTGGCGCTTTTGACCCAAAAGCAGTCGGCAACAGAGGATCCGAAGGAAAAAGACCTCTATCAAATCGGGACACTGGCGCGCATCAAGCGCTTTATTACCATGCCGGACGGGACGCTTAATCTGGCCGTTGAGGGAATCCGCCGCATCAGGGTCAAGAAACTCAATACGTTCGGCGATTATTATACGGCGTTTATCGAACCTTATGATTTGGCGGAAAATGGCGGCGACGAGGCTGAACTTAAGGCACTGGCGGCGGTGGTCAGCGAAAAATTCCGCCAGCAGACGATTGACTATTCCAAACTGCCCAAAGAAAGCCTGATGATTGTCAACCAGCATGAAAACCTCGGCAAACTGATTGCGGTGATTATCGGCAATCTGGATATCAAAACCTCGGACAAGCAGGAGCTGCTGGAATGCCGCGACGAACACGCGATGCTGACCAAGCTTTTGGAAATCCTTAATGAAGAAGGCGCGCGCATTGCGGCGGAAAACAAAATTAAAGACCGTGTCAAGAGCCAGATGGAAAAGAACCAGCGCGACTATTACCTTAACGAGCAGCTGAAAGCGATTCAGAAAGAGCTGACCGGGGTAGAAAACGAAGAGGAAGACGAACTGCAGCAATATGCTAAGAAAATTGCCGAATCCAAAATGAGCAAAGAAGCGCGAGCCAAAGCGAATCAGGAACTGAAAAAACTTAAGGCGGCGGGGCCGATGAGCGCGGAATCGACGATTATCCGCAATTATCTCGACTGGCTGGTGGATTTGCCGTGGGGCAAGTATTCGCCAATCAGCCATAATCTCGGCAAAGCGATAGAAATTCTGGACGAAGACCACTATGGCCTGCAGAAAGTTAAAGAGCGCATTATCGAGTATCTGGCAGTGCAGGCGCGGTCGAAAGATTTGAAGAGCCCTATTTTATGCCTGGTCGGGGCACCGGGCGTGGGCAAAACCTCGCTCGGGCGGTCAATCGCCAGGGCAACGGGGCGCAAGTTTGTGCGCGCGTCGCTGGGCGGCATGCGCGACGAGGCGGAAATCCGCGGCCATCGCCGGACATATATCGGCGCGATTCCGGGACGGATTATCTCCGGCATGAAGCAGGCTGGCACGATGAACCCGGTATTCCTGTTCGACGAAATCGACAAGATGAGCCACGATTTCCGCGGCGACCCTGCCAGCGCCATGCTGGAGGTGCTCGACGGCGAGCAGAACGGCGCATTCCGCGACCACTATCTCGAACTGCCCTTCGACCTCAGCCGCGTCATGTTCATCACCACCGCCAACAGCATCGACACCATCCCCACGCCGCTGCTCGACCGCATGGAGGTTATCGAAGTGCCGTCGTACACGGAAGAGGAGAAGCTGCAAATCGCTAAGCGCCACCTTTTGCCCAAGCAGGTGAAAGAACACGGGCTGGATGCCGGGACGGTGAAAATCAGCGACCGCGTGATGCGCAGCCTGATTGAGGGCTACACACGCGAAGCCGGCGTCCGCACGCTCGAACGCACGATTGCCAAGGTCATCCGCAAGGCCGCCGTGACGATGCTCGACGAGGGCGAAACCGACGTCACCGTGACCGAAAAGGTGCTGCACCAGTACCTCGGCGCGCCGCGTTTCACCCGCGAACTGCCGGAGAAAGAGCCGCGCGTGGGCATTGTCAACGGTCTTGCGTACACCACCGTCGGCGGCGAAACGCTGGAAGTCGAATGCCTGACCATGCCCGGCAAGGGTGGTCTGCGCCTGACGGGTCAGCTTGGCGACGTGATGAAGGAATCCGCCGAAGCCGCGTTCTCCTACGTCCGCGCGCACTGCGCTGATTTGGGCCTGACGGATGACTTCTACAAAGATGTTGATATCCACATCCATGTGCCGGAAGGCGCTGTGCCGAAGGATGGCCCGTCCGCGGGTGTGACGATGGCGACGGCGCTGGTGTCTGTGCTGACGGGGATTCCCGTGCGCAATGATGTGGCAATGACGGGGGAAATTACCCTGCGCGGGCGTGTGCTGCCGATTGGCGGATTGAAGGAAAAGACGCTGGCTGCGTATCGGGCGGGGATTACGACGCTGATTATTCCGAAGGAAAATCAGAAGGATTTAGAAGAGATTCCGCCGCATGTGCTGAGTCAGTTTAAGATTGTGTGCGTGGAGCAGATTGAGCAGGTGCTGGAAAATGCGCTGACGCGGATGCCAGAAAAACGGAAGAGTTAAGGGCAAAAAGCGGATAAGCACGCGGAAGAAGTAGGGGAATGCGACCAACTCAATCGCGCGAAGGGGTCAAGGGGCAATGCCCCTTGCGGAGTCCAGAGGCGGCGCCTCTGGTGGGGGTTGGGGCAACGCCCCAACTGTTCCTCGTCTGATCAATTCAAAAGGAAAAGTCAACAAGGCGCAGGCAGCGAAGCGTCCCTGCCCCTAACTTCGCGCGTCCTCAGACGCGCCTCCAAGCCGCTCTTTTCACCAACTGTGCAGTGTCGCGCCAAATGGGCGCGACCACAAAGCCGCAATACCCACCCAAGCAATTCCCCAAACTAGCCGCATATAACGCAACCATCCGCAATACCCGCGAGTAAATCCCCAAAACCCAAAGGAGATACGAAATTGGAAATCAAAAAAGCAGAATTTATTACCTCTATGGCGCAGTACGGGAAATTCGAGGGCGTCGGACTGCCGCAGATTGCCGTCGCCGGAAAATCCAACGTCGGCAAAAGCAGCCTCATCAATAAGCTCTGCAACCGCCGCTCCCTCGCGCGCACGTCTCAAACGCCCGGCAAAACCCGGCTCATCAACGCCTTCCTGCTCAACGACAGCTTCCATTTGATTGACCTGCCCGGCTACGGCTTCGCAAAGGTTGATAAGCAGGAGAAACTCCGCTGGGGCAAGATGATGCAGGATTATTTTGCCCGGACGGAGGATCTTTGCCACGTCTTTCATCTGGTGGATATCCGCCATGAGCCGAGCGCGGAGGATAAGGAGATGGCCATGTTCCTGCGGCAGGCGGGGATTCCGTTTACCGTTGTGGCGACGAAGGCGGATAAGATCAGCCGCGGCGCGCGCATGAAATACCTCGCGCCGATCTGCCGCGGGCTGCTGGTTCAGCCGTGGCAGGTGATTCCGTTCTCCTCGGAGGACGGCACAGGCAGGGAAGAGATGCTTTCTAAAATTGAGCAGGTCTGCTACGCGGAAGAGGAACTCGACGACGCGGCGGGCGAACCGACTCCGCCCGTGGAGGACTGAACAATCCAATCAAAAAACGGTGCAGGCCGCAAGGTCTGCACCGTTTTTTGATTGAATAACAGCAAGGTCAGTCGTTGTGTGCGGGCATTTTCGCTTCGTCGCCGACACATGCGCCCATCAGCTTGTTGATGGAGCGCTCTACCGCGTCGCGGCTGTTGCCCCACGGCTTATCCGCGTTGCGGAAATCGTATTTCAGCGTAAACCATTCCAGCTCATCTGAGA
>ENA-ORTF01002557-ORTF01002557.1-human-gut-metagenome-genome-assembly--contig:-NODE-2557-length-17963-cov-13.166350_pt1 | contig 17963 bp, 16 predicted proteins | sample MGYA00241908_ERZ509180 | MGnify/ENA primary metagenome ERZ509180 (study PRJEB26280, sample SAMEA2338814) | human gut metagenome | biome: human gut; feature: human-associated habitat; material: faeces... | reverse complement strand
CCAGACCGTGCGGGCAAACCGCCCGCCGCCTGCCAGCCGCGGCCAGCCGTTGTGCCACTCCAACCTTTGCAGGGCCGACTCGCGCCCGAGCAGGCAACCGCTGGCTACATCCGGGCGCGAGCAGAGGTGGGTCAGATACCACTCCCCTGCCTGCGTCTCGACAATCGAGCCGTGGCCGCACTTTTGCAGCGCATCGGGGTCATCGCGGTCGGATGTCAGCAGCGGATTGTCCGGCATGGTTTCATAAGGGCCGAACACATTGTCTGCACGGGCAATCGTCACGCAATGGGCGTACCCGGTGCCGCCCTCGGCCACGATCAGGTAATAGTAGTCGCCAAAATGGTAGATGCGCGGTCCCTCGGTGCAGCCGATGCCGGAGCCGCTGTAGACCTTGCGCCGCTTACCGAGCAGTGCGCCCGTCTCGCGGTCTATCTGCTGCACCAGCACCCCCTTAAAGCCGTTGACCATATTGACAAGGTAGCTTTTGCCGTCCGTGTCATGCAGCAGCGAAGGGTCAAACCCGATGCTGTTCAGGTAGAGGGGCTTGCTCCACGGGCCTGTGATGGACGCCGCACGGCTCATGTAGTTGTGGGTGTTGTACCAGCGTCCTTTTTTGGTCAGCACATTCGTGACGAGCAGGTAGTAATACTGCCCGTCCCAGCTCAGGTCAGGGGCCCAGATGCCGCCCGAGTCGGGCACACCGCACAAGTCCATCTGGCCCGGCTCACGCAGGGGGCTTTCGATCTGCTCCCAGTGCATCAAATCGCGGGAGTGAAAGAGGTTCACGCAGGGAAACCATTCAAACGTAGAAGTCGCAATGTAGTAATCCTCTCCCGTGCGAATCATGCAGGGGTCGGGGCAGAAGCCGCGCAGAATGGGGTTTCGGATCTCAGACATAAGACATCAGCCTTTCAGGCCGCTGGTGCCGATACCCTGCACCAGATAGCGGTTGAAGAACAGGAAAATCAGGAACACGGGAATCAAGGACAGCGTAGACATGGCGAACATTGCACCGTAGTCGGTGGTGGAGGCCGAGTCTGCAAACAGCTTGATAGCGATGGACACCGTGTAGGACTGCGGGCGGCTCAAATAGAGCAGCGGTCCCAGATAGTCGTCCCACTTCCAGTAGAACTGGATGATGACGGTCGTCACGATGGAGGGCTTCATCAGGGGCAGGATGATGTGGCTGTAGACCTTGTACTTGCTGCAGCCGTCAATGGTGGCAGCCTCGTCCAGATCGCGGGGGATGCCCTGCATAAACTGCATCATCTGGTAGATAAAGAACGCCTGACCGCAGAAGTACGGCAGGATCAGCGGTGCATAGCCGGGCACCAGACCCAGACGGTAGTAGATCAGGTACTGGGGGATCATGATGACCTGCCCGGGCAGCATCATCGTGATGAGCATACAGGTGAACCAAAACTTACTGCCGCGGAACCGGATGCGGGACAGTGCATACGCCACCAGAGAGGAGCTCAGCACCGTGCCGAAGGTCGCCACGATCGTGATGAAGATCGAGTTCTTGAAGAAGGTTCCGAAGGTCGTGCCGCCGAAGCCTTTCCAGCCGGTGGCATAGTTGTCGAGCTTCAGCTCGTTGGGAATCAGGGCGAGCGTGCCGCGCAGGATCTCGGCGTTGCCCTTGAAGGAGCCGCTGACCATCCACAGGACAGGGTAGACCATCACAAAGCCGAATAGCACGACAAACAGGTGATAGAGCGTTTTATTCAGAACTTTTTTCGAATGCATCGTGTTGTTCCTCCCTTCCCTCAGTTCGACTCACTGAAGACCCAGAACTTGGAGGTCTTGAAGATGATGAAGGTGATCAGGCCCATAACGACCAGCATAAACCAGGACATGGCGCAGGCGTAGCCCATATCATTGTACTTGAATGCCTGGTTGTAGACATACAGTGCGTAGAGCATCGTGCTGTTGTTGGGGCCGCCGCCCGTGATGATCATGGCCTGCGTGAAGGTCATGAAAGCGGAGATCGTCTGCATGACGAGGTTGTACAGAATGATGGGGGACAGGCAAGGCAGCGTGATGCGGAAGAACATCTGGTAGCCGCGCGCGCCGTCGATGCGGGCTGCCTCATAGTAGGTGGTTGGGATTTCCTTTAAGCCGGCAGCAAAGATGATCATCGAGGAGCCGAACTGCCAGACACTCATCAGAATCAGCGGGTAGAGCGCAAGCTTCTGGTCGCCGAACCAGTTGATGGTGGACAGCCCCATGCCGGCCAGCACGCTGTTGAACAGACCCTTGCGGGCGAACAGCTGCTTCCAGACCAGGGCTACGGCCACGCTGCCGCCCACCAGAGAGGGCAGGTAGTACAGTGAGCGGTAGAAGGTCACCATCCGGCTGGAGCGGGTCAGCAGATAGGCAACCAGCAAAGCAAAGGCCAGCTTGAGCGGCACCGAGATCACAACATATTTCAACGTGATGGCCAGCGATTTCAGAAAGACCTCATCCTGCAGCAGGCGCAGGAAGTTGGTCACGCCGATGAAGGTTGCCTGCTTGGAGCCGAGCGAATAGTTGGTGAACGCATAGTAGAACGAGATGCAGACCGGGATCAGCGAGAAGCAGACAAATCCGAAGATGAACGGGAACGCAAAAACATGGCCCACCGTGTTTTCCCGGTTCATAAACCGCTTCAGCCTGACGACTGCAGTATTTTGATCCTTCACTTAGGTATACCCTCCCTTTTAAAAAGGTGGGCACGCTCTTTTCGGAGCCGTGCCCACCCGGAGCTTTCTTACATTGTCTTATTCTGGGAAATACTTACTTGTTGAACAGGGCCTCGGCATCGGCGTAGGTCTTGTCGGCGGCTTCCTCTGCGGTGATCTGGCCGTCCACGACCTGCTGGATGTAGTTGCGGTAGTTGTCCACGACCTGATCCTGGCCGTCCGGGCTCAGAACATTGATCTTCTCGGGCATCTCGAAGTTGGAGACCTTGTCGATGAAGTCATACATGATCTGCTGACCCTCGGTAGCCTTGGCGGACAGCGTCTCACGCACGGTGGTGTTGACGGGGATGCCGCGCTCGCCCTGCAGGATGTTGTTGCAGTCGGGGTCATTCTCGAACCAGCTGATGAAGGCCGCAGCGGCTTCCTTCTGTGCGCTGTCCTGAGAAACGCAGAGCATCTGAGAGGACTGGATGACAGCGCCGGAGGGGCCGTCGTTCTTGATGCGGGGCAGCGTAGCCAGCTTCAGGGTGCGGCCCTGCTCCTGGCAGACGTTGTAGATGGTCGGGAACTGGTTGGCAGCGACCCAGGTCATGGCAGCTTCGCCGGTGACAAGGAAGTCGTTCTCAATGTTGGTGATCTCAGAGGCAGCGCCCGGGTCGGGGTAGGCGCCGTTCTTGATGGAGTCGGCGCGCATCTGGATGTAGGGGGTCAGCATCTGGGCATCGTCAAAGCCCATGCCGGTCAGATCGAGGTTAAAGAAGCTGTTCTCGCCGACATTGCCGTACTGGGAAATGTAGACGGAGCAGCCGGCGATGAACTCGCTGCTCAGCATCGAGGAGCAGCCGTAGATGCCGAGCTTGTCATGGATGGTGTTGGCAGCGTTGGCGTAATCGTCCCAAGTCCAGTCGTCGGTAGGCTCAGCCACCCCGGCCTCTGCGAACATGGCGGGGTCATAGGCGATACCGTAGGAGTTCAGACCGTTGGACAGGCCCAGCTGATGGCCCTCGGTGTCCTGCGTGATCTTGAGGTTGGCGTCAGTGATGCCGGAGGTATCGACCACGCCGGAGGCAATGTAGTCATCGAGAGGGCAGATCTTGTCGATGTACATCGGGAAGTTGCCGCCCATCTGGAAGACATCCCAAACCTGATCGGAGGCGACCAGCGTTTTCAGCTTAGTGAAGTAGTCATCGAAGGAGTAGTATTCATACTCGATCTTGACATTGGGGTTCAGCGACTCATACAGCTCAATGGCGGCAATGGTCTTGTCGTGGCGGTCCTGAGAGCCCCACCATGCCATGCGCAGGTTGATCTGCTCATCGCCGCTGGCGGCCTCGGTAGAAGCGGCGGTAGAGGTGGTATCACCTGCAGAGGCAGTGCTGGAGGCGCCGGAGCCGCCGCAGGCGGCCAGACTCAGTGTCATGGCAGCGGCCATAGAGGCTGCGATCAATTTCTTTTTCATGCTGTTTCTCCTTGTCCTTTTTATTTCTGGTAGAGGGGCCGCTCCCCATTGGGGGCGCGGCTTTTCTGAAAAGCCGAACACTTGCTTCCGGTGTGCACCCCGGTTGCTGATTACGTTGTCATTATAGCCCCTGCGGGGCACACAAAATACAAAAAATATATGTGTTTTTAACTATCAACCACATATTTCTTGACATCGTGCCATCTTGTAGTGTATCATATATCCAGAATCAATAAATCAAATCATCTGTTTTTGTGCAAATTGGCACTTCATCCCTTTGCAGTGCTGCTTCAACACACTGCTGTTTTTTGTTAAAAAAGGAGGTCACACATGGAACTCCGTCCCCCCATGGAGAACGATGCCAACGCCGCTACCGCTGAGGAGCTTGAACAGCAGGCCGCCGATGTCTATGTAGAGCGCGCGCTGCACGGCCCGGTATTCCGCATGGCGTATGAGCACGTCCACACCTACTGCGAGCTGTTTTACCTGCGCAGCGGTACCTGCACCTACACAGTCAACAAGGCCCAGTGGCATCTTGAGGCCGGGGACATCTTCATCGTGGCCCCCGGCTCGCCGCACAGCACCCGGTACGAGGGCAAGACCAGCTGCGAACGCATCATCGTCTTTTGCACGCCGGAGGTCATTCTTCCGCTGCTGCCCGAGGCCGCCGAAGAGCTGCGCGGCGTGCTGGAGCGGAGCGGAAAAGTTATTCTGAACGCCGACAGCCGCCGTGCCGTCGATGCGATGATCAGCAATATGCTGCTGGAAAATGACCTGCCCCAGCGCTTTTCGGAGGATATCCTCAAGCTGGAATCGCTGCACCTGCTGCTGCTTTTGCTGCGCGATGGTATCTTCAGCTATGAAACCATGTCCGACAAGGAGGGCTACAGTGCCGACATTGAGCGTGTGCTGAAATATATCGCGCTGAACTACCCCCAGCCGCTGACGCTGGAGGAGGTTGCCGACCACTGCAACCTCAGTGCGACCTACTTTTCGCGCAAGTTCAAGCTTATCACGGGGCAAACCTTCAAGGAGCACCTGAACTACATCCGGCTGCGTCAGGCCAAGCAGATGCTCTGCACGACCGACAACACCGTGACGAAGATCGCCATGCTGTGCGGTTTTGGCAGCAGTAACTATTTCAAGGATGTTTTCAAGGCGGATGTCGGCATTTCCCCGCGGGAGTACCGCAAAAAATCCGGGCTGCCCGTCCACCCTCACCTGCGCACCGACTGATCCAAAAGAAAAGCGGGAGCACGCCCGCCGGCGCGCTCCCCTTTTTCGTACATTTTACAAGGACAGCCCGTATTTGTCAAAAATGCGGTTGAAGATAAAGGCATTGCAGTAGGCAGCCAGCCCCGGCGCCACCAGCAGCACCGGCCAGAACACAAAGATACCCACGGCGAAGAAGGCCACATTGACCACCAGCGCCGACAGCACCGGCAGCAGATTGCGCAGCGTCAGCGCAACGCCCATTTTAAAGAGCGCGCCGGGGGTGTTGTCGCACCGGGCAAGCAGCGGGAAGGTCATTGTGGCAAACAGCGCCGCACAGGCCAGCAGTACCGCACTGGTAAAGAACATAGCCCCCGCCAGTACCGAGCTTTGCTGCAGGCAGATGACGATGTCCAGCCCCAGCACAACCGCCGCTGCCAGATACCCCACGCCCAGAAGGCATCCGGGCTTGAGATTCTGCCGGAAGGACTTGAAAAACGACCGGACAAGTTCTCCCTCCTGGTCACGGCTCATCTTGAGCGTCACATAGTAGACGGCGCTGGCCGCCGCCCCTGCCGTGACAACCGGCAGGCTGCACAGATACCACAGACAGGACAGGATAAAAAAATCTGCCAGATTGCCGATAAATTTCCAGACAGGATTTTCAAGACTGAAAAATTTCATGCTGTTACCCTCTGATTTCAAATCACTTTATGTTCTGTCCAGCGGCCATTCTTGAAGCGCACCACAAAACAGATACTGCGGCAGGCCCAGTCAATGAACATACCAATCCAGACGCCCAGCAATCCTGCATGAAAGCCCAGCACCAGCACATAACTGCAAACCACGCGGAACAGCCACATACTCAGAATGCTGACTGCCATCGTAAAACGGGCGTCGCCGCCGCTGCGCAGGGTGTTCGGCAGTGTAAAGCTGGTTCCCCAGAAAAAACGCTGACGATATTGAACGCCCGCACAACCTGTATACAGCTTTCCGTAGCGGCCGCCGAAAGCGAAAACAGTTGGGTGATTTCGGGAATCACCGCGTACAGAACCAAATTGAACACCGCCAGCCCACCGCAGGCCACCAGCATGAGCAGACGTGCATAACGATGCGCCTGTTTTTTGTTCCCGGCCCCCAGACAGCGCCCCACTACCGGGGTCATTGCAATGCTGATGGTCGTGCCCGGCAGGGTAGAAATACTGCTGACCGTGTTTGCCACAGCGTTGGCCGCAATGGCCGCCGTACCCAGCGTGGAAACCAGACTGCTGACGCAGAGCTTGCCAATCTGAAACATACTGTTTTCCAACCCGGAGGGCACACCCAGCCCCAGAATCCTACAAATCAAATTCTTCTGTGGGCGAAGTAGGGCGAATTCTGTAATGCGCAACGGGTTATCGCTGTGTTGTTGCCGGGTATAAACCCATACAGCCGCAAAAATGCGTCCGGTCAACGTAGCAGTTGCCGCGCCCAACACTCCTATCTTCAGGCCATAGATAAGCACCGCATTGCCCGCAATGTTGATTGCGCTCATCACCAGACTGGCAAACATACTGATACGGCTGTTGCCTTGTACCCGGAACAACGCGGTGCCTGCATTATACAGTCCGATAAACGGATACGAAACAGCCGTGATGATAAAATATGTTTCGCACATACGCATGACATCGGCATCTATCGCACCAAACACCAGCCGTAGAATCGGCCGATGCAACACCAGAACTACCACCATCAGCGTCAACGTTGCAGTCATAGAAACCGTGTACAATTGCGCCGCACTGCGCGCTGCGCTTTCTCTGTCCCTGCGCCCCAGATACTGGCTTGTGATAATGGCTCCGCCACCCGTCAGCGCAGCAAATAACTGCGTTACCAGCACATTGATACTGTCCACCAGACTGACACTGGAAACAGCCGCCTCTCCCACGCCGGAAACCATAAAGGTATCCGCCATGCCCATAGTAATGCTGAGAAACTGCTCCATCAGCATGGGCCAAATCAGTGCAAACAGCGCCCCTGTTGTAAATAAAGGGGTTGACTGTGTTTCCTTTGATTGTCTTTCCATTTTCAGGCGATATCCTCGCTGTGTGTCAGAATCTGTTAAAGCTATATGGCAGCGCCGCGCAATCCGCATCAGAGATTTCGAACACGGCTATCTCCTCCCCGAATTATACAGCATCGCCATTATAACAAACTATCTGTAGGGATGCCAGCCCACAGAATCATAAAACTTGCACAAATATGCAGGTTTAAAATTAGACCCTATGCACAAAAAAGCATAATTTCTGTATTGTTTTACAGATAATTTTACGTATCCACTCTAAAATTTAATTGTACTTTTCCCCTAGTTCTCTATTATGTAAATGCATTGCCACACCAACAGGCAAACCGCTTGCAAAAGCAACCCGCCTATTTTTTTAGTGGCATACACACAAAATCATAACAGCTGTAAAAGGCGTGGAGAAACAACTGGAGCTGCAGCGAGAGCTAATCAAGCACTCCCACAAAATTGAACGCTGACCGCTCCTATTTTTACCTGCCGGCTGCGCAAGATTTATCCACAAAAAAACGGGCAGACTGTTGAAAAATCAGCAGCCTGCCCGCAGTTATTTTTCCGTTTTGGGGTCATTTTGGGGTCAAAGTGACCGAAAAGTGACCACTTTTGCCCCAGACAAAGAAAAAGGGGCTGTTGCACATTCTATATCAACTGGTGACAATTTGTCACCAGTTCGTATGTGACCAAGTTCTCTGTCACATGGTCATGGAACGCAGCGTTTGGATTCTGCCCTCAATAGCGGTAGCAATTTTCGCAGCTCGCCCATCATCAAACTGGGCAGCATCCTCCAAGATGTCCTTTACCTTGCCAGAAAATCCATCAAGGCGCTCCAGCGGCAAATCTACATAAGGTGCGATCAATTTTAGCTGAGATTGCTGCGACGTTTCAAACGGCTTTGCCGGAACCATTGCATCCGCGCTGATGGCGCGAGTGAGTGTCATCTGCCAAAGGCTTGTGCCGCTGTCATAGATAGGGGCAAGTCCTTTCCAATCTAGCGTTTCGGAATCACGGAGGAAACCGAAATTACCCAAGTGTCGGTCTGTGTTGGCTAAGATATAATCGGCGGCCAGCATATTGCAGACATTTTTTTGTGTATCGGAGATTCCAACCGCATTACAGCAATCGTTAAAGTGCTGCCAGTTGGAGACACCCTGTTGCTGCGGCAGCAGTCGCATAAATTGGGCAGCGGTGACAAGTTCTGTGTGCTCGTCAGTGAAGCACTCGCAAGCGGACATGACCTGCCCGCCCTGATCTACGAGCCAATAGGAAACGTGCGGCATACCGAGGGTGTTATACAACGAAGAGGCAACAATTTCATTGTAAGGCTCTTGCTGGTAAATGCCCGAACCGGCCTTTAACAGAATCCGTTTCCCGTCCGCAATGCGCCAGCGCTTTTGTAAAAAGCCATCCGAGGTATTGCAGGGAGAACACAAATCCGGCTGTGTAGAGAGAACGCCCTCACCAAACAAGGCGCGGCCCACATCGTCAGAAAAGTCATTCTCGTAAAAGTTTACATCATGCCAGCGTTGCGGAGCATCGCAGGGAGTGACCCAATATTGATCGGAAAGGCTCAGGCCGCTGCACTTGACGAGCAGAAGTTCTGCATAGGGAACGTGCAGTGCTTCCAGCGCGTGTTCCAGCCCGGAGCGGCTTGCAGGAATACCACGCCCGGCCCACCATTTACGCAGGGAGAGAACATCGAAACTGCCGTCGATATGTTTTGCGCCGAGGGGGATTCTTTGCGCAGAAAGAATCTCAGCCACATCAATTATATCGCCGGTTTTTTCGGCTATTTCAATAACAGCCGCTTGATGGTCACGCTGCATCAAGAAAAAACGCATGGATGCTCACCTGCCTTACCTTATCATAATAGATTATACCTTATAAGGGTTACCTTTGCAACGTGCGAAATAGAGCATACAACGTAAAATCAATATAAATGCACCAAGGGGATACTGCGTGAGCAGCGGCATCCTGTACCAAACCACGCGCGGCAGCTACCGCAACTGCGTGTTTGTGGGCAAGGATGCAGACGGTGTACCGCGTTCTGCTTTTCAGCGTGGCTGTCAAGGCAGTTTTCGCGGGGATGTGGCGGGCAGCCAAAAACAGTATGGCTTTCTTATTCCCGCCGAAGCCGAAAACTGCGATACCGTAGAAATCTACGAAGCCCCCATTAATGCCATGTCTGGCGCAACGCTGCGGCAGTTTCAGCATGATGGATCGTGGCGCAAAGTTCATCGGTTGGCGTTGGGCGGGTTAAATCACCAGCCGATTGACTACTTTTTGCAGCAGCATCCCAAAGTTGGGCGCGTGGAACTTTGCTTTGACCGTGATGAACCCGGCAGAAACTTTACAAAAATCGTAACAAAAAGGCTGACGGAGCGTGGATATGCGGTACATAATACGCCCCCCTGCCATTGGCAAGGACTATAACGACTATCTGATTACAACCCGCAGAATTATGGAAAAAGAGCGGTAAAGGAGTAAGACATGAAAACTATCGCAGTAGCAAACCAAAAGGGCGGCGTAGGAAAAACGACCACCACCGTAAATCTCGGCACAGCACTGGCGGCGATGGGCTACAAGGTGCTGTTGGTGGATGCCGACCCGCAGGGCGACTTATAAAATAGGAGGATACCACCATGACCGAACCCAAGTTTATGGACCCCCACCCACCGTAGGGCATGCAGATGATGACGAGATTGCGGAGATTCGCAGACGTTGGCAGCCGTATCTCGACTTGCTTCCTGCGTATAGGAGTTCATGCAGAGCATTTCACACAGCAGAATAAGCGAAAAGCAGCCTTTAGCATGATATGCTCCCCTATATAGTTTTCAGTGCTTTATTTCACTGTTCGCTATATAGGGGGCATATCATTGCGCGGGCTGCTATTTGGTTTGGAAATTTGGAATTGTACTTTCTTGCCGAACAGCAGCAGAAATATTTGCTGCTGACACAGCCAATACATACGAAGTGTAGCAGGCTCTTGTTGAGAACGATCTTGAATCACGCTATCCATGACGGAATCATTTGACAAAAATCGCCAAAGTGTGCTATTATATGCCGGCTTTTAGTTTGCGAGATCGTTTCGCTTATAGGAAGTGGACATCAAAATTTCACTTGGTTTGCTTTACGATATTCTGTCGGGGATGTTCCCTCTATGTTGCTAAATGTCTTGCAAAAGTAGCTGGACGAAGAAAAGCCGAGAATGCTGGCAATCTGGGATGGCGCAAGGTCGGTTTCGGCCAGTAGCCGCTTCCCCTCCTGGATGCGGCAGTCAATGATATAGTTGATGGGTGAGACCCCATATTCGCGCTTAAAGGCGTGTGCCATATGATATTTGCTGATACTAACCTTTTCAGCAAGTTCATCCAGCGTAAGATTTTCTTTATAATGGTGGTCGATATAGCGCTTTACAGTTGCACACTGACGGTTAGCAGGCAGCCGGGAATGAATAGGAACAGCGGATACACTGGCATTTCGCATAAGCTGCACCACAATAATATCCATATAAGCCTGACAAAGTATCTGAAAATTGGATTCCCGATTCTGCATTTCCGTAAGAATCTTTCTCATGCAGGGCAGTACATCGTTGTTCCCGTCAAACGTATAAACGCAAAAGCTGCCCTCGGAGGTATCGGAAATCGTAAATTCTAACCCCTCGATACCCAACACAATATATTCCAGCGGGTGGGATTCCAAGCTGACCTCTGTGTGAATAACATTGGGGTTTACAACAACAAGCTGATGAGCCCGAACCGGGAATAATCTATCGTTGATTTGAAACTGTCCCGCGCCATCTACAATATAAAATAACTCAGCATAACTGTGAGAATGTGGAATGGAGGGCCAATCCCCGCTATACCTTGTGGTAGCAATATTGCGTAATTTCATCTTATCGCGGGGCAGGGAATCATCAGTCTGATTAAAGGAGTAGTTAATATGGCTCATGGGGGTCACACTTCCTATTTTGTAGTATATTGTCATTATATTGCACGAGGCTGAAAAATGCAAGACGGTATTCGGCGTTTTTGTCAACAACTAACATTTGATGAAAAAAGCAAATGGTAAAAATGCACAACGATTACCTACAAAAAACCAGCGATATGCCGAAAAGCAGCGAAACAGCAAGATTGTAAAATAGGTGGGCAAGATAATAATTGCTAAAAAACTGGAAAAGCACTAAACTTAAGTCACCGCGAAAGGGAAGTAATCCCGACACAGAATTTACACTTAGGAGGAAAACACAAATGAAGAAGATCGTTGCACTTTTGATGGCTTCTGCTATGGCAGCATCTCTGGCTGCTTGTGGTGGCAGCGCTCAAAGTTCGGAAGCTACCTCTGCTGCTCCCGCTGAATCCACGGCTGCCGAGTCTACGGCCACCGATGGCAAGAAGTACGAGGGCGTTGAGTTGACCATGTGGTCAATGTGGTCTGCCGGTGAGGTTCAGGCAAATGCAATTCAGGCCGCCGCCGACGCTTTCGAAGCTGAAACCGGCGCACACGTCAACATCGAGTGGAAAGGCCGCGATGTCAACACCCTGATTTCTGCCGCTCTGGAATCCGGCGAAAAGCTGGACATCTTTGAGGATGACTACAACCGTATCGGTCACGCTTACGCCCCCTACACCTACGACCTGACAGAGATGGCAAACGCTGTCGGTTATGATGACTTCAGCTATGCTTGCTTCAATGATCAGTCCAAAGAGTGGGCCGGCTATCTGAACTCCATCGTAGAGCAGCCCCAGATCGGCGGTATCTTCTACAACAAGGATGTTTTCGATGCCTGTGGCATTACCGACGCCCCCAAGACTTGGGATGAGTTCCTGACTGTCTGCCAGACCCTGAAAGACAACGGCTATGAGCCGCTGGCGCTGGACGGTGCTTACGCAAACTTCAACTTCTACAACCATCTGGTCCGCCATCTGGGCGAGGACACCATTGCCGAGCTGGGCAAGAACGGTGGCTGGGCTGACAATGAAGCTGCTGTTACGGCTGCGCAGGAAATCATTGATTTCGTGAACGCTGGTTATCTGGCCGAGGGCGCACCTGATGCTTATCCTGCCAGCCAGACCAAGGTTGGCCTTGGCACGGCGGCTATGGTTGCTTGCGCAAACTATGTCACTTCCGAGGTTGATGCTGCTGTTGGTGAGCCTGTAAACTGGGGCTTCTTCAACTATCCCGAAGTCGAGGGCAATGTTGATGCTTCTGCTTACGCCGGTGCAAACTCTCTGGCCATCTCCTCTTCCTGCGAGAACCCGCAGGCTGCATTTGACTTCATTATGACCATCGTTACCGGCACCTGCGGGCAGGAGCTGGTTGACAAGGGCGGTCAGATCCCTGCTGACACCCGCCTGAAAGAGTCTGTCCTGGCCGGCTCTGTTGAGACGCTGAAGAACACCACCACCCCGATGAGCTGGTGCGGTTCTCTGAACACGCTGGACGGCTGGTCCTCCATCAAGAGCTCCATGATCGAGCTGTTCGAAGGCAAGTACGCAACCGGCGCCGACTACTGCGCTTACTTGGATACCCTGTGCGGCTAATCCTATAATAAATCACGGTACGCCGTCAAGCGGTGCGGCTGTAATGGATTTATTCAGGATTCCCTCAATCTGAACGGAGGCGGCACCTGAATGGGTGCCGCCTTTGCTTATGACATTTCATTTTTGAGGTATTACCAGTATGAAAAAGAACAAGACAATGATTTTCCTATTCATTCTGCCCACCGTTCTTTGCCTGTTGTTCATGTATGTCTATCCGATTGTTCGGACAGTTATCATGAGTTTCTTTAAGGTAGAGAGCCTTACGGCATCTACAAGCACATGGAGCTTCTATGGGCTGCAAAACTATTTCAAAATCCTGCGAAATGCCGGTTTTATCAGTTCCATGAAAAACATGGTGATGATTTGGCTGGTAGGCGGCATCATTACCATGTGCCTGTCCATGTTGATGGCCGTGATTTTGACCAGTGGCATCCGCGGCGCAAAATTCTTCAAGGCCGCCATATATATGCCCAATATCATCAGCGCCGTGGCACTGGCTACCATGTGGATTCAGTATGTGTTCAACTATGATTATGGTCTGCTGAACCAGATTGTCAAAGCATTCGGCGGCGAGAATGTCCGCTGGCTGGGTACAGACTTGATTTTCTGGGCTATGATGATTGCTTTCATCTTTGGCAGTGTTGGTTACTATATGCTGATTTTTATCAGCGGCATCGAAGGTATCCCGCAGGATTTGTACGAAGCTGCCACCATCGACGGCGCGAATATCCTTGACCGCTTCTTCCAGATTACGCTGCCCCTGCTGAAAGGCGTCATCCGCACCTGTGTTACTTTCTGGAGCATCAATGCTACCACATTCTTCCTGTGGACGAAGATGTTCTCCCCCATCAACACGGAAACGGCCACCATTGTGCCCGTTGTGTATCTGTACGATACGGTGTTTGGCGGCAAGGGCGTTGTAGAGCGCGATGCTGGTGCAGGCGCAGCGGTTGGCGTTGTGCTGACTTTGATTATCATTGCTGTGTACGTTATCACCAACCTGATCTTGAAAGACTCGGATCTGGAGTATTAAGGTAGGAGAGCAGTTATGGGAAAATATCACGATAGAATCAACTGGAAGAAAGAGCTTCGGCTTCTGCCCGGTTATATCATTGTTTGCGCGTGGGTCGCGCTTACGGCTGCCATCCTGTTCTGGATCGTCTGCGCCAGCCTTTCCTCAACAAAGGAAATTCTGACGGGCCGTGTTATGGACTTTTCCAATGGCCTGAAGTGGGATAACTACGTCACAGCTTGGAACACCCAAAATGTATCGCTGTATTTCTTCAACAGCTTGGTTTATGCCATTGTTTCCTGTGTGGGCGTATTGCTTATTTCCGCGCCCGGTGCTTATGTGCTTTCTCGCTGGAAGTTTGTCGGCGGTAAGGCCATCCGTATCGGCTTGGTCATTGCCATGAGTGTTCCCACCATTATGATCATCATGCCGCTCTACTCTTTGGCTGTGCAGTGGGGCATCAAGGGTCGCGTGCTGTTGGTTGTGCTGTACATTATGCTGCGCGTACCGTATACCACGGTTTACCTGCTGGATTTCTTCTCATCACTGTCCCGGTCTTATGAGGAGGCGGCCTACATTGACGGATGCAGCCATTCTCGGACATTCTGGCAGATTATGCTGCCGCTGGTTCAGCCCGCCATTATTACGGTTACGATTTTCAACTTCATGTCTGTGTGGAACGAGTTCTTCATGGCGTTGATTTTCACTACCAGCGATTCTATGACCCCTGTTGGTGTCGGTTTGTTGCAGATTGTCAACGCAATGAAATATTCCGGCCAGTACGGTGCTATGTTTGCCGCAGTTATCATTGTATTCCTGCCTACTTTCCTGCTGTATCTTTTCCTGTCTGAAAAGATTATTGTCGGTGCTACCAGTGGCGGCGTTAAGGGCTGATTTGACTTTCCTCCATTCAAAATATTACGTTTCAAGGAGAATCTTTATATGAATGATGTAAGAAAAATGGGCCGCGTGACGATTCCCACTGATACGGACGCAGTGTCTGAAACCCTCGACCTGTTGAAGCGCTGGGGCGCGGATGCCATCCGCGACTGCGATGGCACTGAGTTTCCGCAGGAGCTGAAGGACACCGGCGCAAAGATTTACGCCACCTACTACACCACCCGCAAGGACAACGCATGGGCCAAGGCCAACCCCGACGAAACCCAGCAGTGCTACATTATGACGCCGTTTTACACCGCTGAAGGCGGTGCGCTGACCATCCCCCTGATGACAGGCATCAGCCGTGAGCTGATGAAGGTCAACGACCACGATGACATTGCCCGCTGGTGGGAGGTCATTGATCGCACGACGGGTGAGCCTGTCCCCACTTCCGACTGGTGCTACGATACTGCGGCTGAGAGTGTTGTCATCGACGCCCCTGCCGCCTACCATGAGTACACCGTCAGCTTTCTGGCCTACCTGATTTGGGACCCTGTTCATATGTACAACTCCGTCATCAACGACTGGAAGGACGTCGAGCATCAGATTCCGTTTGATGTACGCCAGCCCAAGACCCATGCCTACACGATGCGCCGTCTGCGGGAGTACCTCGAAAGCCATCCTTATGTAAATGTTGTTCGTTTCACGACGTTTTTCCACCTGTTTACGCTCGTCTTTGATGAATTGCGCCGTGAAAAGTACGTTGACTGGTACGGCTACTCTGCTTCCGTCTGCCCCTACATTTTGGAGCAGTTCGAGAAAGAAGTCGGCTACAAGTTCCGCCCGGAGTTCATCATCGACCAAGGCTACTACAACAACCAGTACCGCGTACCCAGCAAGGAGTACAAGGACTTTCAGGCATTCCAGCGCCGTGAGGTGGCCGGTCTGATGAAAGAAATGACCGACATCGTCCACGAATACGGCAAGGAAGCCATGATGTTCTTGGGCGACCATTGGATCGGCTGTGAGCCGTTCATGCCGGAATTTCAGAAATCCGGCGTCGATGCCATCGTCGGCAGCGTCGGCAACGGCAGCACCCTGCGCCTGATCTCCGACATTCCCGGCGTCAAGTACACCGAGGGCCGCTTCCTGCCTTACTTCTTCCCCGATACCTTCCACGAGGGCGGCGACCCCGTGCGCGAAGCCAAGGAGAACTGGGTCACCGCACGCCGCGCCATCCTGCGCAAGCCCATTGACCGCATCGGCTACGGCGGCTATCTGAAACTGGCCTGCGAGTTCCCGAAATTTCTCGATTATGTCGAGAGCGTCTGCAACGAGTTCCGCGAACTGTATGAGAACATCAAGGGCACGACGCCCTACTGCGTCAAGACCGTGGCTGTGCTGAACAGTTGGGGTCAGCAGCGCGCGTGGGGCTGCCACATGGTCCACCACGCGCTGTACCAGAAGCAGAACTACAGCTATGCGGGCGTCATCGAAGCGTTGTCCGGCGCACCGTTTGATGTGAAGTTTGTCAGTTTTGACGACATCAAGGCTGACCCGAATGTGCTGGATGGCATTGATGTACTTATCAATGTCGGCGACGGCGACACCGCCCACACCGGCGGCAAAGTCTGGGAAGACCCGGAGATTTCCTCTGCTGTCAAGGGCTTTGTCCATCGTGGCGGCGGCCTGATCGGCGTCGGCGAACCGGGCGGCCACCAGTATCAGGGGCGTTACCTCCAGTTGGCTGCGCCCCTCGGCGTAGAGAAAGAAACCGGCTTCACCCTAAACTACGACAAGTACAACTGGGACGAGCACCGCGACCACTTTATTCTGGCCGACTGCCCCGACCATGATGTTGACTTCGGTGAGGGCAAGAAGAGCATCTTCGCGCTGGAAGGCACAGAAATTCTCATTCAGCGTGACAAGGAAGTCCAGATGGCTGCGCATGAGTACGGCAAGGGGCGCGGCGTCTACATCAGCGGTCTGCCGTACAGCTTTGTGAACAACCGCGTGCTGTACCGCGCCATCCTGTGGGCTGCCCACGATGAAGCCGACCTGCACAAGTGGTTCAGCACGAACTATAACGTGGAGGTTCATGCTTACGTCAAGAATGGCAAGTATTGTGTGGTAAATAATACCTATGAGCCGCAGGACACCACCGTTTATACCGGCGACGGAAGCAGCTTTACCCTGCACATGGACGCAAACGAGATCAAATGGTATAATCTGTAAAGCAGGAAAAAGGCGTGCCGTACTGTGCGGCACGCCTTTGGCTGCAAAAACATTGATATGAGGTTTGTTATGGATAAACATCCTAATATTATCCTGCTTATGGCAGACCAGATGCGCGGCGATTGCCTTGGTATTGCCGGACACCCGGATGTAAAAACACCGTTTCTCGATGCACTGGCCGCAGAGGGCGTGCGCTATGAAAACGCCTATTCTGCCTGTCCGACCTGTGTTCCCGCACGTGCCTCTCTTTACACAGGTATGTCACAGGAACACACTGGCCGCGTCGGGTATGAGGATTTAGTGCCGTGGAACTATACCCACACGCTGGCTGGGGAACTGAGCAAGGCGGGCTATTATACGCAGTGCGTCGGTAAAATGCACGTCCACCCGCTGCGCAATAATTTGGGATTCAACGATGTACGGCTGCATGATGGCTATCTCCATGCCTACCGCCGCCCCACTACGCCCAGTTATGAAGACCAGCGTGTGGCCGATGACTATTATTGGTGGCTCAAGCAGCAGCTTGGTGTGGATGCAGACCCCGTAGATACTGGCTTGGACTGCAACAGTTGGGTGGTTCGTCCGTGGATTTACGAAGAAAAGTACCATCCTACCAACTGGGTCGCCAGCGAGTGCCGGGATTTTCTGCGCCGCCGTGACCGTTCTAAACCGTTCTTCTTAATGGCCAGCTTCGTGCGGCCGCATCCGCCGCTGGATGCCCCAGAATATTATTTGAATTTGTACAAGGATAAGTCGCTGGCTGAACCTTGGCGCGGTGACTGGAACGACTGCGTCCGCTGGGAGCGCGACGGTCACAGTTACCATGCCCAGACAGCACCCTCGGATGAAAGCTATATTCAGCAGCTGCGGGCGGGCTATTATGCTGCCA
>ENA-ORTF01002535-ORTF01002535.1-human-gut-metagenome-genome-assembly--contig:-NODE-2535-length-18076-cov-3.986960_pt1 | contig 18076 bp, 16 predicted proteins | sample MGYA00241908_ERZ509180 | MGnify/ENA primary metagenome ERZ509180 (study PRJEB26280, sample SAMEA2338814) | human gut metagenome | biome: human gut; feature: human-associated habitat; material: faeces... | reverse complement strand
AAATATGCCAAATAGTATAGAAAACTCACAGTTAAATAACACAACAGTCGCGACCCAGCCGGAAAAGAAAAGAAGAAGAAGGGTTTCACGAAGGGCTGTTCTCAAGCCTGATAATGACATGGTTGATTCCTTTACTTCAGCTAAAAAGAAACGGGGACTGTTTGCCAAATTTTACGGGGCAATAAATAAAATAATTCCCCTAGGGCTTTCCGATAAAAAAGTAACCCAAAAGCTTATTGACTACCAGGAAGGCAAAGCTTCTAAACAGGAAGCAAAAGAATACATTGACCGTTATGAAAATGCGAATTTTAACAGCACAGAAATAACTATAGATACAATTTCCTCTGCTTGCGCAATAGGTGCAGGCTTTATGGGGAAAAAGGCTAAAACATTGATAAATGTATTTACCCCTAAATACAAAAAATATGCAATGGCATTAACTGCCGGCGCATCAATACTTACAGGCTTAGCAGTAAAATTAGGACTAAAAGGAATTGACAAGCTCGGAAAAGATAAAGATGCACCAAAACAGCCTTCAAGAATAAAAGCTAACGTTATTTCAGGAACACTTGACGGTATCTCAGGATTTATCTCAACTCTCAATCCGATGCTGATTCCAGCTGGAATTGCTGTTAACGCATTTACAAGATACATTACAGACAAAAGCGATGATGAAACACTTCCTTCCATCTCAGATTTTGTACAAAAACAAAAAGACTCCGTAGGAATAGGAATTTTAGGACTGGCAGGAGTTTCACTTGCTGCTGCAAGAGGGCATTTGAATGTTGCAAAGATCACAGAATCAATCAAATCCGCTGTACTTAATAAACAACACGTTATAAATTACAGACCTCCTGAAGGGCAGCTCACTGAATTTCAGCAGCTCGCACGTGACATAGGATATGACTTAAGCGTCATTATCAAAGGTGAAAAGTTTGATCCTACAGGAATTTCCAAACTTGATGAAGATTTTATGAAAATTTTGCTTGAAAAAGGGCAAAACGGCAATATTGAAGGAAAAATCAGAAAACTTGAGGCTGAAAATATATTCCTGCCTAAATATTTGCAAACAGTTGTTGATATACCGGAAGATAAGCAGAATAAACTTATCCACCAGATTGACCAGCTGGTAGAGAGCTACAACGCAAGAAAAAATAATTCCTCATTAGGTAATGGAAGAGATTATAACTTTTCTTTTGAAACATGCGGTATTGACAGAGCAATGGAAAAACTTGAAGAAAGAGGAATGGACGTCAATGGCTTCAAGGATCTTCAACAAATTGTAAAACGCATTAAAAGCTCCTGCCCAACTTCAAGAACAATTGAAGAGGCCCAGCAAATATTAGACAGAGAATACGGTGCACAATATAAGATTACAAAACTCCTCGGTGTGGGTTCTATTGCAGAATCATACCTTGCAAAAAGTGCTGATGACAAAGAAGTTGTTATAAAAATTGTAAAACAGCACTTCTTAGATACAGACAAAATAGCAGCAGACAAATCTAAAATTCTTGCCAAAGTTGAAGAACGTGCCAAACCAGACTACTCATGGTTCACCTCAAAACAAACTATTGCTACTCCAGAACGTAAAGAGTATGATATAAACCAGCTTGATAATATGTACAAAGTCTGGGGAAATGAAATTAACCTAAAAGAAGAAGCCCTGTCTGCCAGAGAAATAGGGCAGCAATCATCCACATTCCAGCCGGTAGGGGTAATTGATGCTAAAGAACATATATTCATCATGCAAAAGGCTCCGGGAGTTCAGCTTGATAGTGACAAATTTGCACAAAAATGGAAAGAAGCCGGTTTAACCGAAGATGACTTCAAAAATTTTGTTGAAAATTATGTAAAAGTATACTGTGAACAATTGTTCTCTCTTCCTAAAACCGGCAAAAAAGTAGTACAGTCAGATCCTCATGGCGGTAATATTCTTGTAGATGTAGACTTAATTAAAAATCTTAAAAACGGCAATACAAGTAAACCTATTACAATTATTGACTACGGCAACACAACAAAAACAGAGCAGAAGCAGGCTATTAAGAACCTGTTTAACCACATAGACTATCTTATAGGCAATACAGACGCTATCGCAGAAGCTATGCTTGAGGGTGCAAAACTTGGCAGCAATAATAAAAAGAAAGTTATTAAAGAAATGTCAAAAGCCCTCCAGCAAACAATCTATAACACAGATACCAGAATAGATGTTGATAACCCGGTAAAAATATTCTCAACAGTAAACAGTTTCTGTCTGGACTTTATGCAGAAGAAAAATATTATACCAAATGCGGCTCATATCAACCAGATGAAAGCAGAAGAAACTTATATAATATCAAACCTCGGATGTCTTAAAAATATAGCAGACAGCTGTAATTATGATCTTTCAAAAGCAGTGGACAGAAATACAGTTATAAAACAGCTTGTTAATGAAATGGCAAAAGCCACACAGGATTCATTAAAAATAAATCCTAAACTTACAACGCAGGAAATAGCAAAACGATATAAGTTCTTTGTAAATAACTCAGAAGAGGCTTTAAGCTCTCTAGGAATTAACTTTAATATAATTTAAAATGGCCCCGGCGCGATTCGAACGCGCGATCTTCGGTTTAGGAAACCGCTGCTCTATCCTGCTGAGCTACGAAGCCATTGTTTAAAAGGGAGAAGAAATCTCCCATGGGTTTACGAGAAACCGGCTGTCAACCGGTTTTATTATAACACTGTGCCTGGCGGGAGTCAAACCCGCGACCTTCGCCTTCGGAGAGCGACACTCTATTCAGCTGAGCTACAGGCACCTGCTATACTTATTATAATACAAACAAAAAAGACGGCTGTAAACAAACCGTCTTTTTTAAATTCTTCTTATTTAAAATACTGACTGGCATCTACAGCCTGACGCTCCTGTTCAGTAGCTTCAAAAAACGGCATCTGTTTGATATTAAGCATTGCAGCTATCATAGAGCTTGGAAAAATTTCAACTGCATTATTCAAATCCAAAACAGCAGAATTATAAAACCTTCTTGCAGCAGCAATATGCTCCTCTTGTTCATTATATGTCTGCATTGCCTGAAGCATTGTCTGGTCGGATTTTAACTGAGGATAATTTTCTACGGCAACCATCAATTGCCCCATCTTACCGGCAATAGCACCGTCAAGTTTAATTTTTTGTTCTGCATTACTCAAATCAGCAGGAAGTTTTGCTGCCTGAGCTCTTAGTTTTGTAATATCTTCTAATAATCCTCTTTCATGCTCCATAAACTTATTAGCTATAAACAAAACATTAGGAATAAGGTCATAGCGTTTTTTCAATTGAACATCAATACTTGAAAAAGCTTCCTTAACTTTGTTTTTCTTTTGTATTAAAGAATAATAAATTCCATAAATAATCACAAGTACAACAACTGCAATTATTATTAACGGCATGTTTCCACTAATGAACATTTTTTCCATAACACAACCTCTCTCTTTTTATAAAGATAAGAATATCATATTTTTCCAAACTTGTCTACTTTCAGCTGTAAATCATAAAGTAGATGTGTCCCGTCAATGAAATTTTTATCACAGCTCTATCTGCCCGCAACTACAATAGTGAAATCAGTTTCACCACAGTAATAGTTAACAGGTTCATATACAAACTGGTAACCTGCGATTGACGGGGTTTTCTTTTTAAGCCAGTTGAAATAGTCATTTGTAACATTCTTTGAATGAGCAATAAACTGCGTATGAGTTTTACCTAAATGACCTGTGCAGGCAACATTTACGCCGGCAGCAGAGAGTTCATTTTTAATTAGTTCTGCCTTATCTTCATTTCCATTTGAATACATTACACCGGCAGATAAAACAGTACCTTCTTCCGGATGGATTTTTTCTCTGTAAATCAAGCGATTAACAACTTCCTGCGTTTTTTCCGGATCCAAAATCCAATAGCTGATATAGCCTTTTTTATTAGGTGCACCAGGAAGAGTAGCTATTTCAATCTTATCCATATCAATATGTTTTGTCATAGCTGCATATTGAGATAATTCATATAATGACATATTTGTTTTAACATATTTTTGAGTGACAGAAATAATTTCAGGAATTTTGGCGATAGTTTCAGGTTTTTGAAGCTCGTTCAACAACCCTCTCAAGAACCACTGCTGACGCTGGGTTCTTCCTATATCACCCAGGGCATCGTGTCTAAACCTTAAATAACCTACAGCCTGTTCGGGAGAAAGTCTATGTTCGCCTTTTGTCAAATCAATGTGCAGTTTTCCTGAATAATCGTGATAACGCATAGGTTTTTCAACATAAACATCAACCCCGCCGAGAGCTTCGACAATAGCCTTTACAGCATTATCATGTATCATTATATAGCGATCTATCCTTACACCGAGAGTATCTTCTATTGTTTTTATTGTCATACCTACACCGCCTATAGCGTGTGCGGCATTAATCTTTTGTATACCATTGTTATCAGGCAGATAAACTTTACTATCGCGCGGTATTGAGATAGCATTTACAGATTTTGAATGCGGATCAATATTTACAAGAATAATTGTATCTGTTCGGGTAGCTGTCCACAAGTCTTCATCATTATTACTTGCATCAACTCCAAGAAGCAGAATATTCTGTCTTCTAGGTCCAAATGGAAGAACAAAATCAGCCTTATCTTTATAATCATTATTCTTAGCCATCTTAGCGAACATCTTAGCAACAGCAGAATCTTCGCCGAATGTATCATTAACAAATTTTTGGTTGCCGGCAAGTATAAAGACTGCCGCAAATACACAAACCATAAACGCAAGGAAAATAAAGACACCGCGAAAAAATTTTGCCTGCTCTTCCTGATGTTTTTTCATCTGGTTTAAATATTCATTTTGTCTGGCATTTTCCTGGTTCTGCTCAGCTCTTGGCCTAATCCTTTTATTTATTTCGTTTGTCATAAATCTCAATACCCATCTAATTTTCAATTAACACAAAAATATTTTAGTATAAATCATTATAAAAAATATACAGTAAATTACCGATTTTATTATAATCACATAACATGTACAAGAAAAATTGACACAAGCGTGAAGTAAACGGCAAGCCCCACAACATCAATTGTAGTTGCAATCACCGGACCGGAAGCAACAGCTGGGTCAACATTGAGGGATTTTAGTGCAAACGGAGTAAATGTCCCTATAATAGTTGCCATAGTCATATTAATAGTCATCGCAACACCGACAATAACACCGAGTTCGGCATTATGCTGCCAGCCCCAGGTTGCAAGAGTAACAAGAATACCAAAAAACCCGCCGATAAGCATACCGATAAACGCTTCTCTAAGTATATGGTGAAATGCAGAACTCAATGTAACCTGACCGGTAGAAAGCCCGCGAACCATAAGAGTAATGCTCTGCGTGCCAATATTACCGCCAAGACCCGCAAGAAGCGGCATAAATATTGCAATAATAGGTAAAGCTGACAGCGTATGGTCAAAATGATTAGCAACATTAACCGCAACAAATTCTCCAAGGAGCGTAATAAAAAGCCATGGAGTTCTTGCACGTATAGCATTAAAGACATTACCCGAAAGAATTTCATCCTCATCAACCATCTCAGTTGAAATACCGGAAGATTGATAAATCTCTTCAGTTGTTTCTTCTTCAAACAAATCATGAACATCGTCCCACGTAATCATACCTTTAAGGCGGTTATACAAGTCCACGACAGGCAGAGCATTGTATTGATATTTCATAAATTCATCAATGATATAATCACTATAATCATCTACATGAAGTTTAACAATATCAGAAATCATTATATCTTCAACTTTTTGATTAATAGGAGAAGTCAAAAGTTTACGCAGAGAAACAACCCCGAGCAGATGATTTTGTTTATCTGTTACATAGACATAATAAAGTTCCATATTGTCCTGTTCAGCCTTAATTCTGATATGGTTTAAAACATCCTGAACACTCATATCAGAATTTACAGTAAGAACAACAGGATTCATAATCCCGCCCGCGGTATCTTCATTATATGTTAAAAGTTCTCTGACCTCTTCTGAGAACTTATGAGGGAGTTTATCAAGGTAAGTTTCGCTCTCATCCTCTTCCATATCACCAAGAACATCAGCGGCAGCATCATGAGGCAATCTTGTCAAGATTTTTGAAGCCATTTCTTCATCAATATCACTGAGAAGCTCAACCTGTGTCTGCGCCGGCAAATATTCCATCAAATCCGCAGCTTTATCAACATCCAAAAGTTTGAAGCACTGAAGCCTCTCATCCGGCTTTAGTTCCTGAAAAATATCAGCCAGATCCGCTACGTGATAACCATTTAGCTCTTCTTTAAGCTGTTCGGTTGTTTCATCTTCAATTATTTCGCGGATTCTTTCCACTATGTTCTCAATATTAATCATACAAATATTATATTACAAACAAAGAAGAACATCTATTCCCATTTAATTTTGTAATCCAAAACTTCTGCAATAAGTTTTGCATCAGAATAGCGCAATGAACCTCTGGAAAGTTTGTTATTTATACTCTGTGCAGTAGTATTCAACCCAAAACGTTTGTTTAAAAGATTTGCAACAGACTGATAAGTCTGCCCTCTTGCGACCATATATGAACGGATTTCATATCTTATATCATTAAAAAAGTCTTTATCTAATTTATCAGACATACAAATAATTCTAATATACTGCATCAAGAAATGTAAACGAAATTAGACTAATGTAAAATTCTGATCTTGTAATTTATACATTTTCGTTTATAATATACATGTATATGGGATATTATATTAAATTTGGAGTAAAAAAAATGAATAAAGCCATTCAAAAAAGCGCTTTTACCTTAGCAGAAGTTCTTATAACACTGGGGATTATAGGCGTTGTTGCAGCAATGACACTGCCGCCACTACTTAGTAAATATAGGAGCACAGTTACAGTTAATGAGCTAAAAAAGACTTACTCAGAATTACAGCAAGCAATAAAGATGTCTGAAGTTTACAACGGAGATTTCAGATACTGGGACTGGACACTTGATGAGGCGACATTTTCAAAAAAATACATCATGCCGTATCTCGCAAAAAAATATACAGTTTCACGAAATTTTGATTACTACACACTTAACGGCAACTATACGCGCTTATCGACAAAAGCACAATATTATTATAATGGAAAAAAAATAGCATTTAGGGTTATCATAACTAAACGAGAAAATATGGACGACATAAAATATGCAAATATTTATGTTGATTTAGATGGAGAAAAAAGACAATCCATTATGGGCAAAGATGTATTTTTATTTACATTATTCAACTACACATATCTCACTGGAGGTTGGGTCTTAACACCTCTTTGTCCTAAAGGAGAACATTATGGATTACATTTAGGAGACATTGGAGGATACTGGGGAGCATACTGCGCAACTTTAGAAGGTGTACTCGGGCAAGATAGTGCCAGAGGGGATTGCACTCCTAATAAAGCTGGTACAAGTTGCGGACTTGCGATAGAAAAGAATGGATGGGCAATACCTGACAAATATCCGATAAAGTTTTAGCATAACTACTCACATTAAAACTTTATCCAAAAACTCTTTTAATATTTTTATAGTATAATAAGCAAATAAAACTATTAATGGAGAGAAAAAGATGATTAAAGATTATTTTTTAAACGAAATTGAAACAGCTCTGGAAAAAGCTGTAAATGATAATAAATTAGGCGAAATGAAAGAATATAAAAAAGGAACACTTTCTACAGAACGCCCGAAAAATGCTGATTTTGGTGACTTTGCAATAAATGTTTCTTCACTTGCAAGACATGCAAAAATTGCACCGCCGGTAATTGCTAACACAATAGTTTCATATATTGATAAAAAAGATAATGCATACTCTGTAATAGGTGGATTTATAAATTTTAAAACCGGTCAAACTCTTTTAAAAGAAACCGTTGAAGAAATATTTAAAAAAGATAAAAATTACGGAAAGCCGGAAAATGTTAAAACTGAAAAGATTTTGCTTGAATATATTTCTGCAAACCCGACAGGACCATTCCATATAGGACATGGACGCTGGGCAGCAATGGGTTCTGTTCTTGCAAATCTTCTTAAATTTTACGGACATGAGGTTTATCAGGAATTTTATATTAACGATGCTGGTTCACAAATAAATAAACTTGGAAACTCGCTTGCAATAAGAATAAGACAGGAATTAGGCGAAGATGTAGATTTTCCTCAAGATGAGATTGAAAGAAAAAATTATTATCCTGGAGATTATTTAATTCCTGTGGCAAAAAAATATCTTGAAACACACAAAGGGCTTCCTGATGATGTTAAAGAATTAAGCGACTTCGCAAAAAAAGAAATGGAAGATTTGCAAAAAGCTCTTCTTGATAATTTCAGAGTGCATTTTGATAACTTCTATTCAGAACTTTCCCTGCATAAATCAGGAAAGGTTGATGAGTGTGTACAAAAGCTTAAGAATAGCGGAAAAATTTACCAGAAAGACGGTGCAGACTGGTTTAGATCATCAGACTACGGTGATGACCAGGACAGGGTAATAAAAAAAGCAGACGGCTCAAATACATACCTGACCGCTGACATAGCTTACCATATTGATAAATTGGAACGCGGATACGACAGGCTTATAAATATCTGGGGGGCGGACCACCATGGATATGTTGCGCGTGTTAGAGCCTCAATAGAAGCTCTCGGCTATGATCCCGATAAACTCGAAGTTCTTCTGGGGCAGCTTGTTAACCTTGTTATCAACGGCAATGAGGTTCGTATGGGTAAACGTAAAAATATGGTTACGCTTGAGGACCTTATAGATGAAGTAGGTGTTGATGCAACAAGATTCTGGATGTCTATGAGAAACATTGACACAACTCTGGATTTTGATATTGAACTTGCAAAAACAAACAGCGATGAAAATCCGGTATTTTACGTCCAATACGCTCATGCAAGAGCCTGCTCAATTTTACGCAATGCTGTTGAAGAAAAATTGAATACAGAAACAGGTGAAAAAACGCCGGCTCCAATGATGAAGTCAGAGCTTGATGAGCTTATCAATAATTACAGTGCAGAAACAATTCTGCCGGCAATAGATACAGCCAAAAAGCTTATTCTTAAACTTGAAGAATACAAATCAATGATTAAGACTTCAGCTGAAACAAGGCAGGTATATACAATTTGCCGTTATGTTCAGGAACTTGCAGCAGAATTTCACTCTTTCTACAATGCAAACAGGGTAATCTCTGATGATAAAGACATGATGAAAGCAAGATTATCACTGGTTATAGCGGTTAAGAAGGTATTAAACAACGCTCTTGATCTTCTTGCAGTGACAGCGCCGGAAAGAATGTAATAAATATAGTAAAATTAAATAAGCGTTTTAACAAAGTTTCTAACCGCGTTAAGACGCTTTTTAGCATCCTTAAATGCAGAAATAATTGAAATTATATCCTCAAAAACCTCATCATTTGACCTTAACGAATCAAATTCAAACAAATCACTAAACTGGACCTGAAGTACCTCAACTATTCTGGACAAATTATCTGCGGATGGGAAATATTTACCTGTTTCAACGGCACTTATACTTGTAACATCAACCCCGACAAGTTCAGCCAGCCTTTCCTGTGTTAAATTTCTATGCTTTCTGTATTTTTGAACATTCTGCCCAAAACACTTTTTTAAATTCATTACAACCTCTTTTTAAATATTTTATTTGCTCTTAAAATATTTAACATTGAGCTAAACTCATATTACATGTTGATAATTTTGAGTTTTACACCTATAGCATAGAAGTAAAACTCAAAATTTGGAGGTAAATATGTATATGAAACTCAAAATTAATCAAACAACAGGATTTACACTTGCAGAAGTATTAATTACTCTAAGTATTATAGGAATTGTAGCTTCACTAACACTTCCCGGGCTTATACAGAACAATAGTAATAAAGAGCTCAAGACCGGACTAAATAGAGGATATAGTTTAATTAATCAGGCACTTGATATGTACTATGCAGAACATGGAGAACGCGCAAAAAACGGGGATAATATAAATAATACATTTAAGCCTTACCTGAAAATCATAAAAGACTGTGGTTATGCTTATGCTTCGGGAGAGGAGCTTGCAGACGGCTGCATACCAAATGATGATGATGCAAGAGAAAATGGAACTGTTTATAAAACCTATAATGGGAAAAATTTTATAAATCTTAATTACTTCGATGATGCACAGTTTATATTGAATGACGGAATGACGATATTAATAGAAAGCCCTACTACAACGAGACTAAATAGATATATATCTGTTGATGTCAACGGATATAGAAAACGCCCAAACAGACTTTGCCAAGATTTATTTATGTTCCAGCTGGCAGATAATGGTAAACTTTTGCCAATGGGAAGCCCTAATACAGATTATTACAGCGCAGATGACAGTTATTGTTCATTGACTTCAACAAATAAAATGAATGGAGCCGGCTGTACTTATAAAGCTCTTACAGAAAAAAATTATTTTAATAATTTACCAAAATAACAAAACCTCCTGCTTTATTTTAAGCAGGAGGCTCAGTTTTATTAAAAATTTAAATAACAGGAACATCAATAGGATCGACAAGAATTACATTTATAACATCGCCTGTATTAAGATTTACATCCTCACCTTTTCTAATCATATCAGCAATAGCATCATAAATAAAATAAGCTCCGCCGCCGATACCGCCGCCAATTGCAGCAAGAGGCATTGTTACATATTTTGCCGGACCGTCATTTACAATATCGTTTCCCCATTCAACGGAATTTTTTGTAATCTCAACAGTTCTTGCCCAGCTCTTCTTTACAGCATCGCTATATCCTCTGGTAGTTGTTATCCCGCCGTCAAAAGTCATATCGGTACGTCCTACAATTGATAAGGTTAATGGAAGCTGCCTGCCGTTTGGGGTAACAATATGATCAAAGTCTAAGTACAAAATTGCCCCTTTAGACATTCTTTTAGCCGGCACGATATTTCTAATATTGCCCCTGACCAGTGAACCTGAAGGAAGCACAACATCAGAATCTGCAGTCTGGTCAGTAACCAGAATTGCTGAAAAATCATCTCCGCTCTTTTTAAGTGTTGATAACGGGCTTAAGAGCTGAAGCTGAAACTTTGTTCCTGCCGGAATTCTCTTTGTTTTGGCGTTAGCATTAAACGGGGCTGCCATAACAGTCTGAACAGCTAGAAATAATGCTAATATAACCGAAAATAACTTTAACTTCATAATAAATCCTCCTTGGAATACATATATTCTAGCAATTTTCAAAAAAATTGCAAGTAGTAAGGTTAATAAGTTGCTAAATATAAAAAAAGTGTTATTATCAAAATATGTCAAAGATTGAAAAAATTCAGGAATTACAAGAAATTTTGCAGGAAGATAACGCTAATTATCAGGCAAGGCGTCAGCTTGCGGTGCTATTGCTGGACAGCGGATTTTCAGAAGAAGCACTGCAGCATTTTTTGTATCTGTCTAAAATCTTTGAAAATGACAGCGGAATTTTTTATAATCTTGGAATCGTATATGAAAAATTAAAAAATTTTGAAAAATTTTTTCGCCTTAGAAGGATTTAAAATTTTTATAAAGAATTAGTAATATATATAATTTCAGAAGGGTGGAATAAATATGGACGCACCAAATCCTGTATTAATTATGGTTATTAATATGACAATAGTATTTGTAGTATTGTACATTCTAGGCTTATTTATTAGGCTAATACATGTTATTGACCCTACAAGAATAAGAAAAGCTGAACCTAAAAAAGAAGAGGCAAAGCCAGAGCAGGTTCAAGTCCCTAAAGATGATATGGCAGATAAAACTTTAGCAGCAATAATAGTTACTTCTTTAATGGCTTATGGATGTAAAGATTTTGAAATAAAATCAATAAGAAAATTATAGTATTATGCAATATAATCATAGAGCTATAAAGAAAGTATATAAAAGAATGGGAGGCATTATAATATGGATGCTTTTTTAGTGGCAATTCAATCTGTTTGGACAGATAGTGGATATGTAGCCTTGAACATGGGAAATATTACTATGATAGTAGTTGGACTTATTTTATTATATTTAGCAATTGGTAAAGGTTATGAACCTTTGCTTTTAACACCAATTGCATTTGGCTGTGTATTAGCAAATTTTCCAAACAATGGTTTCCATGAAGGTGTTATGTGGGCTATTGGTCAAGGTATTCAGATGGAAATTTTTCCACCACTTATCTTTTTAGGTGTAGGTGCAATGACCGATTTTGGACCGCTTATTGCTAATCCTAATACATTGATGTTAGGGGCTGCTGCACAATTTGGTGTATTTGTGGCTTTAGGTGGAGCAATGTTACTTGGCTTTAATGTTCAAGAAGCAGCTTCCATTGGTATTATTGGTGGCGCTGATGGTCCTACAGCTATTTACTTAGCAACAAAATTGGCTCCAGATTTATTAGGTGCAATAGCAGTAGCGGCATATTCATATATGTCCTTAGTACCACTTATTCAACCACCTATTATGCGTTTATTTACAACTAAAGAAGAACGTGCTATTAAAATGGGTCAGTTAAGAGAAGTTACTAGATTTGAACGTATTGTATTCCCTATTATGGCTACAATCATTATAAGCTTATTATTACCACCTATCGCTTCCTTAATTGGTATGTTGATGCTTGGTAATTTATTCCGTGAATCTGGTGTTACAGATAGATTATCTGATACATCTCAAAATGCACTTTGTAATATAGTTACTATTTTCTTAGCATTAGGTACAGGTCTTACAATGTCTGCTGATAAATTCTTGCGCTTACAGACTGTAGAAATTATTTTCTTAGGTTTAGTTGCATTTGCTGGCGGTACAGCAGCTGGTGTATTATTTGGTAAAGTAATGTGTAAATTAAGTGGTGGCAAAATTAATCCACTTATTGGCTCAGCAGGTGTATCCGCTGTGCCAATGGCAGCTCGTGTATCTCAAATTGAAGGTCAAAAAGCAAATCCTAGTAACTATTTATTAATGCATGCTATGGGTCCAAATGTTGCAGGGGTAATTGGTACAGCAGTGGCTGCAGGTACTATGCTTGCTATGTTTGGTGGCTGATAGAGATAAAGGAGTAATTGATAATGAAACAAAAAAGATATCATGTAATTGTAAACGGTACAGAATTTTTTCTTGATGTAGAGCAAATAGGTGGTACACAAGACGTTCCTATGATTGGTAGACAAGAAAATAATATTAGTTGGAATAGATATGGTAGAGAACATATTAATCCTTCACAGAAAAAATAGCTAATAATAAAATAAAAATATATATGCAATAAAAAAGGTAAGTTACTTAATATAATTAATAAAGCAACTTACCTTTTTTGTTTATATTTTTATATTTAATTAGAAGTGAAAATTTTATTATTTACCTTCAACAAAGTTTAAAGCATTTAATGTTTTTTGAGCAATACCATGCATTTTTTCAGCAGAGATAGAGCAAACTGCAATTCTTACACCGCGTTTTAATGGTACAGCGAAGATTAAATCGTCATGTAATTTATCGCAAACAGCAGCAGGATCGCTAGATGGAATGGATAAGAAGAAACCTGCTTTATAAGGTAATGCTTTAAGACCGCAAGCTTTTGCTTCTTCCATGAAGATTGCACCACGTTGTTTAATAGTCTGATAAATAGCATCGCGTTCTGCTTCAAATTGAGCAAGTAAAGTTTTATCTTGATCGATAGCAGCAAGTGTAGCCATAGCGCCACGGTTGATATTAGACCATGTAGCACGGCTTGTATATTTGCAGACATTTAAAAATTCAGTAGTGAGTTCTTTGCTAGAAGAAAGACCAACCATAGCACCAGTACGTTGACCATAAAGTGTATAGCCTTTAGACATACTGAAAGCGAAAATAGTGAAGATATTTTCAGGAAGATTGGAGAATTTTCTCATGAATTTGCGACATTCATTTTTTTCACCAGCATAGTCGATGTAAGCGATATCTACAAGTAAAGTGATTTTTTTATTGCCACCTTTAGCATGTTCTTTACAAACATCAAGAACTTTATCCCAATCTTCTTCAGATAGGCTATATCCTGTTGGATTATGTGCAGGAGTATTGATGATGATAAGTAAGGAGTCTTGGTCAGCTAAAAGAGTATTTACTTTATCTGTGAAACTTTCGATATTATAGTTCATATTTTCATCAAAAAGTTCATATGTTTCTAATTTACGGCCAGCTTCTTGACATAAAACGTTATAAGTACCCCAATACCAATCAGAAGTTAAAACGCTATCGCCAATTTCAGAATAATTCCAAATGGTATTATGTATAGCACCAGTACCACCAGCAGTAGCAACAGCTTCAAGGTATCCGTCTGGTTTATTATCAGCAAATGTAAGATTTTTTACAGCTTCAAGATATGCAGGAAGACCAATGATAGGAGCATAAGCAGCAAGTTCATTTGTAGGTAAGGAGCGAAGAACTTTTTCTACTGTAGGAATGCAAATAAGTTTGCCTTCGTCGTCCATAATAGCACCAATTGTACCATTAGTTACTTTGTCTGCTCCATATTTTTGAATAGCTTCATTGCAAGCAGCACTTGCACCAAAAATAACATCTTTCAAAACTTTTCCTGTACTATGAGATGCAACCATACTAAAACTCATATGTAAATTCCTCCTAAATATAAAAGACAAAATTTATTTGATTAATAACACTGTTAACTGGGAACTCTTATGATTATACTACAAATTGTAAATTTTTTTTATATATATCCATCATGTATACATGTATATTTTTTTATTCATTATGTTTTAAGTTAGTGGATTTATTCTAATTATAAATTGACTAAAGTTCTCAATAAATGTTATAATCAGCTTATTATCTGTTAACATGTAACAATTTTAAAATACAGATATAAAGATTATGTAATAAATATAAAATCAGGAGGCAAATAAATGGCAATTAAAAAATTTCCTATTTCTCAAGAAAGATTAGAAGAAATTATAAAAGAATATCCTACACCTTTCCATATTTATGACGAAAAAGCAATTCGAGCAAATCTTCGCCGTTTTAAGAAGGCTTTTGATTGGGCTCCTGAATTTAGAGAATATTTTGCAGTAAAAGCAACACCAAATCCTCGTATTTTACAGATTATGCAAGAAGAAGGAGCAGGTGCAGACTGTTCTTCTTTACCAGAATTATTACTTGCAGATGCGTCAGGTATTCATGGTGAAAAAATAATGCTCACTTCTAATGATACTCCAGCAGATGAGTTTCAAAAAGCTATTGAATTAGGTGCTATTATCAATTTAGATGATATTACACATATTGAATATTTAGAGAAAAATGCTGGTATGCCACAAGTTATGTCTTTTAGATATAATCCTGGTAACTTAATTGAAGGTAATGATATCATTGGTAAACCAGAAGAAGCTAAATATGGTTTGACTAAAGAACAGATGCTTGAAGCTTATAAAATAGCTATGGATAAAGGTGTTAAACGTTTTGGTCTCCATACAATGGTAATTTCTAATGAAACTAGACTTGAAGGTTTATTATTAAATGCTAAAATTGTTTTTGATTTAGCTGCTGAAATCGCAACTAAATTAGGTATCAAATTTGAATTCATTAATTTAGGTGGCGGTATTGGTATTCCTTATCGTCCTGAAGATAATGCTGTAGATTTAGAAGCATTAGGTGAAGGCGTGCATAAATTATATGATGAAATTTTAGTGCCAGCAGGTCTTACTACTACTGCTATTGCTTATGAATCAGGTCGTGCAATAACAGGTCCTTATGGTTATCTCGTATCTACTGTATTGCATCAGAAAAACACTTATAAAAATTATATTGGCTTAGATTCTTGTATGGCAAATTTAATGCGTCCAGCTCTTTATGGTTCTTATCATCATATCGTTGTTGTTGGTAAAGAAAATGAACCTTGTGATCATGTATATGATGTAACTGGTTCTTTATGTGAAAACAATGATAAATTTGCTATTGATCGTAAATTACCTAAGATTGATATTGGTGATCGCATTGTTATGTTTGATACAGGTGCACATGGTCATGCAATGGGCTTCAACTATAATGGTAAATTGCGTAGTGCAGAATTGTTATTACATGAAGATGGTTCTGTAGAATTAATTCGTCGTGCAGAAACAATTGAAGATTATTTTGCTACATTATATTATGATGGTTCTGTTTTAAAAAAATAATAGATAATAAATAAGTAAGATAAAAATGAAAAACCTCGTTAAAAGTTATCAGAAAGCTTTTAACGAGGTTTTATTATATAAATTTATTCGGATTTTGTTTGTGCATCGTCTGTAGATATTGGCTCTATTTTAGGTTGAGTGTGGTTTTCAATACAATCTTTGGTGATAATAACTTTTCTAGGTTCATCAGATTGAGGAATTTCATACATTATATCAAGCATAACATCTTCTAAGATACCACGAAGACTTCTAGCACCAGTTTTGCGTTCGATAGCTTTTTTAGCTACAGCTAAGAGTGCATCATGTTCAAATTCTAATTTTACTTTATCCATAGCTAATAATTCTTGATATTGGCGCACAGGTGCATTTTTGGGTTCAGTTAAGATTTTTAATAAATCATCTTCAGTGAGTTCTTCAAGTGTGCAGATAACAGGTAAACGACCGATAATTTCTGGAATGATACCGAATTTTATCAAATCTTCTGGGCGAACTTTATGGATTAAATCATTAAATACTGGTTTATCATTTTTAGTTTTAACATTTGCTCCAAAACCAATACCACTGTTATCTGTTTTTAAGCGTTTGGCGATGATTTCTTCAATGCCAACGAACGCACCGCCAACAATGAATAATATATTAGTAGTATCTACTTTAATAGTAGGTGCTTCTGGATGTTTACGTTGTCCTTGAGCTGTGAATTCAACAACGCCACCTTCCATCATTTTTAAAAGACCTTGTTGTACACCTTCATGACCAGGGTCTGCTGTGATAGAGTTATTAGCACCAGATTTACGAGCAATTTTGTCAAATTCATCAAGATAGATTATACCATGTTCAGCTTTTTCAATATTTTTGTCGGCAGCATAGTAAAGATTTCTTACAGCAACTTCAACATCAGAACCAACAAAACCTGCTTCTGTGAGACTAGAAGCATCAGTTACAGCAAATGGAATATCTAAGAGTTTAGATAAATGCTGAAGCATAGCTGTTTTACCACAACCAGAAGGACCAAGCATAATTACATTGGATTTTTCGATATTCATATCGCGTTTATCATGAGTATAACCATATTTCATGCGTTTATAGTGATTATATACAGCAACGGATAATATTTTTTTAGCGCGGTCTTGATTGATGATATATTGATCTAAGAATTCTTTGATGACATGAGGTTTATTTTTAGCTAAGATATCATCAAGACTATTTACGAATTTGCGATTTTGAGATTTTTCATCACGTTTATCATGTTCAACAATATATCCATAAATATCTTTGATACAATTTTTACAGATAGCAAAACCTGTTTGAGGATCATAAATAGGCATATCATATTGGGAACGTATAGTTATATTGCGTTTACAAAAACTACATACATGTTGTAAATCATTATTATTTTTCTTCATAAAAAACTTATCCCTTCTCTATTATCAAATAAAAACATTATATCAGATTTTATAATTAACTTATTTTATTATAAGTATTTACAACGATATTTGCAATTACTATTGATTGTTGATAAAAAATATTGTAAACTAATGTAGTTCGTATAACTAAAGCTTGCAAGTATGTCAAGTCTGTGATATAATCAATCAGTAAATGTCAGAGAGTGAGGTGCGACAGAATGAAACAAGGAATCCATCCTGATTATAAGGAATGTAAAGTAACTTGCGCATGCGGTAACACATTTATGACAAGGTCTGTACAGGACGAAATCAGAACAGACATTTGCTCAGCGTGCCATCCATTCTTTACAGGACAGCAGAAATTCGCTCACAGAGGCGGACGTGTGGAAAAGTTCAAGTCCAAGTACAACCTGGACTAATGATCCACCAGGAAACGAAATCAAGAAACCGCTCACTTGGGCGGTTTTTTTGCGTTTAGA
>ENA-ORTF01002533-ORTF01002533.1-human-gut-metagenome-genome-assembly--contig:-NODE-2533-length-18084-cov-13.939875_pt1 | contig 18084 bp, 19 predicted proteins | sample MGYA00241908_ERZ509180 | MGnify/ENA primary metagenome ERZ509180 (study PRJEB26280, sample SAMEA2338814) | human gut metagenome | biome: human gut; feature: human-associated habitat; material: faeces... | reverse complement strand
TTGATGATATCGACAAGGCTCTTAATCCGCCAAAGATTAAAAAGGTCTATAAAAGCTCTGTTTATAACACAATACACAGTGTTGATCCGTTGCTCATTCAAGGAATGAGTGAGCAAGAGTTGGACGAGCTTATATATAAGTTATTAAAACAGCATATGACCGAACAGCAGGAGGGCGGTAACGAAGTTGCTAAGCCTGTTAGGTGGGACGGCAAATCAATGCAAGTAGAGGTCGATACTGCTGTGATAAGAATATCGAGAAAGTATGATATCAGACGTATGCTTGAAAGAAATGTATCGGCATTTGACATTGCTACACAGTTGAGAAATCATTGCATTAATATGTCTTATGGAACACCTGACGGAGAGTACACCATCTTCTGCGGTGATACAATGCTGATTAAATTCACCAATCGTATACTCAATGCCAATGGTGCAACAAGACTGGAACTGACATGGCGTCAGGTAGCCGATGAACTTATAAAACTCACAGAATTGTCCATGGACAATCTGAAATCTGAATAAGGGAGATTTAAATCATGAAGAACGAATTTAATTTTGCAGACAATATCGACAAAACAAAGATAACTCTGATAAGGCACTACATGGCGGAAAAGGGCATGGACAGTGCAGACTTTGACGAACAGCTCGCAAAAGAAATCAACGAAGCTGTTGAGGTCATGTATAGAAAATACGTCCCTAGAGCTGTACGAGAGCTGTTTGCTCAGGAAAGCTTTACGCTGAAAAAAACAGTCGCTCCTGCGGTCAAGAGTGAAGATAGCAGAAAGGAAGTTGAGAACAATGGCTGAACATCATCTCGGAGCAATAGATTTTGAACTTTCTAAGTTCAAGAACAAGTCAAGAATAGAGGGCTACAGAGCCGCATACTTCAAGGACGATGAACATCATAGTGGCTCTATGACGTTCGTTTTTCGTGGACCTTTAGAGCCTGTTGTCTATGCAAGATATCCATATGAGGAAGAAATGATGTTTGAGGTCGGCTATATTGGTTTTATCAATGATGAGATATCTTTCAGACCATATAAGAAGTTGCCGTATGTCGGACGCTATACGGCTGAAAAGGTGACAGAAATGATGAATGAGGACAGCTTTAAGCCTGATCCAAATGAGCTTGGCAGAGTGAGATGTTTTATTCACAAGCAAAAAGAAGTGCTTGCATGGGCGCATGAACTTGGATATACTTGTTCATTCTCTAACGTTGAATATGTCACTGATGTTGACGGAAAGTCAATTCCTACGATATATTCAAGGATAAGACGATGAAAGTCGCTGAGTTGTATCAAGGCTATAACGGAGAATTTTTTGAAATTCTATCTTTTTCAGATAATGCCGCCTGCATTATATCGGCTAACACTGGCGTTTACTCTGCGGTGGCTAAGCCTTTCATAGACAACTACACAATAGATTGGCGTTTCAAATACGATTTTAAAACACAGGAAAAAGCAGTTAAGGCTACAAAGGAGCTTAGGCAAATGTATTTCAATTTTGAAGATAAAAACAGAGTAATGTCGATATCACAAGATATTGACAGTTGTATTGCAAGAAATGCAGACGGCTATCATTATGACCTTGACAGTGCATATGATGAGCTGATAGAGAGTAACACGGCATTCGATATTGCCTGCACAATGGCACTCGTTGTCAAGCAACATAATCAGGTCGGACGTGATATGAGATATCACAGTGATGTTGTCGAGTGGGCTAATGATTTTCTGCAAAACAATGATATAGATTTTGAGCAATTCAAAAGCTTGCCATTGTGCCATAGCCATGCTATAGTGCTTAATGGCTTTGCAGAAATGGTAAAGGAGAGGTCTGAAAATAACGGACTGAGCATGACAATAAATAGCGGAATGTCATTGTGATAGTTTTTTGTCCGTGGACAAAATAAAGGTGTTTAATGAGTGTTTTTTTAATGCACAGTCAATGAAAAATGCCCTTTTTTATTGACTTTATCATAAAAATCTGATAAAATAAAGATGAAAACAAATGTATCACAGAAAGGACGCTTATGTTAAAATCCGAAAAAGCCAAGCTATATGACGCAAAGGCGAAACAGTTGCTTTCAAGAAAAGATGTATTTGCAAACATTCTCAAGTACGCAGTAAGAGAGTTCAAAGACTGTACCCTTGACGAGATAATCGCTTGCCTTGATGGTGAGCCTGAGATTGGCAACGTTCCTGTTGATGACAGCCCTGAGCTGATAGACGCAGCAGGCAGTGAGTCCGTTTCGGAAAATGACGGCATACGTAGCTTTGACATCAAGTACAAGGTCAAGCTTCCGAACAGCAACGAGCAAGCCGAGCTGATAGTCAATCTCGAGTCACAGAACAAATACCACAATGGGTATACACTGGAGAAACGAGGTATATACTATCTTAGCCGCCTTATTTCATCACAGTACAACGTTGAGTTTGCAAATTCAAATTTTGATGATATGAAAAAGGTGTATTCCATTTGGATATGCACCCACGCTCCAAAAGCATTGGAGAACACTATCACAGAATACAGTTTTCAGCCGACTGCTATAGTTGGAAATGGTGCTGTAGACAATAAAAAATACGATATGATGTCCCTTGTAATGATAAATCTGGGAAAGTCAGATAAGAATTACAGCGGATTGATAGAAATGCTTAACCTGCTTACGAATATGAGAAGAGTATCAGTGGAAAAAGCAATGGATATTCTCGAAAAGAATTATGGAGTCAAGTTTAAAAACAGACTGAAGGAGGTCGATGATATGTGCAATTTAAGTCAGGGCTTTTATGATGACGGCAAAGCTGAGGGCAGAGCTGAGGGCATAATTGAAGGCAGAGCTGAGGGCGAAGCCAAGGGCTTAATAAATGCCGCCAAAGAACTTGGCGCAAGTTATGAAAAAACACTTGATATGGTAGTTGATAAGCTGCACATATCACATGAGGACGGCAAGAAATACATGGATATGTATTGGAATGCGTAATGCTGACTATAGCGTAGTTCAGAAACTGAGGTCGATGATATGTGCAATTTAAGTCAGGGCTTTTATGACGAGGGCGAAGCTGAGAAGTAATTTTGTCCGTGGACAAAAATCGAATACAAACGTAAGGACACTTGAAGTTTCAGGTGTCCTTTTTTGTTGACAAAAGTCACTTTAAATGATAAAATGGGAGAATGAGGAATGATTGGTTGTATTATATTCATAATAATATTCTTAGTTGGAATTTTATACACAGTGAAAAATAAGAACAAAAAGAATGAGTTAATGGTATCGTTATATGATATACTCTGCTTATTGACGGTGTATATAATGTCAACAGAATCGACACGTTTACTTTTTCCACGATTGATAGTTATTTGGCTAATGGCAATATATATTATAATTCGTGAAAAATATTACAGTCCATTGTCGCAAAAATGGAAAGTAATTTTTGTATGTGCAACAATCATTCTTCTAATAATTCTATGTTGGAAGTGGACACGTGAGTTTATTTAAATTCTTGTTTAATTGCAGGCTAAAGTTTCGACGTTTTTTATACCAAAACAGATACTTGATTGAACGAATGTATAGCACAGCATGGTTTTTGATGTTTTTTAACATTATATTAACTTTAATTATTCGGAATGGATTTTCTGAAGCAATGCTAGTAATAATATCAATATGTTTTTTTCTGATTGATTTTATAAGGTCACTAAATAAAATGACGACATCATTACGTTCATTTTTATTAGATAGTGTCTTTTTAGAGCTTATATCGGTAGCCGTACTTTTTGATGTCTTTAACAAAATTGCACATTTAGGAAATAATTCATATGATTTCATCATACAATATGTATTGATAGTATTAGCAATAACCATTTCATGGTCAATTGTCAGTTGCATGGCTAACAACAAAGTTGCTACATTAGCAAATATTATATTATCTACTGCGATTGGATTGATGATATACATTAAGGACGCTATTTTTGATGTTCTACCTGATAGCCTGTTTCAAAAATATGATTCTTCCGATTTTTTGATATCGATTGGCTACACACCAAAAGGAATAGTGCAGGCAGCATTAAATTACGCATTCTTACCATTCCTAATAAGCAATATAATTGCCGCTCTTATTTGTGAAATAAAAGGATATTGGATTGATAAATACAATGACGGCAAAGATATTACGATGGAGATGATAAAAAGCAATATAAATGAGGAAAAAGAACATAGTACGAATGTATCTGTAGAAAATTCAGAGAAATTGGAACAAAATCAAGCTAATATTGAAATGCAGGTTAAAATAATCGACAATCTTTTAGCAAAAGGTTTTAAGCTATCAGAAGCTTTAGAGCTTGCAGAACTTAACGAGGAAGCATATAACAAGTTCAAAGCTGCAAAGTAATTTTGTCCGTGGACAAAAATCGAATACAAACGTAAGGACACTTGAGTTTCAGGTGTCCTTTTTTGTTAAGAAAGGTAAAAAAGAAAAATGATTTTTTATGATGACGAACACGAGGAACTGTTTAATAAGTTGTGCAAAAAAATGCCCTATCTTGACGGCTATCACTTGTCACTTGCGTATCTCCTCACGATGGACGCTGTTTTGCGTTATCATATTGGCGCACTGTATGACGTTAAAAAAGATGTGATTATTTTCGAGGGCTTGAGCAAGCCTTTTCAGACTCATACGAGCTTGAAAACAACACGCCTTGCCTTTAACCTGTGGAACGGCACTGTTTATGACTCAGATCCACCTGAAACTTATATCGACAAAAATGGAGAAAAAGAATATGTACCAAGCAAATACTATGCGCCCGACAGAATTTTCCACTGCACGTATGCACCGTACTACTTTGAAGCAATCAAGATGAGATTCGAGATTTTTATGTAAGTAATGAAATGGAGGTAATGATATGAAAGTAAAACACTATCACAGAGAATATGACAGCTACAAGACTGAACGTCAGTGGGCGCTTGAGGGCTTTCTTGTAGCAGAAAATGTAGAAGGCATAGAGCTTTTGCCGAGCAAACAAAGCAAACAGCCATGTAAGTATTACCAACCTAATGAAGTCAGACCTGCAACAGAGAGTGAGTTGCAGGCTTTTTTTCAGCCCGAAAAAGAAAGACGCAGAGAACAGGCAAGGGCATATCGTAAGGCTAGGCTAGAACGTGAGCAGGAAGAACGTGAAAGAGAACTTGAAGAGGCAAAGTGGTGTGCTGTTGAGCCTTACAAGAAAAAAATTGAAGAATTGAGCATTGTTATAAATGCTCTTGATAACGATCCGTCAACAGCTATTGCTATGAACTTTGAAGCAACGGGATATGAATATGAAGATGAATTATTACAACTATCAATCATCAACTTCAAAGGGAATATTCTTTTTAACAGCTATTTTAAACCCAAAAAACACAAAGAGTGGACAGAAACTGAAAAGGAAAACGGAATAACGCCAGAAATGGTTGCTAATGCGCCACAAATATCTGAGATGGCTAAACAAATTGCTGAAATATTTAATAAAGCAGATCTTATTTTGTACAGTAAAAATTATAGTTATTATTGGCTATTTTCATGGAGCAACATTTTAATTCAACCAGAATATCGAAGAGAAGTAAATGTAAATGAAATGATAACTGAAAGTGATAACTTTGAACTTCCAAAGGATAGCCTTGAAAAATGTCAAGCTATTTTGAAAATCTACAAAGAGAAATTGCATTGGATAGAGGAGGATAAATAATTATGAAAAACAAATATATCATTATTGACACAGAAACAACTGGCTTTCACCCATATGACGGGGACGAGCTGTTGCAAGTATCTATCATAGATACTGACGGAAATGTATTATTCGATGAATATTTCAAGCCGCAGCACCGTACCGAATGGAAAGAAGCTGAACAGGTAAACGGCATAAGTCCTGAAATGGTCGCTGATCGCCCTGCTATTTCTGAAAAAATATCAGAGATAAATGCTATTATTGAAAATTCTGATACTATAATCGGGTACAACACGCAGTTTGACATTGGTTTTCTTAAAGCAAATGGTGCGATAGTTCCTGACGATTTAGAAACGGTCGATGTTATGGAGGACTTCGCCAAGATATATGGTGAATGGAATAGTGCCCGTGGCAGCTACAAGTGGCAGAAGCTGACTAGAGCCGCAGAGTACTACGGCTATGACTGGTCACAGAGAGCTGAAACTGCACACAACAGTTTGGGCGACTGCTATGCTACCTTGTTTGTCTACGATAAGATTAACACTGATACAATGGTTATCGAACGTGTCATTGACGGCAAGCGAGTTGGCATTGAGCTAACGCCTGCGGAAATATCTCAGGCATACTATATTAAAGAGAATGACGATAGACGGCAGGATATACTCAACGCTTTGGACGAAATGGATAGTCTGAAAATCGGCAACATTGACATTTCAAATGATTTTCTAAAAAAAAGTACCACTTTTATTAACGATGTAATTTATCGTTACGAGAAAATGGACGATCACCTTGAGGACTACAACATGGCTATAGAAGATGTGTTGGATAACGCTGATAAAAACTATGCAAACAAACTTGTATCTCATTACGCTCAAAATATGAGTGCAGCCGATAAAGAGCAGTATATTGAAAGCGCTGAAATGGCAATGGATTGGAATGATACAAATGAGCCTGCAATTTCAAGGCTTGAGTATATGCTTTATACAACGTTAATAACTGAGAGAGATTACGATAAAATAAAACAAGATTGTTTAAAAGCCCCCAAAAACAAAACTGGTGAGTACATTGATGAAATAATAAAAACAATGAGAACTGAAGCCAAAGTTTACTTTATTGAAGGAATAGATGAAGATAGAAAGAATGGGGTTGAGATTTCAGAACTAGATAACATTGTTTATGATAAGCTTGTTGAAGATAGGCTTATCAGGGAAAACGCAAGAAATTTCTCAGGCTTTTTAGATAATCAAGAGCAAGATGAAGCTCTTGATATGACAGGTCAGAACAGAGGTTTAGGAAGATAAAGATAGAAAGAGAAAAATAGATATGAGAGAACAGGATATTATAAAGCAATTTCAGGCGTCGGGAAAATCATTTCACGAGTTTTTTGAAGAAAATCAAGACTTAGTAATGACAGCCTATACGGACGATATGGATACGCCATATTATAGCAAACATATTGAACGTCATTGGCTGTCTGAAAAAATCTACATAGAACGTAGATTTGGCTCTGATACTTTTGGTGATAGAACTGCCAAAACTGAAGACATCGTTTTAGTTAAGGTTTATGATCCAGATAACACGATAGACAAGATGAGTTGGGAAAAGAGTCTGAAATTGCCTGTCGAAACGAACACCATAGAAAACTATCTTCTTGAAGATTTAAAACCTTCCGAAAGTCCTTTTATACTTTCAACATTTTCCGATTTGCTTGGCGAGAAATACATTAAAGAAGCATATCTCAAAAGTTGTATTCGAGAGGCAGAAGAAGCGTTAGCTGAATTGAGCGCATATGACGAAATCTCCCCTTATGGTGGGCTTGATGTTACAGTTGGAACATTTGAGTCTTATTTGAGAGAAAATCTTGATAATGCTCAGGAAATGGGCTATGCAAGTGTCGGAGAGGCAGCTGTAAAGTGTGTCGAGCTAGGTTTGATAGACGAAAAACGGAGAAAAAATGTTATTAATGAGATTTATGATAGTGCAGAGAGCATTAAGCAGGACTACGAAAAAGGTTTGATGTCAAAAGATGATGTAAAATATCTTGCAAAGCGACACGATCCTGTGGTTGATGAGCCAAAGCGAATCGCTGATAGTCTGTTTGAAATTAAAGAAATGTCAAAAAAGAGAGAAAAGTTGTCAGCGGCAATAAAGCTTTACTCTGCCAAGAGTGAATATTACAAAAATCACGGCAATCTAAAAGAGTTAAAAACTATTGACGATAAAGTTGCGGCTTGCATAGAGTGTAATGATTGTTATTCTAAGCATATTGAAGAAACATATAACAGCGTTTTACCATATCTTTCACATACTAATGGTATTCAGTATTTGAAAACTGAAGATATACCTATTTCCATACATATGAATGGAATAAAAGCGGATTTTGATGAACCTAGAATAACTACGGATGCAGATGCAAATCACAAAGTTATTTGGGATTGTGTTTTTTATAAAGTAGAGAAACCTTCCGTGGACGTTCCCTCATTACACGAGTCCATTTACTTCAAGGCGGAAGCGTGTGATGAATTGTATCGGCTTATTGGTGAAGAGCCACCAAAAAGGTATGAAGGTATTCAGGCGGTCAATTTACCACCTGAAATAGCGAAAAAAGTTGATTTAACCTTAAAATTTATCGACACTGAAGATTACGAGTCAAGTGTTAGGGTTGTAAGCAAGATTGATGAAATCAAAGGCAGAATTAGCTCTGCTGAGGCTGACATGGAAAATTTAAAAGATATAAAGCCTAATCTTTGGAATAAAGTTTTTAGACATTCTGAAGTTAAGAAAAGAGAAATCTCATCAGCCAATCTGAGGAATAACAAGATTGAGTTAGAACAAGTATATGATGAATTGAACAAAATAACTCAGAAAATGATGTGTGAAAACTTTGAAGATGATTCAGAAAATCGCACTACCAAGGAAAGCATAGAAATAGATTATCCCGAAGAAAAAAGTCTTGACGAAAACATGGACTTTAATCAGCTATCTTCTTTTTTAGATAATGAAGAGGAAGAGCAAGATGAAGTCCTTGACCTCACAAGTAAGTCAGGGAGGTCGCTTTAATGAAACGTGCTGTAAAGCAAATGCTTCCTGTATATGTTCTTTCGCTCTTAGCTAATTTTGTATCGGCAATAGTTATATTATGCTATGGTATGCCATATTCAGGACCATGGGAGTTTTTTTATAAGCGAGTAATTTTTGTGATTTTCTCAGTTGTCACCTCATTGTTGATCTGCGTATGGGGGACACAAAGACTAAAAAAGACAGAAGAAGGAGAATAGATATGACAGAACAGGACGTTCATAATACATTACATAGTTTTTACGTTATAAAGCAATTTCAGACTTCGGGACAGTCCTTTGAAGATTTCTTTGAAGAAAACAAGGACTTTGTTAAAAATGAGTATTCTCACGAGTTTAAGTTTCTCTATTACTCATATTCAACTCACAGAGTTTGGATAACTGATGATTGCTTTCTTGAACATAAAAGAACAATGGACTTTAATGGCTATACGGAAGAAAGTGATGAAGTATATGTCAAAAGGCTTGGCGTTGATGATAACTATGAGTGTTGTACTATCAAGGACGATGACGAGTATATCGCAGGACGTTTAACGCAAAGCGTTTCAAATAATGATATCATCGACTATTTTAAGCATTATGGTGTAAAAGCCGCAGAGTTTCCATTTGTTTATTCTTCTTTTTCAGATAATATCGGTAAGGAGAATTTGAAAAATGCCTACCTTGATACCTGTGAGTGGGAAGTAAAAAAAAGATACAGTGAACAGCAGGATATTCTTGATTTTACACCGATCGATATCGAGCGTAAGACTCGATTTACAATGCTTAAAGAAGAACTTGCCTGCTGCGAACAGGTCGGGTTTGATAGTATTAATCAGGCTCTTTTGTATTGTGCGAAAAAAGATATCTTTAAGGACGAAATTCTGAAATACGCTGTATTTACTGAAAATGAAATTGATTCCGTAAAGAATGATTTATCACAATCTGAGATTGAAACAATGAAAAGAAGGGCGGATATGGTCAGCATTGCCAAAGAACTTATCAATGAATTTACAGTAATCGAATTTGAAAATGACGCAGATTTTTCTGACCTTTCTCATATACCGATTGCCTACACTACCGATGAGATACTTGAATTTCCGATTAATGTTTTTGTTGACCTCGAAAAAATGAAGTTGGTGAAGCGGTATAATAATAACAGCGAATTTGACAGCGGAGTATATTTTGGAGAAAGTAAAGACAAAATGTATATGATTTTGGGTAATCTTGAATTTGATGAACTGGTGAGCGTCCCTGATTATGTTAGAGAAGAAATTGGAAAAGACGATGCGCTTGACATGACAAATAATAGTTCGAGATCACTGTGATTTTGTCCGTGGACAAAATCGTACAACGCTATTTTTAAATGCAAAATTTATTTATTGTATTGACAAACGTTTTTATAATATGATATAATCGAGTTATAAAAACGAAAAATGCAAGTATAAATTTGTAGTTTTTGGCAATAATGCAATTGTATACAGTTTTACAAATGGAGTGAAACATATGAAAATATATAGTATAGCTGCAGAAAAATTTATGCTTTTTGATAAAATCAATATAGATTTCTCATCAGGAATAAACGTTATTTTTGGCGAAAATAGTACTGGAAAAACAGCATTGATAAAAGTGTTGTATTCGTCAAGTAAACTTATTGCTGATGATCATGCTAATAAAGAAGAACTTGAAAAAATCCTTCTTGAAAAGATGGTTGGAGTTTTTCGCCCTGACAAATCATCTATTGGTAGATTAGCTTATCGTCACCAAGGCGTAGGTGCGGCAAATGTTGGTATAAAATTTGATAAAGATAATTATTTAAATTTTAGTTTCACTTCTCGTCAAAGTAATCATCTTGATATTGACGTTAGTAAAGGAAAAAATAATTTTACTCCTATATTTATTCCTCCCAAGGAGATAATTTCATCAACAGGAGTATTTCCCTCTCTTTATGAGCGATATCATATTGATTTTGAAGAAACGTACTATGACCTTTGCAAGCTCTTGTTGCTTCCTTTAAAAAAAGGAAAAAACACAGATGAACAGAATACCATTCTTTCAAATGTTTCTGAGATAGTGAATGGCAACGTTGTACAGCGGGATAACCATTTTTTTCTTAAGGTCAGAGGTCAGGGTGAATTTGAAATGGGACTTGTGTCTGAGGGTTATAGAAAACTTTCAACATTGACATATCTTATTTTATCGGGCAGCTTGAATAAAAACTCCATTCTTTTTTGGGATGAGCCTGAAACAAATATGAATCCTAAAATGATTTATCACATTGCTAATACCTTAGTTGAGCTAGCCAAAATGGGCGTTCAGGTATTTATAACTACGCATAGCTATTTTGTTCAACAAGCTTTTAACCTGATTTCATCGTATTCAAATGATAATAAAAAAGCAAAGATAAAATTTATTTCATTGTATAGAAATGACGAAGGCAATGTCAGATATGAGTCGGGAAATACCCTTGACGATATTGAACATAATGCCATTATGGACGAATTTGATTGTCTTTACGATAGAGAGCAGGACATGATGGGATGATAGAGAGTAACATTGATTTTTGCTTTAAAGATAAATTTACAGCTTTTAAATTTGATGAAACAGAATACTATAAAAAATATACTAATGGAATAAAAGAAGGTAAAGGCGTAGATTTTATTGCTTTTTCAGATAAGGAAATAGTTTTCGTTGAAGTGAAGAACTGCATGGGTCATGAAAAAGAAAATGAATACCGAATACACGCAGGAAATGAGAATAGCTTTGATGTCGAGGTATCTCAAAAAGTGAATTGCACTTTGGCGTGTTTGACTGCATCACAAACTTTTGACGAGTTTAATAAGCCTAAGTGTATTTCGTCAGAATTTGTTAGATCGTTCAATTGTGTTGTAATGCCAAATTGTGAAATATCGGTCATCCTGTATCTTGAGGGTGATTTTAATATGAAAACGAGAAATAAAAAAATGATAATGAGTGCATTACAAGAAAAGCTGAAAAACCATTTTAAAGGTTGGCTGAATGTTCAAAGAGTAAAGGTTATTGATTCGACAGTTGAAAATAGATATTTTGATGCAAAACAAATGTGATTTACATAATAAAAGCACTGAGGATAATATATCTCAGTGCTTTTTTTCTCGAGAGTTTTCCCTGAAAACAAGTTCATAAATGTTTTAATCAATTCAAAAATGCACAATATTTGGCGCGAAAGTTTGGCTATTCTGCCGTTGACGTGTTTTCTTGCTGTATGGTATAATATAGGTGTAGAAAACATATGGGAGGTATAACAATGGTAAAAGATTATAAGTATTATAAAAACTTGCCCGAACTTGATGAAGCGAAGATAGAGAGCCTTATCAGACCGAGCAATGAAGTTGATGATTTTATCAAAAAAGGAGAAGAAAAGCTCAATGACCCTGAGTTTGATAAAAAAACAATGCTTCTTTACACCATTGACGAAATAAGAGATTTTGTCGGTGAGGAGTTTTGGTCGGCTACGGAACAGCCACAGCACATAGCAATGACCGAAGAAGAACGTTGTCTTGAACGAATGAAAGCATACTATGATAAGATTTTCAAAGCATACTATAATCAGCTTGACGGCATGGGTGAGAACCATGATTTCAGTGGCTCAAGAAAAGCTTTTTTACGCACATCGAAAAAATTTCAGATACAATTCAAGAATATGCTTTTTGAGATGAAAGTCAGCGAAGAAGATTTTTGGAAAAGGTTTGACCGCAACTCTGAAAGATACTGGCTGTCACTTTACTATCCACTTCTCCATACGCAGAGAGAACTGCCCTCAGAAGAACCGATAGAAATGCTCAGAACACACTATATGTTTTGGATAAACCATATGATAGAGGAGTTTATGAACGATAGATACATCTATTCGCTTAATCTTCAGGCAGGATATTTTAGCTAAATTTGTCCACGGACAAAATGAAAAATTGACACAAAGAAATGATTGTGATATAATTAAGTCGCAAAAATCAAAAGGAGGACCCCACAATGAAAAAAACAAATATAACAAGAACAATAACTTCCCTGCTCGTTGCAGCCGCTATGCTCGGTGTGACAAGCTGCGGACAGTCTGACAATACATCATCAGCCGCTCCAAAAGCGACAACCACTGCTGCTAGTGAAACTACAGAAATGGGAACAGTGACAAGCCGTTCGGCAACAACTACATCTATATCTGCAACAAGCAGCACATCAGCAAGCAGCTCTGTGACCTCCTCCGCACAGGGCTCTGCTGCATCTACCACCACCAAAAGCGGCACTACCACTAAAACAAGCGGCGGTAAGACAGGCGGTCAGCCTGCAAGCAATGGCGGAACAGTAAACAACGGCGGTCAGAGCTACAGCGGAAACACCACCAACAACGGAAACGGCAGCTACAACTATCAGCCTGCGGAAACACAAGCTCCTCAGACCGAACGTCAGACAGAAAGACAGACTGAGCGTCAGACACAAAAGCAGACCACAACAACGGCAAAGAAAACGAAGCCAAAGCCGACTACAACTACAACGGCTAAACCAAAGTTTAAGCTGACACAGAATGATATAGACAGGCTGAAGAGAGAATTGCAGGCATATAGTAATGACATTGCACGTCCTCGATTTCAGAATAATTATTCCGAATTTGGCTATTCTTCTGTAGATGAATTACTTGCTGATGTTGGTTGGATGAACCTTGATAATTCTTCTTGGGGTACGCCTGATACTGTTTCACCTGATACTTATTCCTCATATGATGAACTTTACCGCAAGGTCAAAGGTCACGTTGATGATTTATACACTGTAATACCGAAAGACGCACAGATAGTTATATATACTGAATGGCACGGTGACGGTTCGGCAATCAATTCAGACGGCAAGCCAGCGTGGGAGATATACCTCATATACTAATTAAAAAGAAATAATGAAAATTGAATACGAACTTTAAAGCAATTCGAGAATTTCGAGTTGCTTTTTTTATTGCAAAAATTCAAGCCACACGGCTTTTCAGATAGATAAAAAATTCTAGGAGGTAAGGACAAATGAAAAGAAAAACGCTTTTCAAAAGGCTGAGCAGTGCTGCAATGGCTCTCCTGCTCAGCTTGTCGGCATTAACGCAGGGCATAACAGCTTCAGCGTTTTCAAGCACTAACAAAGCCACACAGGAGTGGCTCAATGAATGGAGCTATGATTTCAGAGGCTCAGGACTTCCAAACGGCTATGACATTGAAACGGGCAAGTCCAATGACACACACTTCACAGGCTACTGGGCAAGCTCAGTGCCGTATTTCTCAACATCTGACGGCAGCTATGCTTATTGTATCAACTTTGATAAGTTGCACACAAACGGAACAACCTCTAAACAGCAAACACTAGCTGACTATGTAAAGGGTGCTCACGTTCCTGACAGTATGCAAAGACAGATCAAGGAGTTTTGCATTTACAGTTACAAGGGAAAAACTCAATACGGCTACTCAAAAGATACCGAGATATGTGCCTCAAGCATAATGGCTCAGGCTGTTTCGGCAAGATACTATGACGGCAGTTCAGCAAGCCTTTCAAGCAACGAAACAAAGCTGCTCAATGCCTACAGCTACAACGGCAGCAATGCAAGTGCTCATCATAAAGACCTTGTTGACTGCTATAAAAAAATGAAAGCTGAAATGGTTTCGCATTATGATATTCCAAGCGGCACATCTGTAAACAGTAATAGAACACCAACCTACAAAGCAAAATATGATGTCAAGACAGGCAAGTGGACAGCCACAGTTAAGCTTGACAGCACACTTTCACAATTCAGCGTTTCAAAGCCGAACTCAGTGACTGTTACACGCTCAGGCTCAAATATGACTATCACAGCAGACAATGAGAAAGACCTGAAAAACGTTGTTTTCACGCTCACAAAGACAAAGGGCAAGTACGTTGACAAAATAGACGAGTGTTCACCTCTTATCCTTTCGGGCGGCTCAGACGTTCAGGAAATGGTGGTTTCCTGCTATGAGGACAAAGACCCTGTTAAGGCTTATCTGAAAATAACAACACCAATAGGTTCAGCTCACCTTGACAAGAGCTTCACAGATTACTTTGACAACAAGCAAACAGGCACATCGGATATGTACAAAGCTGTTAAGTTCCAACTTGTCCGCAAAGTCGGTGACAGCTACAAGTTTGTAAAGGCAACTGGAAAGGACGGAAGCTACAGCTTCACTGACCTCGCTTCACAGGCTACAGACCTTACGCCAAACACCAAGGGTGATATTGATGTAACAGGTCTGCCAGAAGGTAATTATGAATGGAGAGAAATATCCACAGCAGACGGCTACATGATATCATCAAAGAAAGCTATCACTGTTACCGCTGACAAGACGGCTAAAACGGAGTTCATCAACAAGGCTTCTGCTCCTGACAAGGGCAAGATAACAATTCACAAGCGTGACGCTGAAACAAGAGCTGACCTTGCAGGCGCAAAGTTTGAAGTGGCAGCAGCCGAGGATATCTACGTTGGCAATGGCTATTGTATCTATCCGAAAGGAACAGTTATCGACACCATAACCACAGGCACAGACGGCATAGCTGAAACAACAAAGGCTATCTACAAGGGCTACAGCTACACAGTGACAGAAATCGAAGCACCAAAGGGCTATTCAATTTCTGATGAGCCAACACAGACTATCAAGCTTGTTGAACAGCAGGCGGAGTTTGTTGTGGATTTTGACAACAAACAAAACACTATTCCTTTTGAGATAACAAAGACTGACATTTCAACAGGTGAGCTTATCCCTGATTGTACTTTTGAAATTCTTAATGAAAATAAAGAACAGGTCATCACAGGAACTACAGACGAGAACGGCATTGCAAAGTTTCAGCTTGCTATAGGCAAATATTTCTACAGAGAGATATCAGCACCAGATATCTATGAAATTGATGATACTCCTTATCCGTTCGAAATAACAGAAAACGATGATATCGTCAAGGCTGAAATGACAAACAAGAAGAAAAGTGGTTCTATTAAGGTCACAAAGACCACCACAGGAAATCTCAATATCGAGGGCATTAAGTTCTTTGCAACAGGAATTTCTGATACAAACAAGGACTTGAAGTTTGAAGCGACAACGAATGAAAATGGCGTAGCAATGTTCGATAAGCTTGTTATCGGCAAGTATGTCATCACAGAGGACGGCTCAACAGTTCCTGCAGCTTACCTCACTGCTGATGAGCAGGAAGTAACAGTTGAATACAACGAAACAGCAGAAGTCAAGGTCACTAACGAGGAAAAGACAGGTACAGTTCAGGTACACAAGAGAACAGAGGGACAGAAAAATGTTGAGGGTATCACATTCTATCTCAAGGGTACATCAGACAGCGGCAGAGAGATAAACATTCCTGCAACTACCGATAAAGACGGCGTAGCAGTTTTTGAGAACGTACCGATAGGTACATACAGTATCATCGAGGACGAAGAAACAGTGCCATACGGCTATCTCGTTGCCGATGAAAAAGAGGTCACTGTTATCTACTCAGAAACTGTTGACGCAGAAATAATCAACAACGAGCAGACAGGTACTATCAAGGTACACAAGAGAACAGAGGGTGATCTGAATATTTCAGGTATAACCTTCTATCTGAAGGGAACATCAGACAGCGGACGTGAGATAAACATTCCTGCAACTACCGATAAAGACGGCGTAGCTGTCTTTGAAAACGTACCGGTAGGCACATACATGGTTATCGAAGACGAAAAAACAGTTCCATACGGCTATCTTGTTGCTGCCGAAAAAGAGGTCACGGTAACATATGCTGAAACTGTTGATACTGATATACTCAACGAGGAGCAGACAGGAACAATACAGATTCATAAGAAAACCGCCGATATGTCTAACGTTGAGGGTATCAGATTTATTCTTTCGGGCATTTCCGATACAGGTCGAGAGATAAACATTCCTGCGATCACCGACAAGGACGGACTTGCGAAGTTTGAGGGCGTTCCAGTTGGTACATACACTATCACAGAGGACGGCTCTACAGTGCCATACGGCTATTTGGTGGCTGACTCCAAACAGGTGACAGTGGCATATGCACAGACTGTTGACACAGATATGGTAAATGAGAAAGCTCCTGATACGCCGAACACAGGCGTAACGGACAATGACACAGACGGTAGAACAGCACTGTGCAGCGTGGCTATCATTCTCGCAGGAGCTGCATTTTTTATGTTCAGCAGAAAGAAGAAAGGTAATTGATGTTGTCTGAAAAAAGACAATAAAAAGGGGATCAATTTATCTATACAGAAAGAAGCGCCTGCAACGGGGCAGGCGCTGGGGAGGATTAATCACTGTTTTTCATATACATTAAGAAGTCTTTGCATATAGATTGATGTTCAAGAAAGTTTTTTCTTTGATTATATGTTTTTAGTTGTATAGCCGCATTTAACTCTACTGCAAAAAGATACCATGCTTTTTCAAAAGTTTGTGTTATCAGTGACACAGTATCAGGAATACTAAGTTTAACATAATTTACATCCTGGTTTTTTATTACTTTTGAAGTCATCCTATGATTACCATCAATGACCATTTTCTCTGATTGTAATCTGCATGGAAAATCAATAACAATAATAGGAGTTTCGCAAGAGAAATGATACTTTTTAATATCATTTTGCACTTCATATTCAACATTGTTATATACAAGCCTTCGTGCATTTAATCTTTGATAATCATAATTTTGAGCAACGTCAACAGCCTTGTCAACATTAAAATGAATATAAAATTGTGCAATGCTAGGTATTTTTATTATTTGTTGATAATATTCACATGGTTTGTTTTTGTCATGCGAAAAATAACATCTGTTATTTTTATATGCGTATCGCATAACTTCAATCCAATTGGCTACTAATTCATCAATTGGCTTTATTAAATTAAAACTGTTATAAAATTCCAGTATTGCATTTATATCAATATCATATTCTGAAGATGAAACATAATCAAATAACATCTATATAACCTCCATACAGAAAGGAAATAATTATGGAACTAGGTCAAAAAGGAAAAGGACGAACATTTAAACTATATCGTGATGTTCCTAAATGCTACAAAGCCACAGCCGCAGATACGGCACGTTTTGAGAAATTTTTAAAAATCATGATAAAAAAAACTACAAAGGCTATTGGCAAAAATTTAACTCGCTAAAAATTCAGACTTTTAAATAGTATAGCATATTTATTTACAAAGCGCAAGCAGTTTAATTAGAAGAAAGCGCCTGCAACGGGGCAGGCGTTGGAGAGGTAGAGTAATGTGAACACACTTTTTTTGATTATATGCTATGTACTTGTAATAGGATCTTGG
>ENA-ORTF01002495-ORTF01002495.1-human-gut-metagenome-genome-assembly--contig:-NODE-2495-length-18301-cov-6.422668_pt1 | contig 18301 bp, 16 predicted proteins | sample MGYA00241908_ERZ509180 | MGnify/ENA primary metagenome ERZ509180 (study PRJEB26280, sample SAMEA2338814) | human gut metagenome | biome: human gut; feature: human-associated habitat; material: faeces... | reverse complement strand
AATGAAATTTCATTGTCTTTCAGTTTTTTCATATACTATCTCCTCTCCTCAAAAATACATTTCCATGATTATTCTTTTTCTATTTTTCTGCATAGTTTTGTCCTCCCGCATTATGTAGCAAATTTCTTCTTCGCGTAACCCTTTCGCTGAAAGAATATATGTAGCTCAAAGAATAACCACAAAGCTCATAAATGCACCTTCTACCACGGCAAAAATTAAACTCATAACAGAAAGCATGCGGTCCTCTTTTTTCTTATATTTCAACAATGCAACAATGCTTAAAACAGCAGCCATCACCTGCCATAAAGCCAGCCAGGCAATCCATTTTCTCATGCTCAAATACGGTGTTTCCCCAACAACTGTCAACATAAGAGGATATAACATGGATAGCCCATATGAAAATATATACCAAAATCCACTTTTCTTCATTTACTTTACCCCCCATGGATGAAGTGCCATTATAGTCAAAAAATGCCCCCAAAGCGTACATCCTATATAACTTATTAATGATATACCCAGATATATCACTCCGTCTCTCCAGTCATTTGGATTTTTCCGAATATATCGTATTGCAAAAAAGCATGCTGCCATCTGCCACATCGTTGGAAACCAAAGACAAAACGCAACTGTCTCCGTAGAAATATTTCCGTTTGAAAAAAATGTAAACAATACTTGCAACAGTATTCCCGCTGGAACCCCGGTAAAGTCCATTAGCAATGAAATTTCATTGTCTTTCAGTTTTTTCATATACTATCTCCTCTCCTCAAAAAATACATTTCCATAATCATTCTTGTTACTTTTTTTCTGCATAGTTTTTCATCACCTTTCTTTAATTTTCTTCGTCCACTTTCCTTTCTTTTTCCCACGCCTAGCACGAATACGAAAATACAACTTTTTCTTTTTACATTTTAACAGATATTTGTTCTTTTTCAAAGTAATTGTTTTTGGTTTCTTAAACGTCTTTGTCGTTGACCATTGAATTTCATATTTCGTTGCTTTTTTCACTTTAGTAAATTCAATATAAATACCTCGTTTCTTTCTTTTAATTCGTTTAATCCGAATATTCGATAAAATATCTCTTTTGTTTTTCTTCTGCTTTTTATCTTTTTCCTTCTGTTTTGTTGGTGTCGGCACGGAATCATATGGTTGCTTCGAAACATCCGTCCTTCCTGGTGAAGTTCCCATTGGATATGAACTTGCGCTTGGCATTAAATTTGGCTTTTCTGTAGCCTCAGGAACGGATGACGTACATGGCGTAGGAAGTACCGGTTCCTTACCTGCGTTCGGACTTGCCGTCGGTTCTTCTGTTGTTCTTGGGCTTATACTCGGTACAGGAGTATCCTTACCAACCACAACCGTAGTATAGCATACAATCTTTTCATCCGGTGAACAAATCTTTATTTTAGCCACCCCTGCTTTCCTTGCTTGCAGTATACCATAATCATCTACTTGTACAATATCTTGATTGAGACTTTCAAGTATACATGTTTTAACTGTTGAATTATGTGGAACCACCTCAATTGCCAAGCTCGTTGTATCTCCGATTTCCATTTGTACCACATCCGGTGCTTGATAATTTTGAAGCTGCACAAAACAATTCGTAAAACGCGCTTGATATGTTCTATTTTCCGTCACAACAATTGGATACTCTGATTCTTTGGAAACAAAATTCCCCTTTTCATCATACCAACCAATAAACTCATTATTTTCATCCGTTTCAGCTTTTAATACAACAGCATCTCCATACGTTAAATTTGTAAAAGAAGAGGCCGTTCCCATCCCTTGCACCTCTGTCGCAACTGATAATGTATTCAAATCTCCTTGCTCCAAAAGCTGATCATAATGAATTTCTTTGCCATTTTCACTTCTTAAACTTTGATCTTTTAAACTCACATCAGGCGAGATATTCATCTCCATCATTCTTTTATTAGATACTGAAATATCTTTGAACAAAATACGTTGTTCTTCTCCTGCATCCAGATCTTCCGTAGACAGAATATAATCCATCTTACCATCAGCATTTCCCGTGAATTTTATCTTATAATTTAATGACGCATTGATTTTAAACTGCTTTGAATCACCAATAACTTCCAGATCCACGGGACAGTTAATGATACCTTTTACCAATTTTTTGGGTGATTTTAGTACATCTTCCGGCACACTATTTATCATCGCCAAGTAGGTTTCATAAGTATGAGAATATTCAAAAGTAGCCTTATGAACACCAAAGAAAATCATCACAACAAATCCAATATCACCACCATAATTCGGTAACAACGCCAAACCTATGTTTTTCTTTACTCCAAGGGAAGATAGTCCTTCAACCATAGCTTTTGACAATAAACCTTGAAACAAAGTTTCAACACTTTCTATTTCATCACTCTTCCCCCAATCTTCTGAAATTAAATCGGAAATACATATATCGTCCCATATCTTCCAAATGACTTTTTTCCATTTAACATAAATTCCCTGCAAATTGAACAATTCCCGCCTCAATTTCTTTTGCGTCTCTTGTAACTCTACTAGTAAAATCACCCTGAACAACCAATACATCTTCTTCGAGACTTTCATTCGCTTTGACATCCCATTTTTCAACAACTTCTAATTCTGCTGATTTTTCCGCGGCTGTCTCCTGTGTTTTATCATTTGCTACTGCTGCAAGAGTTACGGATACATTTCCCTCTAATAACATCGCCATCGCCAAAACGGCACAAAATCCTCTACGTATTCTTCTTTTCATCATATCCCTTTCTCCCTTCGTAATATATGCCCTTTATTTTGGTAACAATTTCCATATATATTATAATAAATGACAACTTTATTTTTCGCAAGCATTTTTTTACAAATTTTATGTTTTTCTCTTTTTCCTGTATAAAGATAACTTCCGTAGCAATCGCTGAGAGGGGCAACGAATTTTGGGGATTTCCTCGATTTTCGTTGCCTTTTTTGCTTCTTTCCGGCGGTAAAGGCATCGGATTTTGCTGAGTTTCCCTTTTTTCGTTGCCTTTTCCCGCTTCACAAGCCGAGAGGGGCAACGGATTTCGAGGATTTCTCTGTTTTTCGTTGCCTTTTTCACTTCTTGCCGGCAGTAAAGGCATCGGATTTTGCTGGGTTTCCCTTTTTTCGTTGCCTTTTGGCAACCATACTTACTTTAAAGGCAACGGATTTTTGGAATTTCCTCGATTTTCATTGCCGCCTCCTTCCGGAACGCTCTCTTCTGCGCTCCTTTTCAGAAAATCATCAGCTGAATCGTTTTCTTGTTCCTAATATATCATAGGTAACTTGCAATTTCTTGATTTTTTGAGCATGAAATTGGATATTTCCTCTTGTTTTCCATAAATAGCAAAAAATCGGACTACACTGCAACATGTAATCCGATTTACTATTTGAATTGCTTCACCATCACTGCTGTGGTGTATTATTCTCGTCCTGATACGTCGTGTCATCCTGATTATACGTGGTATCGTCGTTGCTGGTGCTTCCGCCCTGTGAGGCATCGGCTCCGTCACTATTTCCGCCACTGTTATTGCCGCTGGAGTTATCACTTGTATCTCCACCGCTCTGCGTGGTATCTCCGGAACTATCTGCTTCATCATCCGGATAAAGGTCATCCGGTTCTTCGACGATCGCCGGTTTCGTCGCTTTTGGCTTCTTTGCTTTCGGCGTTGCCGTCGCACGGTTCGAAGAACTGTAGCCCTGCGAAGAATAACTCTTGGAACTGCTCGAATCCGAGGAATCACTTTCCTCTTTTTCCTCAAATGGGAACACTTTATTTTCAAGGTCTTTGTGAATCTCATTCATAAAGGTATTCCAAGTTCTTCCCGGATAGGTCGATCCGGACAAATCGCTGATAACCGTCGGGGTATCACAGCCAATCCATACGGCTGTCGTATAGTATGGGGTAAATCCACAGAACCAGCCGTCCTTGTGATCGTTGGTCGTACCTGTCTTTCCGGCACAAACGATGCCGGTATCCAAACCAAGACCACGTGCGGTACCTCGCGTGAAGACGCCCTCCATCATGTCAACCATTGTGTTAGCTGCCTTCGAATCATAAATATACGTTTCATCGACGTGATCTTCAACAACCGTATTTCCTTCGGAATCCAAAATCTTCACGATACAGGTTGGATCGCGGAATTTTCCATCATTTTCCAGTGTAGCAAAACCGGATGCCATCTCAAGCGCGCTGCATCCATAGGTCAAACCACCGATCGATGTGGCATTGGTATAATCCTTTTTCACAATCTTGCTAAAATGCATATTCAAAAGATACTGAAGACCTACTTTTGGTGTCAGTTCTTCAAAAAGCTGCCAGGCAACCGTATTCAATGACTGTTCCAACGCAAATCGAAGCGATACATATCCATAATATCTGCCGCTTGCATTCGACGGACCGCCTGAGAACTTGTGGTCATTGACCGAAGAATCCGGAGTATAGTTACGCTCCAAGGATGGAGTGTAATCAATCAATGGCTTGATACTACTACCGGGCTGGCGGAACGACTGATACGCTCGGTTCAGTGTGTAACCGCTGCTCTTCTGACTTCGTCCACCGACAATTGCCACCACGCGGCCGGTCGTATTGTCAATGCAGACCGCTGCACCCTGCATTTTGTAGATACCATTGGTTCCCTTCTCTTTAAAGTTCTCCAGATTGGTATTGATCGCCTGCTGCAATGCTTTCTGCTTCTTCAGATCAATCGACGTATAAATGCGGTATCCTTTGTTCAACAGTTCCTTCTGCGCATCCGCATATGCCGTGTCATAGTCATCCTGATAGGATTCCTGCTCTTTAGTCGAATCAAAACTGTACTGAAATTCAAATCCATTTTTTTCCATAATCTTCTTTGTCGCGCAATACGTCACAAAGGTCTGGATATAATTTCGTTTAACCGGCTCCGTAATATTGAACTCGATTTTCTCCTGCACCGCCACGTCATATTCTTCCTGCGTGATGACCTTGTCATCTAACATCTGTTTCAAAATACGGTCACGGCGCTTCATTGTGTTATCTTTATGTTTCAGCGGGTCGTAAAGACTCGGGTTATTTGGAATCGAGCAGAGGAAGCAAAGCTGCGACAAACTCAGATCCTTACAGCTGGAACTGAAGTACCCCTTGGCTGCTGCCTCGATGCCATAATATCCATTGGAAAAATAAATGCTGTTCAGATAAAATTCCAAAATCTGGTCTTTCGTATATTTTTTTTCCAATTCAAGAGCCACAAAAATCTCTCTAATCTTACGGTCGTAGGTCTTTTTCTGGTTCAAAAAGACACCGCGGGCAAGCTGCTGCGTGATCGTACTTGCTCCCTGCGTAATCTCACCATTGTTCTTAATCAATGCTAAAAAGGCACGGATATTGGCCTCCGCATCGACTCCATTGTGCTGGTAGAATTTTTTATCCTCGGTAACGATAAATGCATCCTTTACATACTGCGGAATTTCGCTGATCGGAACATAATACGAATCCTTATCCCCTTTAAGGACTGCAATCTGCTTGCCTTTCGCATTGTAGGCAATCGTCGTTTCCGAATCACGGAACGTCTCTTCCGTCGAAGCACTTACCATCTGGACTGCTTCATCCTGCATCGCAAATATGTCTTTACCGTATTTAAAATAAAATACGATACCGCCGACAAGAATCGTCACAAGAATCAATAAAATAAATATTTTAAAGCCCAGCCAAAACTTAGGATGTTTCTTTGGTTTTTTCTGCTTTCTGTTTTTTGCCATATTCTATCTCCATTCTCATAGATCTCTAAATTGTAATCTGTCACCAAGCGAAGCTTGATGACCTACGTGTGCTTCAGCACACTTCATTTTAATCTGTCACCAAGCGAAGCTTGATGACCTGCGTGTGCATCAGCACACTTTATTTTACCACATATCACGGTATCTTGCAAAGAATTTCTTGATGAATCCTCCGCGCCCGGTCTGCCCATGTGTGCTTTTTCGACGCCAACGTATAAGCATTCTTCTGCATTTGCTCCCATTTAACACGATTCGACAAAATATCATGTACCATGTCGGGCAGTTTTTCCAAATGTGCAAGGTCATACAACCGGTAATCTTTTCCATCGTGCAGTATTTCATCCAGATACCGGGATCCGTCACTCAGGCAGACCGCCCCATTGAGCATCGAATTGAAAATGCGGTCGTGCGCACCGTCTTTAAACCACGGCATGACATTAAGCGAGATTTTGGCACGGCTGATCTGCTGCAAACAGCCAAGTGAATCCAGCACATCGCCTTTTCGGATATTTTCCGGGTGTTCACAATCCAGTTTGTCCCAGCCGGCACCAAAGCAATACACTTCATATCCGGCATCCACAAGTGTTTTCACAACCTGCCCGCGCATATAATGACGCACGTACAGATCGATAAATATCATATTCGGCAGTGCCTCTTTCATTCCGTCTTCCGTCACATCTTCCACATCGCGGAGCATATGCTCGATCATCGTGGCATCCATGGATTTCCAAGGGTGCGTCGTCAGATCATGGATAATATCCATATAAAATTCGGCATATTCTTCTCCGTGCCGGTGAATCGCTTCGTGAAAGATCGACGGCGGATTGTAATTTCCTGTAAATACAATGTCGATTGGACGCTCTTTCCAGCCCGGAAGCGTCTTTTCCGTCCACAGCCCCGTTCCCCCAAGCGGCACAAACGGTCCCCTCTGAATCTCCGGGAAAAACCGTTTTAAATACGCTTCATGCTCCCTGTCGATGGAAATCTGAATATATTTTTTTGGCAGATATGGTGCAAATTTATGATAATAAAAGGGATGATCCACCACGATATTGATAAATGTCACCTCGCGGGCATCAAAAAAAGATACCCCTTGGGAGTCAATAAAATAGTCTTCTCCCGAACAGCCGTCAAAATTGAAGCTGATCGCCGCCGTCACTTTCGGCTCGCAAAACCAGATCAAATCGCTCAAGCTCCGGTATTCTTTGCACTGGTCAAAGTAAAATACATCATATCCCAGAATCTCCAGTTCTTTTCCCAACTGCTCAGAAAAATACCACAGTGTTTCGATTCCCTTTGTAAACAATATGATTTTCTTTATCATTAGCCTCATCCTTTCCCTTCTATCTTACAATTATCTTTTGCGAATAGCAATATTAAGTTTTCTTTTTTTGCGCCGATATAAAGGATAAGAGAACATGACCAAGGAGGGAATTTATCATGAGTGTAAACGGAATTCAATCTTCTCAGCCGACATATACGTCTACTACGACAAAGGCGACAGAGAAAAAGACAGCAGAGAAAAAGAACACCGAAGATACCGGTGTAGTGTATGAACCATCAAAGAAAACAGAAAGTAAAGACACTTCGAAAGTAAATGATTACCAGAGTGTGATCAAACAAATGAAAGGGGAGCTTAGCAATAAGAATCAGCAGCTGCAGAATCTTGTAGATCAGCTTCTCAGCAAACAGGCAAAAAAATATACGACATTAAAAGATCTTTTCACAGACATCAAAGACGGAAAAGTAGATGTTGATCCGGCTACGATCGCACAGGCACAGAAAGACGTGGCTGACGATGGCTACTGGGGTGTAGATAAAACCAGCGACCGATTGGTCGATATGGCAAAAGCACTGAGCGGCGGAGATTCTTCCAAAGCAGATACCTTGATCGCAGCGATCAAAAAAGGATTTGACCAGGCTGCAGACGCATGGGGCGGTGAACTCCCTGAAATCTGCCAGAAGACAATTGATGCAGCCGTGCAAAAATTAAATGACTGGAAAAGTGGACAGGCAGACGCCTGACACATCAAACGACATAAGACCCATGCACTGACGTGAAGTTTCGGTGCATGGGTCTTTCTTAACTATTCAGGACACCCCTCCCACATTCTTAATATGCTTTCTCTACAGATTTCAGCACGATACCGCCTTCCGGCATCACTTCGACCTCGATGCATCCATCTTTAACTTTATACAATTTCGCTTCGATGGAAAAACCTTCGGTGCCGCACGACATCATTGATGCCATGAAACTTCCGTCCGGCATCCCTAACCGCCATACCGGCACGCGGACTGTCTTTTTTTGCTCTGTCGTCTGAACCAGCACACAGACACATTCATTCGCGGTAAAACGTCCATAACCGATCATTCCTGCCTCGCTGATAAGATAAATGAGCGCGCCCGTCCGCAACACATCATAATCTTTGTGAATGCGGATCATTTCTTTGTGAAATTCAAACAATTCTTTGTCTTCTTTTCCCCAAGGGAATGTCCGTCGGTTATCCGGATCCGTCCATCCGCACACGCCCACTTCATCGCCGTAATACACGGTTGGTGCACCCGGCCATGTCATCTGAATCATAACGCCCGCCATCATAACTGACTTTTTAACGCCAAAAGCAGCCGCCTGAGGACCTGCAGACGCCACCCGACCCACTCTTCCATTGGTCCGCGTCAGGAAACGACTGTGGTCATGGTTCGATAATTCGTTCATTGCTACCATATACGACTGCATACCGAGTTTTGCACCATATTCCGTCATATGAGCAAAAAACATTCCGCTGTCACCTTTCCACTCCGGTTTACTGACATCGCTGTGTTTATCGACTCCTGTCAAAAACCAGGTTACCGGCTCCATAAACGCATCGTAATTCATCACAGTATCCCATTGGTCTCCGGAAAGCCACGAGGACGGATCCCCATAGTGCTCCGCAAGAACGATTGCCTCCGGATTCGCCTCTTTGACCGCGTTTCGAAATTCTCTCCAGAATTTGTGATTGTATTTCTCTGAATGCCCAAGATCCGCTGCCACATCCAGACGCCAGCCATCGACATTGTATGGAGCTGATACCCATTTTTTAGCAATTCGCATAATATACTCAAATAACTTGTCAGAACCTTCGTAATTAAGTTTTGGCAGTGTATCATGCCCCCACCACCCATCGTAATGAGTATTATACGGCCAGCTTCCATCCGGATAAAATTGAAAAAAATCGTGATAAGGGCTGTCCTCGCTCACAAAAGCACCTTTTTCATAAGAATCATCGCTCTCATAAAGCTGCTCACGGTCAAGCCATTTGTTAAATGAACCACAATGGTTAAATACACCATCTATGATAACGCGCATACCTCTTTTATGAACTTCTTCCATAAAATTGGCAAAAAAAGCATTCGAAGCCTCCAGATTTTTCTTATTTACCACACGCTTGCAGTATTTTGTCGCGTGGCTGTTGTCATTGTCACCATCCGCCAGCGTCTCACCACCATCTTCGACAATCACTGCAAAATGCGGATCGATATAATCGTAATCCTGTGTGTCATACTTATGATTGGACGGCGATACAAAAATCGGATTGAGGTAAATTGCTTCGATACCAAGCTCCTGCAGATAATCAAGTTTATCCAAAATCCCCTGCAGATCTCCGCCGTAAAATTCACGCACATCCATCAAAGCCGGGTATCTTCCCCATTCTTTCACCTGGTGTACATGCGCACCGATATAACAGTATTCATCGTCCACGACATCATTCGTCTTATCGCCATTGCAGAAACGATCTGTGTAGATTTGGTACATAACCGCCCCTTTTGCCCAGTCCGGCGTATGAAATCCCGGATACAGGCAATAGGAATACTGTGGATTTGGCACATCCACATCTCCTTGCTTATTAAAATACATTACGGTACTGCCTTTTTTAATTTGGAAATAATAAGGAAATGGAACTTCTCCCAGTTTCACTTTGATGGAATAAAAATCAAATATCTCGTCGGAGTATTCTTTGCTCATTTTACTGGAAGATTCTTCATGAATCAGATTAACCTCGTCTACATCCCCTTTTGCCGTACGGCAACGAAGAGTTACCTCTCCGTTTGCTTCTGGTTCCAATGGGGTCACAAAAGTTTCTGTGCCGGAACTAAAGATTGCGTCTCTACGTAATTCGCCCATTTTCATACCATTCCTCTCTCTTTTTTCTTTTTTTTAACTATTCAGGACTCTCATCGCCCTCATTCGCATTTTCGAACACTTCGTGGTCCTGAATAGTTTTTAATAAGTCAAAAGGACAGCTTCACGATGGCTGTCCTTTTGGGAGAAGGTATTTTTGTTACTTATGGGGTGTAGCAAAAACTATATAATGTATTGGGGTTTACGATATGAAGTATAGCATGTTCTTCTAAATCAGTGTGCACAAACATTATAAATTTTTAAAAATCTTTTTGTTACTTTTGCCCAAACACCTTCCCACAATTCGCAAATTCAACAATTTATGCCTCTTCCGAAGCGATTTTCTCGTCATTTTGCTCAAACAATGCCTCAAATTCCTCGCGAGTGATTCGTTCCTTTTCAATCAAGAGCGCTGCCAGACGGTCCAAAACATCTCTGTGATCCATCAAAATCTTTGTCGCCTGCTCATGGCAGCGGTCAATGATCGATTTCACTTCATCGTCGATCACTTTCGATGTAGACTCACTATAGCTCTTTGTATGACCGATATCGCGTCCAATAAACACTTCATCGTCTGACGTATCATAATTGATCATGCCAAGTTTTTCGGAGAAACCATACTTGGTTACCATATCACGCGCCGCTTCTGTCGCCTGCTTGATATCCTGCACTGCACCGGTCGTCACATCGTCAAAGATAATTCCTTCGGCGATGCGTCCCCCCAGGCACACGGTGATGTCTTGAAGCATTTTCCCTTTTGTCATATGCATCTCATCACGCTCCGGCAATGGCATTGTGTACCCTGCTGCTCCCTGCCCTGTCGGTATAATGGAAACCGTATAAACCGGTCCGACATCCGGAAGTACATGGAAGAGAATCGCATGCCCAGCCTCGTGGTAAGCGGTGATTTTTTTATCTTTCTCGGAAATGATACGGCTCTTTTTCTCTGCGCCAATTCCAACTTTGATAAAAGATTTTTTAATATCTTCTTCTGCAATGTAAACCCGATTGTCACGCGCTGCCGCAATGGCTGCCTCGTTCAGCAGGTTTTCCAGATCTGCACCGACAAATCCTGCTGTCGTACGCGCCACATCTTCAAGATTTACATCTTCTGCCAATGGTTTATCTTTGGCATGTACTTTCAAAATTTCCTCGCGTCCCCGTACATCCGGACGCCCTACGGTAACTTTACGGTCAAAACGTCCCGGACGAAGGATCGCCGGGTCAAGGATATCGACACGGTTTGTCGCCGCCATAACAATAATTCCTTCATTGATTCCAAATCCATCCATCTCAACGAGCATCTGGTTCAATGTCTGCTCACGCTCATCATGACCACCGCCAAGTCCGCTTCCACGGCGTCTTGCCACAGCATCTATCTCGTCGATAAACACGATACATGGTGCTTTTTTCTTCGCTTCTTCAAATAAGTCGCGGACACGGGAAGCTCCGACGCCGACAAACATTTCTACAAAATCGGAACCGGAAATGCTGAAAAACGGAACGCCTGCTTCTCCGGCAACCGCTTTTGCCAAAAGGGTTTTACCGGTTCCCGGAGGACCTACCATCAAAACACCTTTCGGAATTCTTGCACCCAGTTTTGTATATTTTGTAGGATCGGACAAAAAGTCAACGATCTCTTCTAACTGCTCTTTTTCTTCGACTAATCCGGCGACATCGGCAAATGTCTTTACTTTGTCATCCGGCATCGTAAGAGTTGCCCGGCTCTTGCCAAAATTTGCCATTTTGTTTCCGCTGCCACCGGCATTTGGCATCATCATGCTAAATAACACAAAAAACAATACAAAACCAATAATATATGGCAAAATCTCAAGATACCATGGAGTACGTGCCACATCACTCAGATGATATTCGGTAAAATTCTGATCATCCAGGTAGGAAACCATCTCATTTACATCCGATACATACAACTGCTTTGTTCCTTTTTCATATTGGATCACCAGCTGTCCTGTCGGCACTTCCGCATTCTGTTCAATCGTTACTTTCTTTATCTTTTTATCCTGCAGATCCTGTTTAAACTGCGATACTGAGTAGGAATCGCGGTCATAATCCATGATATAATTATTACACAGGTAAGCGATTCCGATCACTACGAGCAAAACGATAAAAAAGCCATAGCCTTTTACGCCTTTCATTCTTCACCCTCCTTGAAAATAAGTTCACCAATATATGGCAGATTGCGGTATCTCTGGGCATAATCCATCCCAAAGCCGACCACAAATTTATCTGGGATCGTAAATCCGGTATAATCCGGACTTACATCTGACACACGGCCCGATGGTTTATCCAGGAAAGAACAAAGACGCAGACTTGCCGGCTCTCTTTTTGCCAGCATATGCATCAAGAAGGCGAGTGTTCTTCCAGAGTCCACGATATCTTCGATCACAATCACATGTTTTCCTTTTACATTGATCTCTTCATCCTGATTGATGCGTACCACGCCGGAACTTGTCAAGCCGTCGCCATAGCTGGAAGCCTTCATAAAGCCCATTTTGACCGGCATCGTCAGATATTTTGACAATTCGCAGGTAAAATACACGCTTCCTTTCAGGATACAAAGCAAAAATACTTCTTTGTCCGCATAATCTTTGTTGATCTGTGCAGCAATTTCTTTTACTTTCTCTGTAATCTCTTCTTCCGAAATCATTACCTTAACTTCTTCTTTCATGGTTTTTCTTTTACCTCACTATTCTCTTTTAACATTTCGTTAAGACAACCACTAGTACCTTTTTCGTGTCTTCTGTTATTTTATATGCATCACTCATGCGTCCCGGAACCGCCCACAGCACATGACTTCCATCTGCCAGCACGATTTCCCGCTTTCGCTCACTCAATGGTATCTTCTCATCAATATAATACCTCGAAAGCTTCTTTTTATTTCCCTGCTTATCCATCACAAAGAAATCTCCTTCTTCCGGATTACGCAATTCAATACCACTCTTAATGTTATCATAATTGAACCATTTCGTATAGTCTTTTTGTGGAATTTCTTCCGGGAGTTTTTCACGTTCTACGACATCCATGCACAGACGCATTCTTTCCCGGCGGATTTCCACGACTCCCTCATACGGAAGTTCGCATTTCTCTTTTGTCGGAACGACCACATCGGCAATCTGGTTTTTGAACCGAACATACTCATAACGCCGCTCCACACATATATTTCCGGGCAGGCACACTTGCTTTCCGGCTTCCTTCTTGCTCAAAGAAATGACCATTTTATAGTGTTGCTCTGTAATGTCTTTTACCGAATCTCTGAAATTTTTCAAAATCAGGCGAATAATCTCAATCTGAATGATCAGATCCATTTTGCCAAATTCTTCGCTGGAATAATAATATTCGCCGCGGTCTGCATGAACAAGACGCATATATTCTTTTTTCGCCTGTTTTTCAATGTACGCATTTTGCATCGAAATTTTCTGCGCCGCCTTTGCCACATGCTCTTTGGCGCGGTTGTTGATCTCACTTTCGACATATGGAAATACACGCAGACGGATCTTATTGCGTGAATATTCTTCCTGCTCGTTCGTCTCATCGATGCAGTAGTCCAAACCACGGGCTTCGACATACTCCTCGATCTCGCTTCGCGGGGCAAATAAGATCGGCCGGATAATATACTCGCGTTTTGCAAAGATTCCCGACAGCCCACGTGGTCCGCTGCCTCGAAACATTTGAAAAAGCACCGTTTCCGCCACATCATCCTGATTGTGTGCAATGGCGATCTTCCGGTATCCGCGCTCCATGCATACATGCTGCATGATCTGATAGCGCATATATCTTCCCGCTTCTTCCTCTGTCATTCTGCGTTCTTTCGACACCTGTCGTATATCAATGCGTTCGCTGTAAAATTCAAGACCCATTTTTTCTGCCAGATCTCTCACAAATGCCTCATCTTGATCTGCCGCCTCTCCACGCAGGCAGTGATTAATGTGCACCACAAGCAGCGAAAGCTCGTATTCTTCTTTACATCGGTTCAATATATCCAGCAGACATACCGAATCTTTTCCTCCGGACACCCCCACGACAATGCGGTCCCCTTTTGCAAACAGTTTATTGCGTTCATTAAACTTTAGTACTTTCTCCTTTAACATCCGATCCTCCACAGTTTTCCATCGCTATTTCCGCCAGATACCGGCCACCAGCACGCTCATGTCATCAAAGGGCTGTCTGGCATTGCGCGCAAGCGCCTCCATCAGCACACTCCGCGCCATCTCCGATGGGTTATTTGTTTGTAAGTTCTCTAAAATATTTTCTACATAAAATTCTTTTTCATCCCCCGGGAATGCATCAATAACGCCGTCAGACACCATTACGATGAAGTCCCCTTCTTCCAGTTCCTGGGTAATCGTCTCCGGATCCGCGTTCATTTCCACGCCAACCGGCAGTGCGCTTGAAAAAATGGTCTTCACGCCATCTTTCTTTTTGATAAATGTAGCAGCCGCACCATTTTTTACAATCTCACAACTTCCACTATAAAGGTCTACGGCCGTCATGTCAAGTGTTGTAAACGTTTTTCCTTCATAAGACATGACAAATAATGTGTTAATCAGCCGAATTGCGGACTCTTTGCGAAATCCCGCCTCCACCAGACTTTCAAGCACGTCGACCAGATTTTCGCTGTCACGGCACGCTCTTGACCCGCTTCCCATGCCATCAGACAGCATCATGATCAGCTCTCCGGTCCGAAGTTCCATAAATGAAAAATTGTCGCCGGAGACCGTCTCTCCGCTTTTTGTCGCTCTGGCAAGTCCCGTCAGTGCCTTAAAATTCACGTCCTGCACAAACGTTGTCACTTCGTATTCTTTGGAAATCACATTTTTCACATAACGCCCCGCTGTCATCCTCGTCGAAAGCACGGATTCCAGCGCAAGTGCGACATCTTTTTTCGTAATGCAGGCATTTCCCCGCGCTCTCGCCAGAAAACACACTTCCAGATTGCTTTTTACATCTTTTTGAAAGGAAAGATTTTTGACCTGTATGCCGAGCGAGCGAAGCGCATACAATACCTTTTTCTTTGTCTCCTCCGGCACATCCACCGTCTGATTGAGTTCCTGCGTAAATCCACGCAGCGCATAAGCGATCTCATACATCTGCGATGCCATCGCCTCCCGGCTTTCCGCCATTTTATTGCGCCAGCTGAGATTCATCCTCGCAAGTGCCATGCGCTCATTTAATTTTTCCGCATATTCTTCTAAATGAATGCATCGGTTCAGAAAGGACGCATCCACCTGCCCGCATTCGACCACGCCCTGTTCACTGGCGGCCGCAAGAATGTTTCGGATATTGTCATACGTCTCCTCGTAATGCATTTCCCAGCAATACTTGCAATTTTCACATTCACGGCAGATTTTATCCGCAAGCTCATCAAAAATAAGTTCCATTTCTTCGCCGGAAATATGATTTTCACACTTGGTAAAGTCCCGGAACGACTTTGCCAGACGCAGAAAGGCTGTCGAAAATCCGTCGATTTTCTCGTTGGCAAGGCTCATCAGGTCAGCTTTGGCAAATGGATTTTCCCGCTCCCGCATAAAATCCGTCTCGATCGTCCGCACCAGTTCCCGCGGAACCGCCAAAAATACGATCCCCGCTGACACCATCCCCCGCAATTCGACAATTCCGAGTACTTCGTCGCGGATGACATACGCAAAAACGATCCCTGCTGCCACAAAAGTAATCACGCTCACAATTCTGCCGATCTCGCGGAAAATTCCCACAGTGATCCCGAGCACACAATACACTCCTATCAATATCATATCACTTCCGCCGGCAACTGACAAGATGCCACCAACCGCACCTGCCATAGCACCGACAGCAGCGCCGTAACGATAGCCGGCAAAGAGCACAAGCAGGTAGCTCATTGTCTCCACAATCGACAAAACGCCGTCAAACAGCCTCGGCATCCCGTAAATACTCAATGCCGCAAGCACCAGAACGCTGATCATTTCTTCGTTACTGAGTTCCCGTTCCCAGTCTTCATATAAAAGGAAGCGCAGTCCCCACTGCATCACATAGGCAAACGCAATCAGACAAATGCTTTCCAGCGCCGCCGTAAATACTACACTTGTAGTGCCATGTTGCAGAAATCCCGTCGTCACCGACAATACCACGTTCAGGATCCCTCCGATCGCCGCCACGGCCTGGCAGCTCCCCTCTTTGCCATCCACTTTTTTCATGATCTTTTGTACAAACCAAAGCAGCCCCGTCATCATGACATAATGCAGGAAGTCCAGTCCTTTGGCCTTGGTGATAAAGCCTGCCAGAACAGAAAGAAAGACCAGTCCTCTTCCTGCCGGATACACTCCGGATGCACACAAATATGCCAATCCAAAGGGGTTGATGGAAAATACCCACACTCTCCCCAGCATAAATCCGATTCCAATCTCCATCAGCCAACGTTTTTTCGACACAGCGCCATTCATCTCACCGCTCGCTCCTTTCCTTTGCTTTCATTCGTAACGTTAAGTATAACGAATAAGCGGCTCGAATGTTGTCAAAAAAAGAACCGTGTCAAAAAAACTTTTCGACACGATTCTACTTTGCTTTGAATACAATCTCATCATCATAGACCAGACCAAACTTTTCTCTGGCCATTTCTTCAATGTATTCATTTGTCTGCATGTACTTCTTCTGTTCTTCGATGCTTTTTGCTTCTTTTTCCAAATCACTTTTCTTCGCTTCCAACTCCGTTTTCTGCTCTTGGAGGGACCTACAGGTAGCGCGAAGAGAAATGCTGTGGATTCCCAGCGTTGCACAGAACAAAAGAACAACCGTCATGACCAGGTACAACCCGGTACGGTTTGGCTTCTTTTTCCTTTTTTTCATTCATTTCTCCATTCTGGAGCGAATACGCCCACATTTTAATAACTTTTCTTACTTTTCTTTTCTCAATCCGTTCATTTGTTCTACAACTGTACTATTTTTCTAACCCTGTAGACTAACGTGTTTTTATTATATAGCCTTTCCCCACAAATATCAAGGCTTTTTTTTGGTTTTTTTCATTTTTTTTAGTAATCTTTTACATTTTCGAACGCATGGTTGTATTATTTTTCGGCGTATTCCCCAAATCACCCGAAGAATACCCGTCGACACACTTCTCCCCAGCACGACATGACAAGCTGCCGCTCCCATTACAAAAGCAATGCCAAAAAAAATCCGCAGCGTCCCATAATTGCACAAAAATACCATCTGGAATACAAACACTGCTGCCACCAGAAAATAAATGGTATCTAACATGAATTTTCCTACGGTTTTCAAATGAAACAACGCACGCAACACACGCACGATCTCATAGCATCCCATGACGGCAAACCCGCTCACCACCGAGCCCGCCAAAAATACCATCTGTCCCCGGATCAATTCCATCGGTTATTGAAACAGCCTTCCCAGAAAACTCTTGGTGTCGTTCATTGTATGGGGATCGGAATATTTCAGTTCATCAAAGGTACCATCGATGTCGACCTCTCCCCGTTCCAATGTCAGCCGCCGCACATGCAAATCTTTCCCAGTAATCGTAAGATGCCCGCGGATCGTATCGAGCTGCACCTCTTCACTGTCGAACGAAAGAACTTCTTTCACTCCGGTAAGCATAGCACTTTTCCGCTCTTTGAGCACGATATGGTGAGTATCAAAATGAGGCTCCCGGCGCTTTTCCTGACTTTCCATTTTGCTCCTGCCCATCCTTTCTCCCTTTCTAACCCATCTTATGATTGTTTGAAAAAAAATATGCCTACGCGAAGGCAGGCATATTTTGGGCTTTGGGAGGACTTGGGATTTGCGGATAACAAATTGTAAGAAAATGGAGCCGGGCAGTGCAACTTATTGCGCGAACCGGCTCCAAGGTGGATGCATCGTTTGTCCGTCTGTTTTTATTTCTAATTTCTTACAAATAACGATACAATTCTTTTGCTTCGTCCTTCTTATACGTCTCTTCGACGCGAAGAACTTCTACTTTTGTCGTCTTGTCTCCGAACTGAATCTCAATCACGTCTCCTGGCTTGACATTTAACGAAGCTTTCGCCACTTTGTCATTGACAAGTATTCTTCCTGCGTCGCAGGCTTCGTTTGCCACCGGACGGCGTTTGATGAGACGAGATACTTTTAAATATTTATCTAAACGCATGTTGTTTTCCTCCTTTTTATGGGGTTTGGGGGGGTGGTGCTTTTGGGCTCCTTTTGGACTGGGAAAGGCATCGGTTTTCCGCGTGTTGCCTGATTTGCGTTGCCTTTTTAGTTTGTTGCCGGCTTTAAAAGCAACGTGATTCGCTGGGTTGCCCGGTTTGCGTTGCCTTTTAGTTGCTTTTGGACTGGGAAAGGCATCGGTTTTCCACGTGTTGCCTGATTTGCGTTGCCTTTTTAGTTTGTTACCGG
>ENA-ORTF01002484-ORTF01002484.1-human-gut-metagenome-genome-assembly--contig:-NODE-2484-length-18418-cov-10.946360_pt1 | contig 18418 bp, 18 predicted proteins | sample MGYA00241908_ERZ509180 | MGnify/ENA primary metagenome ERZ509180 (study PRJEB26280, sample SAMEA2338814) | human gut metagenome | biome: human gut; feature: human-associated habitat; material: faeces... | reverse complement strand
AGAACGGAACCTTTACAACTGAAGATAGTGACCTTGGAACGACAGAAAATCCATTGACCAGAAACCGCTACGATTATACGACCAATAATCCGCTGAATTACAGTGATCCGACAGGACATTCATTGTGGAGCAGGATTAAGAGTACAGCTAAAAAAGCAGCGAAAGCAGTCAAGAGTGTCGGCAAGAAAATCGTTAATACTGCGAAAAAGGTAGTCAAAACAGTAGTAAATACAGCTAAGAAAGCAGCAAAAACTATTGTTAACACAGTGAAGGGGGTAGCAAAAACTGCCAAAAATGCAGCTAAACATGCAAAACAGACATATCAATCTGTGAAAAATCGTGTAACCAGTAGCAGTACATATCAAAAGATCACATCCAGAGGAAGTCAGTTTATTCGTTCTGTAAGCAATGGGGTACAGAAAATTGGAAAAACTTATACATCTTTCAAATCCTATGTTTCAGAAAGAACGGCAGAAATCCGCTCAGAAGTGGTACGACATATGTGTACGACAACAAATCGTATTACAGATAAGCTTGGAAAAGTAGACTGGAATGCGGTGAAAAAAGTAGCCATTGGTATAACTGCGGTTACAGTTTCTGGTCTTGTAGTTGCTGCAACAGGCGGTTTGGCTGCAGGAGCAGTTCTGGCAGCATTGCCAGCAATGGGTGGCTTAGGAACGGCGATGGTTTCAGGAGCAGTTATTGGAGCTATTGGTGGAGCTTCATATAGTGCAGTGAATTCAGGTTTGTCTGGAAATAGTCTGAAACAAGTAGCAAAAGATACGTTAGTCGGTGGTATTGCAGGAGCAGTGACAGGTGGCGTTATGGGTGGCCTTAGTTATGGGGCTGGGAAACTTTTGAATGTAGTAAGGAGTGCAGGAAGTACCCATAATGATGGGATTGATAAATCGTTTAAAAAATTAGTTGCAGAAGTAACCGAAACAAAATTGCCAGAAGGCACTTGGGAAAAACCACCATTAGAGCGAGGAGATATTATTGACAAAGCTATGGGAAATAACTTGGGACACAATTTCCCGACCATAGATAAAGTAGAAAATGGTGTTGTGACTAGTGTTAAAAGCCGAGACTTAGGTGCAAAGACTTATCAAAATGGTAATAAATTGGAAAAGGTAATTGTCAAGGACATTAATAAAGTTTCAGGATTTATAGGAGAAACATTTAATGGTAAATTTGTTAATGCGGAAGAAATAGTGGGTAGACAATTACAAGTAGTTGTTCCAAATGTAACATTAAGCGAAGCTCAGATAAATGCAGTTAATAATGCTACAAAACATGGTATTGATAAAGGTGTTAAACTCATTATTACAGTAGGAAAATAATAGCAAAGTAAATAGCTTAAGGGGAATATTTTATTCCCCTTAAGTAATAGAGAGGAGAAAACGGATATGATTTCTGTATATTATAATCAAAAATATGGTTTCTTAATTGTGCCTAATGCCATTGAAAGGTTTATGGGATGTTATATTTCTATCGAACCTACAATTGAAATTATGGCTGAAGAAACAATAGATAAGATAGGCTGTGCAATTAGAAAAGGAATAAAAATTGCAGAAAGTTCCCCAAAAGTAGACGAATCTCAATTAAACAATTTTTGGAAACAAACAAAATATAAAAGTTTTCCAACATTTTCCAAGAATTATCAAAGAATTGATTTGAAACAAAATGGAGATGAATTAGAAATTAGAAGATGGGAACGGAATAATAGAGGGGGATATTCGCGAAAAACGGAAGAAAAAGATTATATTAATTTTATAGAAATGTCGGATTATGAATTGGGCTTGTTTATAAAAAAAATGTTTGAACCATGTGAAATTAGAATTGATGAAACAGAAAGATTTGAAACATTAGAGGGGAAAATAATTAGTTATTCGATTCCAAATGAGCATTATAAAAATATTGGTGATGGTCATACAGATTCTTATATGACATATAGAAATGAAGATTATGATAAGTTGTATATTTCTTTTTTGATAGGTGATGGAACTGATTGTACAGATGAAGTAAGCATAAAAAATCATTACAAAAAAATATACAAGCAAATGTCGAATATTAAATTTGAAAGTAAATGTAATAAAAAATATGTACATTTTTTAACAGAAAATGGAGAAGTATTGCTGAGTTTTATTGATAATGGTTATGTGGAGTTTTTTATGTGCATTCCATATAATATTGAAAGAAAAGTTCAAAAGGAGTCAATAGAACAGTATTTAAAAATGTTATTTTCGATAAAAATTGAAGATAAATAAAGCGTGAAGGAGAGAATATGCAAAAGAAGAATTGTGTTTTGTGCATAAGTATAGGAATTATAGTATGTATATTGTTATCAGCTTGCTCCAGACAACCAGACTTTGATGCCAAATCCTACGTCCAAAGTTCTCTTGATGCACACTATCATGGAGAATATAAGGACTATGCGAATCTGTTAGAAATCTCGGAAAAAGATGCCAAGAAAGAAATCGAAGAGGATTTTAATGAGAGTATCCAACAGCAATTTGATGATTCCGATAACATTACGGATAAAGGAATTGCTGATTATGCGGAAAAACTGACAGAAGTAAAGAAACTGGCAAAATACAAAGTACAAGATGTGAAAGAAGAGGATGGAGTCTATACAGTAAGTGTACAAGTTGAACCATCCAATGTATTTCAGACATTGCAACAAAGCTCTACAGAGGTAAGCAATGAAAAAATAAAGCAGGGATTGGATGGAAATGATCCGGAAGTCTTTGCAGCTGTATTAACAGAAAGTGTCCAGAAGAGTCTTGAAAAGAACAGATATGGAAAAGCTGTTACTGTAAACGTATCCGTGGAAAAAGATAACTCAGGAAAATATGGTCTTTTGGATACAGAGATGAATAAGTTGGAAGCAGCGATGTTCCCAACAGAATAAGAATGAATGGAAAGCTATCAGAGGAAAAAAACTGGTAGCTTTCTTTTAAACTCCAAGACAAGAAAACTTGTTAAAAAAGCTATTGTAATAGTAGAAAAATTATAATAAATAATGGATGACAAGAGTCTTTTATTCATTATGAGAAAAAGAAGGAATCTCCTATGAACCAACAAGAAATATTCACGTAAGATGGAAAAAAGTGCTGTAATCGAAGAGGTTGCAGCATTTTTTTCTTCGACATTTTTCGAACATTATAACGTACCTATCCGGTCACCGCCATGCTCCGATTTGATTTCTATATCAAAAATCAGATCGGAGGAAAGATAAATGGCTTATAACAAGACAAGTGAAGAACGAAAGTGGAATTATTGGAAAGAACAGGAAGAAAAGAAATTGCGTGAACTGGGAATGGAAGAAGAGAAGATCCAAAAGCTGCGCCAGATGGACAGGGAAGACTTTCTGGAAGAGCGCAGATACCGGGAACATCTGGATGAAACGATGCAGGATATGGATTCCATAAAAGAAAAGGACAGCGAGCTGTTTGCAAGGGATGTAAAGGAGCTTCTGGATCACATAGGTGATAAGCGAATCTATGAACTATTGAAAGAAACGGAGCATCAGACACTGGAAATCCTCTTACTCAGTACATGGGGATATTCTGGAAGAGAAGTTGCTAAGATTATGGGAATGGCAGAACAGACGATTTATACCAAAAGAAACCGTTTGAGAAAAAAATTAAAAAATTTATCAAAAATTGAATAATTATGGCGTTTTTCGTCGGCTATTTAATAGGCAGGTAAATTTTGCCAGTGTACTTTGACAACCTCATACCAGCATTACAGGTACGTTCCCGTAAGTAGAAGCGTGGCAGGAAGACGCGAGGACAGATGAAAAGGGCATGGAAGAAATTAGACCAGAAAGTGAGAGGCAGAGTTCTTTTGTGGCGTTTTCGTTTCGAGCGAATCATCTTTAACTGAAACAGGACCGTGGCGGTCTTTTGCGAGGATCACTTACGAGGGGATAATGATACATAGGAACTGCCAGTGAGCAGAGGATGGACTTTGGGTTGTAATCAGCAAGACTTTTAGAAAATCCGTGAGCGGTGCAATGCCAAGCATCCGCCTGTAATGTTCCCGTAAGGCAATGGGGGAGTCGAGGACAAATACAACGCCAAAAATCAAAAGTATAAGAAATCAAGGAAGAATGTGTCGTTGATATCAGATACATACGGCTGTAGGGAGAAATCCTTTACAGCCGTATTGATGTGATATCAGCACGCATATCAGGTAACAAATTATGTATTACACAAGAGAATATCTCAATAGAGCGCATCGAGAAATTGATACTATTTTCCGAGTGCTGTTCCCGGAACATGGAATGGCAGTAAGGGAAGAACAGATTATGTTATGCCACAAAATGCTGGATAACCTGCTGGGAAGAAACATAGCACTGTGTGACGCGGGTGTCGGTATCGGCAAGACGTATGCCTATCTGGTGGCCTGTGTTCTGATGAGAAAATATTCCCTCCTTGCAGAAGGATGTTCCCCTTATGAGCAGCGTCCGGTCGTGATATCCACTTCCAGCATTGCACTCCAGAAAGCAATTCTTACAGAATATATCCCTTTTCTCTCCCGGATTCTTCAGGAGAACGGGACGATTCAGGCCCCTATTAAAGCTGTGATACGAAAAGGGAAAGAGCATTTTGTCTGCGATGAGAGGTTGGAGCACCGAATCGTTGCAATCGAAGAAAAAAACAAAAATGCGTTGCAGAAAGAAGCTCTGCTGTCGTTGAAAGAACATTATGATATGGACGAAGTGTCCAACTTAAGTGGGTTTGACAGAAGGATGGTGAGTGTACCGAAGTTCTGTTCGGGAGACTGCCCGAAAAGAGGCTCATGCAGGTATCAGCAGTATCTGGAGCGTTCCAGAGATCATGAAATGTTCATTCAGATCTGTAATCACAATTATCTGCTGGCTGATGGTTATCACAGGCTGCAGGATTACCGCCCGTTATTAAAAGACTACCGAGCATTGATTGTCGATGAAGCACATAAGCTGCCGGATGCGGCAAAGCAGATGTTTGGGAAGAGCCTCTGTTATGACGATATCCGAGAAATCTGCTTTTATCTTGGGAATGAGTACCAAGGCCCGGAGATAAGAAAACTGTCCGGGACGATCCGGATGGTGCTGGACATCATAGGAGAAAACCACAGAACCAGATATGGGATAAAAGAAGAATTCCACATGACAGAAGAGTGTGCAATGTATTTATATGAGGGGATACAGACCATGAATAAGATCATAGAAAAATTAGAAAAGAAGATTCCAAAGTGGATCAGAAACAAGCTGGAAGAAACCAAAAGTGTGCTGGAATGCTTTTTCCATCAGGATAAGAAGTATGTGCTGCATCTGAAGCAGGACCATGACCACCGGATTATATTGTGTGCATCCAGCAGACGGATTCCACAGTATCTGGACCAGATGTTATGGAGCAGAGGAATGGGAGCGATTCTGACAAGCGGAACTTTAAAAACCGGACAGGGATTTTCCCACATTCGGAAAATGACAGGATTACAGAGAGTGCGGAGAGTCCGGGAATATGTGGCAGACTCCCCGTTTGAATATCAGAAGAACTGTCTGTTATATCTGCCAAAGAATTTGAAGACATGCAGAAGAGAAAGTCAGGAAGAGGCAGAGATGATAGCAGGCCATATCCATTCACTGATCTGTTCGACTTACGGGCATACGCTAGTGCTGTTTACATCTTATCATTTGATGGGAAACGTTTACCAGATGTTAAGGGATGAAATTCCGTTCCCGATGATAGAGGTGTGGAGACATTCACCGGAAGAGATCACAAGATTTAAACAGATGGACAATGCTGTCCTTTTTGCAGCCGGCTCCTGTTGGGAAGGAGTAGACTTCCCTGGAGATATGGTATCTTCGCTGATTATAGTAAAACTGCCCTTTGCTGTTCCTGATCCCATCAGTGAAGCACAGAAGAAGGAATATGCCAGCCTGAAAGATTATATTCAGGCAGTGATTGTTCCAGACATGCAGAAAAAACTAAGACAGGGATTCGGACGTGCTCTCCGCACCGAGACAGATACTTGTGTCGTGTCCATTTTAGACGAGCGTGCAGGAGAAGGTGGCAGGTATCATGAGGAAGTAATGTGTGCGCTTCCGAGCTGCAAGATGGCAAAAGATATCAAGGATGTCCAGCACTTTATTCGAAACCGGAAAGGCGTGGAATACTACCTGTAACCGTTCGTGGTTCTGCTACAGAAAAAGCAGATTTTGCACGAAAAGTTTGGTGGTATTTCAAGGGCGTTTTCGGTGGGATTGTTGGTATTGATGAATAGCTATTTCGGCATGAAGTGGGTATACTGTGTATAGCGTTAGAGGAAAGGAGGCAGCTTATGATATACAAGGTGGAAACGATAAAAGATGGAACAGAAAAATATTTTTTCATCAGAAATCTGGAAACAATGAGTATTGAAGAACTGCCAAGTAAATATCTAATGCATAAGATTAAATGTAAACGTTCACCAAATACAGTGAAACGCACAGCATTTTCAATCTGCTATTATATGAAATATATGGCAGAGAAAGAAATGGAACTCACAGAAGTCTATCAGTTAGATTATGAAAAACAGACAGAACACTTTGTGGAATTTTTATACTGGCTTAAAGCCGGAAACCATACAGAGCAAACGGCTGGAGAAAAGAAGTGTCCGAATGAAGGAACCTGCAACGCATACTTAAAAGATGTGTTCAGGTTCTATTTATTTATAGAGGCAGAATATGAACAGTACGGAAGTCTCAAAACCTTATCGTATAACCAGATTATAGCGGTTAATCAGGTGGGAGTAAAAAAGGTACTGCGGAATCATTCTTTTAAAGCCTATCTGAAGGAAGAGGAACATCGTGGGAGAACAGCAAAAGAAAATCAGATTATTACAATTTTACAGGCCTGTACGAACCGAAGAGATCAGCTTCTGTTACTTATGTTAGCAGAAACCGGATACAGAATTGGGGAACTACTGGGAGTAAAATATGTCAAAGATATTGATTATAGGAATCACATGATAAGGGTATGCTTCCGGGAAGATAATGAAAATGAAGCGAGAGCCAAAAATGCGGAATACAGAAGTGCCAAGATAAGTAATGATACGTTTGAATTTCTCATGGATTATCTGGCAAAATATCGGAAAATCCTGCAACATCAGGATTACCTGTTTGTGAATATCATGGGTGAGAACATTGGAAAGCCATTAAGAGTGGACAGTGTATATGATATGTTGGACCGAATGGAAAAGAAAACCGGAGTTAAAATCACACCCCACATGTTACGTCACTATTTTGCAAATATGCGAAAGCAGGCAGGATGGGAACTGGAAATGATCAGTCAGGCATTGGGGCATAAACATTTGGATACGACTATAAAGTATCTGGACTGGCTGGATGATGAACTGATAGAAGCAAGTAATGAGTTTTATGCACAACACACTGCTATTTATGGGGCGGAACGTCTGCTGGAGTAGGGAGGTGTGAGAAATACCTATATATTTATTGCAACAGGCAGAACACATAACAGAATCTGAAGTAGATATTGAGAAGAAAAAGCAGGAACTATATTCAGAAATTGATGCACTTGGAATAAAAAGCGATTCAAGAATTAACAAATTGAAAAAGTTCTTGGCAGATAGAAAAATCTGGCATCTGGAAGAAATGGATTATCCTTTGCGAAATTCGTATGAACAATATTTAAGAGGACAGATACGATCACAAATTGTATCTTTCTATTTGAAAATATATGATACGGTAAAACAACAACATATCTATCAACAAATGCAGACGCTAAATGGAAAGCGGATATATGAATGGAAATATCAAAATAAAATTTATTTTCTGAAGTATTATCCGGAAAAGGAAATAGCTGAGACCTTTGAAACTTCTTATAAAACAAACCTATTGGTGTGGGATTTTACACAAAATTGTTCAGAAGTTTTAAAGAAACAAATTTTTTATACGTTGAGTCGTATCATTGCCAATACTTCAATGTCTAAGGCTTATAGAAATGTCAGGTTAAAATCCTTAAAACTTCTTTATGATTCTTGTGTTCAGTTAAATATTACGGATATTGGATTGCTGGAAATGGAACAAGTGGAAACTATTTTAAAGAATTTTCCCGAAACGAGTCAACGAAGTATTTTAGGTGAATGCAGAAGAGATGCGTTTATGCAGCAGGAACAGATCCAATGGGAAGCAAATGTATGGTATCTGGAACGATTACATCTTGGAAAACATCGGATAGACGAAAGTAAATCCTTAATTAGCATTTCTTTTATGGAAGTCAAGGAAATACAGAATCGAGAAATTTTACAGGCATACATGAAATATGAACTGGGAATTACTGGACAGGCAGTCAGCACGATTGTACGAAGATTTGTATGTATTAGAAATTTTATTGAACTGCTGGAACAAGAAAAGATACTGGCGATTCATGCAACTGTCGCAGAAGTAAAAAAGTATGCAGACGGCTTGCGAGAACGGGGAATACAGGCAAAGGGATTTAATGAAAGAATTTTCGGTATCGGTCATTTTTATAAATTCATGGAAGTTAAACAGTATATTACAAGAATGCCATTCCGAATTGAATATTTCCAACAAAAAGAAGTAATAGTACATCATGATCGTAGCGTTGAGGAAACAGTATATATGGAAATTTTGAAAAAATTATATCTTTTTCCAGAGCGATTACGATGTATGTTCCTACATCTGTGGTGTCTAGGATTACGGGCGAGTGAAGTGTGTACATTGAAAGGAAATGCTTATTATCAGCAGGGCGAGGATTATTGGATTCAGGTGTATCAGGTCAAAATGAAGAATTATAAAAGGATTCCAATCCCACAGGCACTTTATCAGATTATGAAAGTATACTTGAAAAAACATGAAATTCAGCCTGAAGAATTCATTTTTAAAAACAGCAGAGGTGGTGCTTGTCTATATGGTACATTCCGAACTCAGATGATAGAAGCGTGCCGGGAAAATAAGATTGCAAATGGAGAATATTTATTTCAATCACACGATTATCGACATACAGTAGCAACTATGTTTTATGACAGTCATGTATCACTGCAAAGTATCAGGGATTATCTTGGACATACTTATGAAGAGATGACAAGACAGTATATTGATTATATGCCGCAAAGGATTGCAAAAGCAAATGATGAGTTCTTTGAAATGCAAGGAAGTAGTTTAGCATCATGGCTAAAGAAAGAGGAAAAAGATGGAAAATGATATTATATACTTCAGCGATTTCCCCAATTTACAAGAAACAGGGACACGTAAGGATAATGGAAAATTTGATTTAACGTTGCTTCCAACGCAAGAATTAAAGGAAGAGTTTCGAGGTTATATTATGTATCGCTGCAAAAACGGAACGTTTAGAGCATTGATTCAGGATCGAACAGCTTATAATCATATTGCAAAGTTTTTGAACAGCAGAATAAATCGGAGAATCAAAAGCCTTGGAGATAGAAATCCAGAAAAATGGATATCACTTTTAAAAGGCTGGATGTTAGAACAGGGAATAACTATTGTAAAAGAAAAGAAGAGTGTGTATGGTACAGTAAGCTATGGCGAAGCAGTGACGATATTATATTTCAGAAACGTACTGAAATTTTTAGGGCCAGAAGATTTACGGGATGAGATAGAAAAAGATGTTTGGGAACTAAAAAATCTGGATATTAAAATCAGATCCAATCCAATTTATAATGTAAAAACACTGGATTTCAGAAAAATATATCAGCCAGATATCAGGGAAGAATGTAAGAAAGCTGTTTATATGAATCTGCAGTATGAAGCAATAGGAACTGTACAGGGAGAATTGACAATAATGAGGATATTCTCAGAATATCTCCAAAAAGAGTATTCCAAAATAAAAAGCTGCAGTGAAATAGACAGAGAAGTGTTGGAAGAATTTTTGATACATCTGTCAACAAAAGATACTTCCCATAGTGCGAATAGTTCTTATGTAATTTCATTAAGACGACAGTTAGAGACAATCGGAAAAATTTACAGCTATGAAAGATTGGAGCATTTATTTATTAATACGGATATTCCACCGGAAGTAAATGCAGAATTTAGAGTGTATTCTGATGATGAAATGAAACGACTGAATGCGGAAATTACACAGATGGATGTACAGATTGCAAGATGTCTTCTGATACATCAGATGCTTGGAACTAGGATATCAGATACCCTTACACTGAGACCAGATTGTCTGACGAGAGAAAATGGCCAAGATATGATTGAAATATATCAAGTTAAAACTAAAAGATATAAAAAACCGATCAGTAAAGAACTTGCAAAACTGTTACAGAGTTCTATTGAATATACACAGGAAAAGTTCGGTGATACAGAATACATATTTGTTAATGAAAAAGAACCTGACCGCCCGATGCAGTATATGGCTATAAAAACAAAAGTCATGTCCATGATACAGGAAAAGCAGTTGAAAGATGATCATGGCGAATTATTCGGGTTTGGAACGCACATGTTCCGGCACTACTATGGCGTCAAACTTACAGAAATGCATCTGGATGACTGGACGATAGCGAGACTATTGGGGCATAAAAGACTGAATAATGTACAGCATTACCGGAAAATGAGCAATCAAAGAATGGCAGACGAAACCAGAGAAGTAAGACAGAGGATGAGTGACATCATATATATGAGTCTGGCAAGATGGGGTGAAGAATATGAGCAAATACGACAAGATGATTGAGGAAAATCAGAGAAAAAGTAAAGAGAAAATTGAACTGGCATTGCAAGCAATACAAGATATGCTGGCAAATAAAGAACGTATCAGCGTTCCAAAGCTGATGAAGAAAACTGGATTGTCGAGAGGATTCTTTTATAAAAATCCAACCGTCCGGGATACATTGAACCAAGCAGTAGAGCAACAGGCCGGAATGATAGATCCAAGAAGAGAAATTCTGAACATGGCGATGGAAAAACAGATTGAACTGTTGAACCAGAAGGTGGCAGCTCTGAGCAGAGAAAATAAGGAACTGAAGAGAAAGAACGAAAAGTTACAGAAGGCATTACGGAAACAGGATTTGAATTTTATTAAGAACTTATAACATTGAAAATAATAAGATGGAAGAGATGTGTGCAGACACATCTTTTCATCGTTGAGGATAAAATATATAGAATGAGAATGGGATTGTTTTATGGTATACTAAAAGTGAAATGCTAACTTTGATATGAGGTATAAAACAATATGACAGAAATACAAATTAAAAATTTAATTAAAGAATATGAAAAAGAATATATTGAGTTTATGGAAATTGAGAAATTACCACAGTATAAGATAGATTTTTTTGAAATTAATGTTGAGGAAAGCGATGCAGCAGGATTCGCTTCAGCCGCCCAAGCTTACTATAATACGAAAACAGATGAACATATATTAAGGATATGCAAAAGTTCGGAAATACCAAGGTATATTGTGTTTCATGAATTTACGCATATTTTAGATACGGAAATGTATGCAAAGCAAGATTCTTGGAAATATATGGCTTTGTCTGGTTATACAGAATATCATGCAGCACAAGTTGAATTGATGATAATGTTAGGAGCAGATAGTATACAAACTCAAGATTTTTCATTTACAGTTGATGTTGAAATAGGTAATAGTACAGTTAGGAATTACCTAAACTCAAGACATCAATTAGTAGTGAATATGATGAATAGAACAGATTTTCCAAGAGATATTGAAGCATTAAAAACAACGGTAGGTGTGCTATATAATTATTTTGGAGTGCGTTCTATATGTAAAATGTATGCGAAAGATTATACTGAAGAAGTGGATAACACAATTATTATTCAGAAACTTTCAAAAGTATTATTTGAAGAGATAAATAGCTTTATGGTTGGATGGTTTAATGAAGCACAAGTAGAGCTGAGCTTTGTGTCATATATGAAAATAATGTGGCCTATGCTTCAAAGCTATTTTGGAAAAGAATGAAAGATAGTAACAGTAAACACAGTTTTGTATACAGTTAAACCCAGTAAAATCAACGCATGAAGGGAACTGGCTACATTTTATTTCCCCATTTGGTGGTACGACCTGCCAATGCCTGTTTGGTCTTTCCTTGAAGAATATGACCTGTCCGGCAAGACAATTATTCCGTTTTTTACCCATAACGGCAGTTCGTCCGGAGCGAGCAGCATTTCTACCGTAGCTGAGCTTTGCCCGGATTCCACCGTACTGACCGATGACTACTTTACCTATTCGGGCAACAATGTTGACGAAGCCGAAAGCGCAGTTGACGAATGGCTTACCGAGCTTGGCTACAACAATTAAAAAACAGGGAGAATGTGAAACGATGAAAAATGTACTTATCTTATCCGGCAGCCCCCGTAAAGGCGGCAACTCCGATTTGCTCTGCGATGAATTTATGCGTGGAGCAAAAGAATCCGGCAACAATGTAACCAAAATCAATGTTGCAAGCAAAAAGATAGCGCCCTGTCACGCCTGCTATTTCTGCGGTGAACACGGCGGCGAGTGCGTCTATAAAGACGATATGGCTGAAATCCTGCAAGCGATGATTGACGCCGATGTGCTTGTGCTTGCAAGCCCCGTTTACTTCTATTCCATTGACGCACAATTAAAGGCGGTGATCGACAGAACGGTTGCACGTTGGCTGGAAGTGAAAAACAAAGAATTTTACTACATTATGACCGCTGCCGATGAAGATAAATCATCTATGGATACTACGCTTGCCTGTTTTCGTGGCTACGCCGACTGCGTAAACGGTGCAAAAGAAATGGGTGTAATTTACGGCACAGGCGTTTATGAAAAAGGTAAGGTGCTGAATACCCCGGCTATGGCTGAAGCCTATGAAATGGGTAAAAATGTTTAGCAGATAAAATCAGGAGGAATAAAGAATGAACATTTTGTTTATCAACGGAAGCCCAAATTCGAACGGGAATACTGTTGCCCTCGCAAAAGAGCTTTTGCAAGGGAAAGAATATGAAACGTTGAATCTGACTGATTACAGGATCGGCAGTTACGGACAAAACTTTGAGGACGACGAACTCGATCAGGTCATTGCCAAAATGAAACAGGCAGAGGTAATTGTTATCGGCTCTCCGCTATACTGGCACAATATCTGCGGCTCAGTGCGAAATATACTGGATCGCTTCTACGGTTTGGTGGAAAACGGCTCATTGTCGGGCAGAACACTTTATTTCCTCTTTCAGGGTGCTGCACCGGAAAAATGGATGCTGGAAGCCGGAGAATATACGATGAAACGCTTTGCCGGACTTTACGGAATGAAATATGCCGGTATGGCAACCAACTATTCCGAAGCGGCTAAATTATCAAAGAAGCTCTAATATCACATTTTAGGAGGATAGCAATATGGCAGTAAAGCAAACAGCAGGAAGAACCGCCCTCGGAGAATTTGCACCTAAATTCGCAGAACTCAATGATGATGTACTTTTCGGTCAGGTATGGAGTAGAGAGGATAAACTCTCTTTGAAAGAACGCTCTTTGATTACCGTGGTAGCGCTTCTTTCGCAAGGACTTACTGATACCTCGTTCGTTCATCATCTGGAATCGGCAAAGGCGAATGGTATTACAAAAAGTGAAATTGCCGAAATTATTACACACGCAGCCTTTTATGCAGGTTGGCCCAAAGCGTGGGCGGCTTTCCGTTTGGCAAAAGATATTTGGAAAGAGGACGCAAATGAAGCGGACGAAAAGACCGCTTATGAAAAATCTATGCTGTTCCCAATCGGACAGCCAAACGATACCTTTGCACAGTATTTTGTGGGACAAAGTTATCTTGCCCCTGTTTCAAAAGAACAGGTGGGCATTTTCAATGTAACTTTTGAGCCGGGGTGTCGTAATAACTGGCATATCCACCACGCCGAGAAAGGCGGCGGTCAGATTTTGGTCTGCGTTGCCGGCAGAGGTTTTTATCAGGAATGGGGCAAGACACCAATCTGTATGACGGCGGGTGATGTCGTCAATATCCCGGCAGGCGTGAAGCATTGGCACGGTGCAGCTCCGGATAGCTGGTTCTCTCATCTTGTGGTGGAAGTACCGGGAGAAAATACCCATACCGAATGGTGCGAGCCTGTCAGCAACGAAGATTATGCAAATATAAAATAAAGAGAAATAAATTATGGAATATGTAACTTTGAACAATGGAATCAAAATGCCGAAGCTGGGCTACGGCGTATATCAGTTATCAAATGAAGAATGTGAACGCTGCGTATTAGACGCAATCAGCGCAGGGTATCGCTCGATTGATACAGCGCAGTCATACGGCAATGAGGAAGCGGTCGGAAACGCTATTAACAAATGCGGCGTTCCCCGTGAGGAGCTTTTTATTACAACAAAGGTGTGGATTACAAACGGCGGTTATGAGAAAGCAAAGGAATCACTTGAGGAATCTTTGAGAAAACTGCAAACCGAGTATATCGACTTATGTTTGATTCACCAGCCTTTTAATGATTACTACGGTACTTACCGTGCAATGGAGGAAGCCTATAAAGAGGGCTGGATTCGTGCAATCGGCGTTTCTAATTTTTATCCAGACAGACTGGTTGATTTGTGTAGTTTCGTAGAGGTCAAACCTGCAATCAATCAGGTAGAAACGCATATTTTCCAACAGCAGACAGCCGCCCACGAATATATGGAAAAATACGGCGTACAGCACGAATCTTGGGGACCGTTTGCCGAGGGAAGAAAGGATTTCTTTACCAATCCCGTGCTGAATGAAATCGGGAAAAAGCACGATAAAAGTGCAGCACAGGTCGCTCTGCGTTTCCTTTTGCAAAGCGATGTCGTGGTAATCCCAAAATCCACCCACAAGGAGCGTATGGAAGAAAATATCAATGTCTTTGATTTTGCTCTGGACGCAAGTGATATGAACGCTATCCGGGCATTGGATGAAAAAGAAAGCCTGTTTTTCTCTCACTATGATCCAGCGATTGCAGAGATGATGATAAAGCTGCATTAACAGCAGACTTCCAAAAAGAGGTGAAACCCAAAGGGGATAAGTCTATCTTTTTGAGGTTAAGTCGGTATGCGTTTGTGTACCGGCTTTTTTGTTGCCCAAAAGTCGGTTACAACTGAATGACCGGCTGGATGGGATATGATTTTGCCAAGACCTCTTGTGTGAACAGAGAGAGCGAAACGACGCTGCGGTGAGACTCCGGGGCAGGGACAGAAAAACGACATTCAGGCAGACCGGCAAAAAATTTTCGGGGACCCCGAAAAGTCGCAAGACTTTTTGGGGAGAGGAGGAGCAGCGAAATGAGTGAGCTTTCGGCGGCAGCCGGAAGCGAGGGATATGCAGCTTGCTCCGACGACGGACAAGTCTCACGTGAGACAGGGAAGGAGGGGCTGGCGTGAAGGCCATTCAGGACAGCGTGGCGGCGTATTTGCAGGAGAGTACGGGCGTCCTCACCGTGGCGGATCGGACGCGGGCGCGGGGGGAATACCCCCTGCTGGCGGTGTCCGTCCGGGAGGACGGGACGGTATTGGTGGACGGCGGACGGCAGGCAGAGCACACCTACCGGGTGACGGTCTCCGCCGCATCCGACCGGGAACGGGACGGAAACACCGCCCTGCTTTCCTCCCTGACGCCGGTTTTGCTCCGGGGCGTTCCCATGGGGGAGCGGACGCTGCATCCCTTGGAATTGAAAACCGAGGGGGAGACGCTGACGTTCACGGTGGAACTGTGCGTGCCGCTGCCCCGGCCGGAGAAACCCGGCATGGAGCTGCCGGGACGCATGGCAACCCTCAATTTGGACATTTGACAAGGAAATCTTTGAAATTTGGAGGTATTTATGGGTCTTCCTGAAATTTTTATCAGCTTTCAGACGGCGGCTGTGTCCGCCATCACCCGTTCCGCCCGGGGCGTGCTGGCGGTGGCGGTGAAGGATGCCACCGCGGGCGGCGCGGCAGAGGCCGCGTACAAAAGTCTGGCGGAGGTGCCGGAGGACAAGTTCTCCCCCGAGAACTACCGTCTGCTGAAGCTGGCGTTTTTAGCCGCGCCCACCAAGGTCTGGGTGCTGCGTGTGGGCGAGGACGCGGAGAAAACCTATCAGGCGTTGGAGCGTCTGCGCTTTGACTGGCTGGCGGCGCCCGGTTTGGAGGATGCGCGGGTGATGTCCTTCATCAAGACCCTCCGCAACGGCGGGCGGGGTGTGAAAGCCGTGGTGGCCAACGCCAAGGCTCCCGACTGCGAGGGCATCGTGAACCTGTGCGTGTCCGGCCTGACGCTGGAGGACGGCGCCATGGAGGCAAAGGATTACGCCGTCCGTGTGGACGCGGCGGAGCGGCTGGGCCACCTCCCCATGTTCCTGCTGGCACTGCTTGCCCTTTGTGTGCTGACCGTCCGCGTGATCCATGGACTTTTCCATGGGGACACAAAAGATCTCGAACTGTGGATCCTGACCTGTGGGATTCTGCTCAGTGCCGTTCTGCTGCGTTTCGGCTGTGGCCTGTTCACCGCATGGTTTTCCGAAGACATGCAAAAGTTCATCAACAGCTTCTACTCCTGTGGCGTCTACATTCTGCTGCAGATGTTCAAATATCTGGCGGTTATTACTACTGCCACCAGCCTGCAACCGATACGGAAACAATATTTTCAAAATTTTCGTAATTCTCATAAGGAAAAGGAGGAATAACTTATGGAAAATTTGAACAAACAGATTCAGGAATTGCAAAAGATCATTGATACCTACGGCAATATCGTATTTTTCGGTGGTGCCGGTGTCTCCACCGAGAGTGGAATCCCGGATTTCCGAAGCGTGGACGGACTGTATCACCAACAGTACGATTACCCGCCGGAGACGATTTTAAGTCACACCTTTTATCGTTCCCACACGGAGGAATTCTTCCGTTTTTACCGGAATAAGATGCTCTTCCCCAATGCACAGCCCAATGCCGCCCATAAAAAACTGGCAGAACTGGAAGCTGCCGGAAAAGTCCGGGCCGTGATCACCCAGAATATCGACGGACTGCATCAGGCCGCCGGAAGTAAGACTGTCCTGGAGCTTCACGGCTCGGTACTTCGCAATTACTGTGAAAAATGTCATCAGTTCTACGGTCTGAATGCTATCTTAAACAGCACCGGCATACCGCACTGCGAAAAATGCGGTGGCACCATCAAGCCGGATGTGGTCCTGTACGAGGAAGGACTGGATGAAAAGACGATAAATGCCGCCGTCAGATACATCCACGAAGCAGATGTCCTGATCATCGGCGGCACTTCTCTGGCTGTCTATCCCGCAGCTGGGTTAATTGATTATTTTCAGGGTGATAAGCTGGTGGTCATCAACAAGAGTGCGACCCCCAGAGACAAAAATGCGGATCTCCTGATCCAGGGACCGATTGGGGAAGTGTTTCACTCGATCCAGAATCCGTAAGTGATATCGTGTTCTCCGCTGATATGATAAGCATCTTCCACATCAGCGCCCCAGCTGTTGATACCACCCACGCCCCTCACTGCTCCCAGGATAGATACCACCGTCCTGCGGGCAGGAGGTAGTTCTTCGTGGTGCATGGCATTTTCCAGTTCCTGTGCCGTATAAGGCAGGCAGGAAAATGCGAAGTGTTTTCCCTCCTCCGCGGTTATTTTTAAACGGCTGCTTCTTTCTCCACGGTCTGTATTATCCAGGGAAGTCTTCCTGACGATCTCCAGCCATTTGGTCTGCATATGCATCCCACAGTCCTGAGGCACCATATAAGGTGTCACCGGCAGGCCCTGTACTTCATACACACCGTGGATCCCTCCTGCCATACGGTCCGGATAGGTCTCTCCGGACAAACCTTCGTAAGTATAGCCTTCCGCCGCTGTGGGCATTAAAAATCTTAAGCCCAATACCGGAAGCTCCGGCAGTCCCCGTTTTCCGAGATAATCCACCTGTACATGGATCCGGCCGTCCGATTCCACCAGATAACTTACCGTGACTTCCGTTACCGGTACAGTGGGTGTCTCGTAAGTATAGGAGATTTCGAACCGGTCACAGGTTTCATCACCGTTGTATTTATTATTTTCCGGTGCCGGAGGCATGCTGATCTCCTGCTCATCCATCCGGGCCGTTACCTTTACACAGCGCACAAAACGATCCGCCGCAGACCAGACCGCACTGCGGAAAACAAAGCCATTACCTCTGTCGTTGTCCGTGGTTGCCCGCCAGAAAGCCGGTCTGGGAGACCTATACAGCCACTCTTTGCCATCCTTATATAAAGACTCCATGCCTCCGCATCCCACAGAGAAAATATAGGAAAAATCCTGTCCCTGTATTCCGATGGTCACATCACCGATCACGATTCTGAATGCCATAATAGTATCTCACCTCCTGCATTGCCGGTTTTTCGCTGCGATTTGCGAAAAGAATTCCGTTGCCGGAAAATTCATAGTCGCTGGGACGGTCATCAAAGTCTCCGCCATAGCGCAGGACTCTCCGTCCTGT
>ENA-ORTF01002476-ORTF01002476.1-human-gut-metagenome-genome-assembly--contig:-NODE-2476-length-18465-cov-3.468876_pt1 | contig 18465 bp, 17 predicted proteins | sample MGYA00241908_ERZ509180 | MGnify/ENA primary metagenome ERZ509180 (study PRJEB26280, sample SAMEA2338814) | human gut metagenome | biome: human gut; feature: human-associated habitat; material: faeces... | reverse complement strand
TTGCCCTTTTTGAGGTGGGGCAGCAGGAACAGCTTTTCGATGGCCAGCAGCACAAAGTAGTACAGGCCCCAGCAGATGAAGTTCCAGTTGGCACCATGCCAGATGCCGGTGAGCAGCTCCACAATGAACAGGTTCATGATCTGCCGCTTCAGGCCCTTGCGGTTGCCGCCCAGCGGGATATACACATACTCCCGGAACCAGGTTCCCAGCGAGATGTGCCACCGCCGCCAGTATTCGGTAATGCTGCGGCTCAGATAAGGGTAATCGAAGTTTTCCAGGAACTCAAAGCCCAGCATTTTTCCCAGCCCGATGGCCATATCGGAATAGCCGGAAAAGTCAAAGTAAATCTGGAAGGTAAAGGCGATGGCTCCCAACCAGGCTGTCCCGGCGGAAAGACTTGTCCCCGGCAGCGCCGCCACGGTATCCCACAGGGCGCCCACCTGGTTCGCGATGAGCACCTTTTTCCCCAAGCCTATGGTGAACCGTCCGATGCCCGCGGCAAACTGCGCCGTTGTTTCCCGGCGGTGAGAGAGCTGTTCCTCCACCGTTTTGTACTGCACGATGGGTCCCGCGATGAGCTGCGGGAACAGCGCGATATAGGTGCCAAAGGTGATGGGATTCTTCTGTGCCGCCACGGTGCCTCGGTATACATCAATGACATAGCTGAGCGCCTGGAAGGTGTAAAAGCTGATACCGATGGGCAGCGCCAGCTCCAGCAGCGCAATTTTGCTGCCGGCGATATTATTTACGGTGCCAATCAGTAGATCAGCGTACTTAAAGAGCCCCAGCGCCCCGATATTCCCCGCAATGCAGAGGATGAGCAGCCCCTTGGCCAGGCGCTTTTTCTCCCGCTTCTGCAGGGCAGCCACCCCCAGTCCGCACAGGTAGTTGAACAGGATAGAGGCCGCCATCAGCCGGATATACACCGGTTCGCCCCAGGCATAGAACAGCAGGCTGGTCAGGAGCAGCCATAGGTTGCGCAGCGCCCGCGGGCACAGGTAATACACCCCCATCACAATGGGGAAAAACAGGAACAAGAAGGTAAGGCTGCTGAATACCATAGGAACTCCTTACAAGCGGGCAAGGGTCGCGGAGGATTAGTCTCTGCGACCCTTGGAATTTTGCGTCATAGCCGGGGGAAAAGCTTGCCCTCCCCAAAGGGATGGCAAGTTAGTTACCTTACAGTTTAGGCAAAGTACTGGTCAATGACCTTGTTTACATTGTCGGTATCACTGGTCACAGCCACCGCCACATAGTTGCCCATGCTGTGGATCTTGGCATTCTGCAGCAGCGCCACTTCATCCACATTGTACTTGGCGTCAATGCTGTCATCAATGTAGGTCTGAATGAGCTTCTTTACCGCAGCGGCAGCATCCTTATCCTTGCAGGCAAAGACAGCGCAGCGCAGGTAGGCGGAATCATTTGCGGCCAGATAGGCCTCGGTGCCCTCAGGCAGCTCGCCGCCCAGCAGCACGCCGGCCATGCTGCTGTCCAGCTCGGTAGCGTTATCGGTGTAGGTCACATCGGTCAGCAGCGCCTGGAACATGGCGGCCGCGTCCACCGTCTTATCGGTGGCTTTGTCGCCGCCGCAGGCGGCAAAGGAAAGGCACAGCATGGCGGCCAGCAGTACAGCTACAAACTTTTTCATGGGTAATCTCCTTCTCGTCAGCATTTTCAGTTCGATGGCTTAAAATCATAAACGGTCACGCCGTCCATTACTACATCGCCGGGGTGGTAGCCGGTCGGTACATCGTACTCGCCGTTGTAGTCCTCCGGCAGTACCACATGGCACAGCAGATAGTTCATCCAGTCACGGCAGTACTCGGCGTTCAGATGCACCCCGTCCCAGCTGGCCTCATCCAGCAGGTAGCCTTTTTCATCAACCAATGCGTCCGGAATATCCAAATACCAGATCTGCTTTTCGGTGCAGATTTTAAGAAGCTGCTCATTGAACTCCTTCACATGCGCCAGCGAAAACCCATTGGCCGCACCGCTTTGCTCCTTCAGCTCAGTTACCGGCAGTACCGCCTGCGCGTAAATATCAGCGTCCGGGTGGCTCTTTTGGATCAGATCGACCAGACGGCTGAAGTATTGCCCGAAGGTATCCGCCGAAAGTCCCATATCATTCATGCCAAAGACTAGATAGAACCGCTTGCCCTCCACCTTCGGAATTAGGTTAGCTACCGTATCGGTGCCCAGTCCGGGCAGCGTCGCTTCCTTTTTGGTGTAATTGGTCAGCGAAAGCGATTTGACCGCCAGCGAGGTGCAGTTAGATAGGCTGTTGTATAAGATCAGCCCCTGCGAGCGGCTGTCGCCCAAGATCACCGCGTCATCAAACCATTTTTCACTTACCTGCTGGCTTTCCGGCACCACGGGTCCCGGATAAAAAACAACATCGTCACCGTCCGGATTCGGCGTTGGTGTAATATCTCCGGTGCCGCTTGGGTCGGTGGTCGGATCTGTTACGGGACCGGGCGTCGGGTCGGGCGGGTTTATTTCCTTATTCAGCGCGGGGATGACCCAATGCACCACCGCAAATACCACTGCGGCCACCAGCAGGATTGCTGCGGCGATCACCATTATACGGCGGCGCCTTAGCACCCTCCGGCGGGAGTGATTATAGTGTTGCTGCATTTGTGCCACCTCGCTTCGTACATAACTATGCTTATTTTACCACATTTGCGGAATAAAACAACACCTCAGCAAAAGATTATCGGCTTCTTTCCCTTGTGGGAGGGCAGAAAAAGGGAAGTGCTCCCCGCCAGAAAAATTTCAAACGGGGAGCGCTTCTACTGCGGTTTATTTTATGGCTGTGGCGTAGAGGAAAGGCTCCACATCGGTGTGGTTCTTCCATTCGTTGGTCACACCCGCATCGCTCAGCAGCTGGATCACGGCGTCATTAAACTCTGCGGTCTTGGCGCTGTCCACGGCCTTCAGGTCAAAGTCCGCATCACCGGCATCCTCCAGGATCGCCGCGTCCTCGTCACCGTTCAGCAGGGCCAGCGCGGTCTTCATGGCCTGCTGCCACTGGAAGGAGAAGTAATCCTTCTGGGTCTCGTTCATCCCCTCCAGATAAGCCTTTACGGTCTCCTGGGCCTTGCCGCTCTCATCCATCGCCAGCTTCATCACGGCTACCGCCGCGTTGGCCTGCTGCAGGCTGGCGCCCGCGCTGCCGTAGCTCACTTCATCGATGGAGACCAGCAGCTTGGTCAGCTCATCCTCGGTCTCGGGGGTGTACATCCAGTCAGTCAGGCTGCCGCTGTAATCCACCTTGGTGGTGGGCGCGGGGTCGGGGGTCGGCTCAGGATCAGGGGTCGGGGCCGGTTCATTGTTGTTGCAGGCTACCATAGCCAGTGCCATCAGCGCAGCCATCAGTACTACTAAGAATTTTTTGTTTTTCATAATTTAAGCTTCTTCCTTTCTTTTTTGTTTGCCCTTTCTGCAAAAGGTCGCTTGTTTTTCCCGGAGCGTTTCTCCTTCGCTCCGTTGTCATTGTAGTATATTCCGCGGCGCAAATCCTCACGCGTTTGCAAATAAATTTCCCTTATTTTATGAACACGCATACAGTTTCCGCCCGTTTTGTCTTTCCTCAGTAGTCTTTCCCACAAGTTTCATTTTTCCCCAAGAATTTATACATATTCACCAAACAGAACCCCATTCCGCCGTTCAAATCGTATAAAATCAAGTCATTGACAAGCGCGAACTGTGACGGTATAATAAAACTAGCACCTCGGTATTACCGGGGGAAAAAACAAAATACAGTTTGCTCGATATAAATCAAATGATATGGTTTTGAAGTCTCTACCCGGCCGCCGTAAATGGCCGGACTATCGATGCAGAATACAGGCGGCGGTGCCTTTTGTTCCGCTGTCGTGCTTTGCATTGCGGGAGATCATCAAAATCTCCCGCAATTTTTGTTTTTTAGGAGGAATCGCTCATGCAGCTTTTAGAGGACCACATCCGCCGTGAGGGCAAAGTAGCCCCTGGCAATGTTCTGCGCGTCGATGGCTTTCTCAATCATCAGATCGATGTAGTGCTGCTCACCAAACTGGCGGAGGAATTCCACACCCGCTTTTCCGGGGAAAAGGTGGATAAAATCCTCACCATTGAAGCCTCCGGCATCGCCATCGGCTGCCTTGTCGCGCAGCAGTTCGGCGTTCCGCTGGTCTTTGCCAAAAAATCCCGCTCCTCCAATCTGCCCGCCGATGTTTATGCCACCGCGGTGCATTCCTATACCCACGGCAATGTCAATCAGGTCGTGGTATCCCGGGAGTATCTGCACAGCGGTGAGCGTGTCCTCCTCATTGATGACTTTTTAGCGCATGGGGAAGCATTGGCGGGCCTTGTTTCTTTGGTACAGCAGGCGGGCGGCACCGTCGTCGGTGCCGGCATCGTCATCGAAAAGGCCTTCCAGGATGGCGGCGACCGCATTCGACGGCAGGGCATCCGGGTGGAAAGCCTAGCCCGTATCGCTGCGATGAGCGTGGAAGAGGGCGTCACCTTTACCGATTAAATTTTGTGTTCGACCGCCTATGGGCGGAACAAATAAAAGAAGTCATGAATGACAAAGGAGATCACACATGAAAAAGATTCTGGCATTTCTTCTTGCTGCAATGATGGTTCTGGCCTTCGCCGCCTGCGGCGAGGATAACGGCGGAACCCCCACCCCTACCCCCGATGTAAAGGGTATGTCTGCCGATGTCCTGCCCCGCAACGCTATGACCCCCTCCGTCGAGATCCCCGCTGATTTCAAGATCGGCATGATCTGCCTGCACGATGAGAACTCCACCTACGATAACAACTTCATCCAGGCCCTGCGCCAGGTGCAGAAGGACCTCGGCCTCTCCGATGATCAGGTCGTCATCGTCACCAATATCGGCGAGGACAGCTCCTGCTACGATGCCGCCGTTGACCTGGCCAAGAACAAGGGCTGCAAGGTCATCTTCGCCGATTCCTTCGGCCACGAGTCCTTTATGAAGCAGGCCGCCCAGGAATATCCCGAGGTCCAGTTCTGCCACGCCACCGGCACCTCCGGCAAGATCGCCAACATCGAAAACTTCCACAATGCCTTCGCTTCCATCTATGAGGGCCGCTACCTGGCCGGCATCGCTGCGGGCCTCAAGCTCAATGAGATGATCGCCGCCGGCAAGATCACCGCCGAGCAGGCTGTCATCGGCTATGTCGGCGCCTTCACCTATGCCGAGGTTATCTCCGGCATGACCTCCTTCTACCTGGGCGCCCGCTCTGTCTGCCCCTCCGCCACCATGAAGGTCCGCTACACCGGCTCCTGGTACGATCAGGCCAAGGAGCAGGAGGCCGCCACCGCCCTCATCGAGAAGGATAAGTGCGTCCTCATCAGCCAGCACGCCGATTCCCTCGGCGCTCCCACTGCCTGCGAGTTGGCCGGCGTTCCCAATGTTTCCTACAACGGCAGCACCTATTCCGCCGGCGAGACCACCTTCATCATTTCTTCTGCCATCAACTGGGCTCCTTATTTCCAGTACATCATCGAAACCGTTGTGAAGGGCGAGGCCATTGCCCCCGATTGGTGCGGCACCATCGCCATCAATTCCGTTGTTCTCTCCGGTGTCAATCAGGATGTTGCCGCCGAGGGCACCATCGAAAAGATCAATGAGGCCATCAAGGCGCTGGAAGCCGGCACCCTGCATGTCTTCGATACCGCCAGCTTCACCGTCGATGGCAAGACCCTCACCGAGTACCTGGCCGATGTCGATGGTGACTACACCGGCGAGACCAATGTCATCCACGATGGCTACTTCGATGAGTCCAACGCGGCCGATTTCCGCTCCGCGCCCTACTTCGATATCATCATCGACGGCGTGACCAATCTGAACACCAATTTCGGCGGCTAAGATCGGCTTTGCAAAGCCGCTTGACGGCTGAAACCTGCCATCAAAAAACACAAGCGGGGGCCTTGGCCCCCCTTGTGCTTTGATTTTTCTCCCCGCCCTTTTCCTGGCAAGGGCAGACCTCCCCGGTTTGCCCTTGCCAGAAGAAGGGAACACACCACACCGATGAGGAGGCTTTTTGTGAACGCACTGGAACTGCACAATGTCACCAAGCGCTTTGGTGAAAAGGTCATTGCCAATGATCATGTCAGCCTTACCGTCCGCCGGGGCGAGATTTTGGCCGTGCTGGGCGAAAACGGCAGCGGCAAAACCACCCTGATGAACATGATCGCCGGCATCTACCACCCCGATGAGGGCGAAATTTATGTCAACGGCCAGCCGGTCACCATCTCCTCCCCGCGGGATGCCTTCCGCTGCGGCATCGGTATGGTGCACCAGCACTTCAAGCTGGTCGATGTCTTTACCGCCACCGAAAATATTGTCCTGGGTGTGGAGGATGGCAAGCCCTACCGCCTCAAGGAAGCCACCCGCCGCGTTGAGGAGATTTCCGCCCGCTATGGCTTCGAGATCGACGCCAAAAAGAAGATCTACGCCATGTCTGTTTCCGAAAAGCAGACCGTCGAGATCGTCAAGGTGCTGTATCGCGGTGCGGAGATCCTCATTCTCGATGAGCCCACCGCCGTGCTCACCCCGCAGGAAACCGAAAAGCTCTTCGCCGTGCTGCGCCGCATGCGGGAGGATGGCAAATCCATCGTCATCATCACCCACAAGCTCAATGAGGTACTCAGCCTTTCGGATCGTGTCACCGTGCTGCACAAGGGCAAAAACGCCGGCACCGTCAATACCGCCGAAACCAACGAGGCCCAGCTCACCGAGATGATGGTCGGCCAAAAGGTCGTTCTCAATATCGAACGCAAAATGCCCGAAAATCCGGAGGATCGTCTGGTGGTCAAGGATGTCAGCTGCCTCAGCCGGGATGGCGTTCAGCTGCTCGACCGGGTCACCTTTACCGCCCGCGCAGGCGAGATCCTGGGTATCGCGGGCATCGCCGGCTCCGGCCAGCGGGAGCTGCTGGAAGCCATTGCGGGCCTGCAGCCCGTCACCGGCGGTGAAATTCTCTACGAAGACCCCAAGAGCGGCGAGACCGAAAACCTGCGGGATAAGACTCCCCTGCAAATTCGCGAGCTGGGCGTCCGCCTTTCCTTCGTGCCGGAGGATCGCCTGGGCATGGGCCTTGTCAGCAATATGGATATCATCGATAACATGATGCTGCGCAGCTACCGCCGCGGCCGCTCCGCCTTCCTCGATCGTCAGCCCCCGCGGGAACTGGCCGAGCGCATCATCGAAGACCTCGGTGTCGTTACCCCCAATGCCACCACCCCTGTCCGCCGTCTTTCCGGCGGTAATGTGCAAAAGGTGCTGGTCGGCCGCGAGATCGCCTCGGCGCCTACCGTGCTTATGGCCGCATACCCCGTCCGCGGCCTGGATATCAATTCTTCCTATCTTATCTATCATCTGCTCAATCAGCAAAAGGAAAAGGGCGTTGCCGTCATCTATGTCGGCGAAGACCTCGATGTGCTGCTGGCCTTGTGCGATCGTGTCATCGTCCTCAGCGGCGGCCGCGTCACCGGCACCGTGGATGGCCGCACCGCCACCAAAGAGGAGATCGGCCTCCTGATGACCAAAGCCGAAAGGGAGGGTGAAAGCCATGTCAAAGCTGAATAAACCGCAGGCCACTGCCCGTCCCGCCCGGGAACCCTTCCTCTATGTCACCCGTCGGGATCAGATCCCGCTGGGCCGGGCCATCCTCATTCGGGTCATTGCCATCCTGCTGGCGCTCATTGTTTGCAGTGTGGTCACCCGTGTCCTCACCGGGGATGACCCCCTCTCCATCTACGCCACCATCCTCCACGGCGCGTTCGGCACCGGCCGTATGCTGGTCACCCTGCATGATATCGCCATTCTGCTGTGCATCTCGCTGGCGGTCACCCCGGCCTTCCGCATGCGCTTCTGGAATACCGGCGCCGAAGGCCAGGTGCTCATCGGCTGCCTTTCCACCGCGGTATGCATGCTGGTGCTGGGCGGCAAGGTGCCCGATGGTCTGCTCATCCTCATCATGGCAGTTTCCGCCATCCTCTCCGGCGTTATCTGGGGCATTATCCCCGCCTTCTTTAAGGCCCACTGGAACACCAATGAGACCCTCTTCACCCTTATGATGAACTATGTTGCCATCCAGCTGGTGGAATACTTCCTCAAGGTGGCGGATAAGACCGGCTCCAATGTTGTCGGACCCGATCTGCTCACCCACGGCTGGTTCCCGGAAATTTTCGGCGTCAAGTATCTGCTCAATATCCTTATCGTCGCCATCGTCTGCGTCGCCATGCACATCTATCTGCGGTACAGCAAGCACGGCTATGAGATCGCCGTTGTGGGCGAAAGCGAAAATACCGCCCATTACATCGGCATCGATGTCAAAAAGGTCATCATCCGCACCATGGCTCTTTCCGGCGCCATCTGCGGCCTGGCCGGTCTGCTGCTGGTCGGCGGCTCCTCCCACTCCATCGATTCCAACCTCGTGGATGGCCGCGGCTTCACCGCCATCATGGTTTCCTGGCTCGCCAAGTTCGATCCCTTCACCATGATCCTTACCACGCTGCTGCTGGTGTTCCTGGCCCGCGGCGCCGATGAAGTCACCTCCAAGTTTGGCCTCAACAGCGATTTTTCCGAGATCCTTACCGGCATCATCTTGTTCTTCATCATCGGCTGTGAGTTCTTCATCAATTACCAGGTCCATTTCAATTATCACAAAAAAGAAAAAACGGCGTCGGCCGCCGTCAGCGGGGAGGGGAACTGATCCATGGAAATCATCATCAGCTTTATCCAGCGTGCCATACTGCAGGGTACCCCGTTGCTGTTCGGCGCCACCGGCGAGATCCTCACCGAAAAATCCGGCAACCTGAACCTCGGCATCCCCGGCATCATGTATATCGGCGCCATCTCCGGCGTGGTCGGCGGCTTCTTCTATCAGAATAGTGCCGCCCGGGTGCAGCCGGTCCCGGCTATCCTCATTCCGCTGCTGTGCTGCCTGGCTGGCTCACTGCTCACCTCGCTGCTCTATTGCTTCCTCACCGTCACCCTCAAGGCCAATCAGAATGTCACCGGTCTGGCCATTACCACCTTCGGCGTCGGCGTCGGCAATTTCTTCGGCGGCTCCCTCATCAAGATCGTCAAAAGCGATGTGCCTTACCTCGCCCTCGTCAAGATCGCCAAGGCCTATAAAACTACCCTGCCCTTTGCCTCCGGCATGGGCCCCATCGGCCAGCTGTTCTTTTCCTATGGCTTTTTGGTCTATCTCGCCGTCATTTTGGCGGTAGCGGTCAGCCTGTTCCTTAGCCGCAGCCGCGCCGGCTTGTACCTGCGCGCCGTGGGCGAAAACCCCGCCACTGCCGATGCCGCGGGTATCAATGTTACCCGTTATAAATACCTTGCCACCTGCATCGGCGGCATGATCGCCGGACTTGGCGGCCTCTTCTACATCATGGATTACAGCAATGGTATCTGGTCCAATAACGGCTTCGGCGACCGCGGTTGGCTCGCCATCGCCATCGTCATCTTTGCCACCTGGAAGCCCACCATGGCCATCCTCGGCAGCTATCTGTTTGGCGCGCTGTATATCCTGTTCAATTATCTCAATGTCCCCATGCGCCTGCTGCCCCTCATTCAGATGCTCCCTTACCTCGTCACTATCATTGTGCTGGTGGCGGTCAGTATCCGCAAAAAGCGGGAAAACCAGCCCCCCGCCAGCCTCGGCCTTTCCTACTTCCGCGAAGAGCGCTGAACCAACCCGAAAAAAACTCCCCCGACCAATGGTCGGGGGTCGTAAGAAAGTAATATCGTTTTTTGCAGGAACGGCATGGCTTCGGTCATGCCGTTTCCTCTTTCACAAGTTCATTCAGCGGGATAAATCCCACAAGGTCATAGGAAATGCGGATGTTCTGCCGCCGCTTGCCGCTGCTCTTATCAGGTGCTTCAATGTAGATCGCCTTGACAAGCTCCCGCAGGGCGTAGGGGGTAAGCTCCTGCAAATCCTCGTATTTGTGTACTCGTTGGATAAACTGCTCCAAGTTCTCAATCTGTCGTTCCTGTACTTCAATCTCCTGCTGTAAGCTCTGGATTTCCACTTTGAGTTGCGTCTGCTCGTCCTCGTAAGTCCTGCTCATCATGGAAAACCGTTCATCGGTGATGCGCCCGGAAACATTGTCCTCATAGATGCGGATAAACAGTCGGTCAAGCTCTGCAAGGCGGCGTTCTGCCTGTGCAAACTGCGTCTTGTAGCCACGGATGGCTTCCTCGCTGCTCATTCGTAACCGCTGCTCCATAACCGTCCTAAAATGCTTCTCGTAGCGTGTCACATAGAAGATAACCGCTTTCATGTGCATCCAGACCAATTCCTCCAACACAACCGCCCGGATAAAGTGTGCCGAGCAGCTTCCCGTGTTGCTGCGGTAGTTGGCGCATACGAAATGGTCTTGCCGCTTCTCAAAGTAGTTGGTGGTACAATACCGCATTTTCGCTCCGCAGTCGGCGCAATAGACCATGCCGGAAAACAAGCTGCTCTTGCCCGTTTTCGTTCTGCGGTGACGCTGCTTACGGATCTGCTGCACCTTGTCAAAGACTTCCTGCTCGATGATTGCCGGGTGGGTGTTGTAGAAAACCGCCTGTTTCTCAATGGGCGTTTCCCTCTGCTTCTTGTCCCAGATAGAGTTGGTGTAGGTCTTGAAGTTGACCGTACAGCCTGTGTACTCCCGCCGTTCCAGAATATGAACAACCGTGTTGGTGTTCCAATGGTAGGGGTCGGCAGTTTCGGGGCTTGGGGATTTGATGCCCTCCCTGCGTTTGTAGGAAGTGGGGTTAAGCACCTTTTCCGCTTGGAGCAGCTTTGCAATCTGCATCGGACCTCTGCCCTCCATGCACAGCTTGAAGATACGCTTGACTACAAGGGCGGCGGCTTCGTCCACAATCCACTTCGTTCTGTCCTCCGGGTCTTTGCGGTAGCCAAAAGGCACATTTGTTGTCAGCGGTACGCCACGCTCGCCCTTTGCTTTCTGCACAGCCCGGATTTTGCGGCTTGTGTCTTTGGCGAAAAACTCGTTAAACCAGTTTTTGATACCCGCCACATCGTTGTCGGTGCTGTTGGGGTCGATGGTGTCAAAGTGGTCGTTGATGGCAATATAGCGGACGCTGTATTTTGGAAAAGTGAAGTTGATATACAGCCCGGTCAACGAGGAATTACGCCCAAGTCGGGAAAGGTCTTTCGTCAGCACTACTACTACTTTTCCCGCTTCGATTTCAGACAGCATTTGCTGAAAGCCGGGGCGGTCATAGTTGGTGCCGCTGTACCCGTCATCTACGAAAAAGGTCGGGTTGGGAAAGCGGTGTTCTTTGGCGTAGCGGAGCAGGATGTCTTTCTGATTGGTGATGGAATTGCTATCGCCCTCGTTGGCGTCCTCCTGCGAAAGTCGGCAGTATAATGCGGTGATTTTTTCAGTTGCCCGTAACATTTCTGTTTCCTCCTTTAATGGGGCAACTGCCAGTACAGGATTGGTTGCTTCTATTGTACCAAGATTTTGTGAATTTGTCATTCCTGTTCCTCCTTCTTTTCTGTAAACTTTTCGCCCATAATGCGCTCCATTTTCTTGTCAAGCGTTTCCGTTCCGTCATAGCTGCCTGTGACGGTGTAGAGTGTGCCGCCGATCTCCTTTTGCAAGGTGAATTCCGGTAGCCAGAAAGCGGAAAGATTTTTCACGCAGAGATGCCCGTCCTCGTTAAAGTAGCAGTTGTGGCGTACATGGTCGGGCGGTAGGGGCTGCGGTTTGAGATAGGGGTCAGAGCAGGAGAAATAATATTCTGTCAGCTCATCGTGGTCGGCTTCTTCCCATAGCCGGATTTCCTCTAACAGCTCCGGGTCGATTTCATGTTCAAACTCTTTGTTCTTGTTCATGGTGGTTTCCTTTCTCCGATGGCTCATCGGTCTATATTGTGATTTCTGGTTTTGCTCTGCTGCGGTGCGTCCTCTTTCAGCGCAATATCCACATAGCGGTGGATTTTTTGCAGATCGGAAACGACTTCCCGCTGTGCTTTCAGCTTGGCGTACTCCGCTTCGTTCTCGGCGGTCAGCTTCGCAAGCTCGGTCTGCCACGCTTTAGGGGCCAGTTTCATATCCGGCAAGTTCGCCCGCAGATAACGGTTAGCCGCTTCCCATATCGTGAGGTCGGCTCGATGCGTTTCTGCAAACTTTTCCTGCTTGCCTTTCCAACGGATTTGCTTGTATTCATCATGGACGGGCTTTGTCTTTTGGAAGTTCTGCGCCTGCTCAATCAGCTTTTGTAGCTGCTTAATTCTCGCTTCCCTCGGCTTCATAGCACTACGGATTTCGCTTGCCTTGTCGCTAACAGAGGACAGGGCAGCGTCCAATTCCTCCAGAGTGAAGATACCCTTTTCCGCAAGAAGATTGACCGCTTTGGAAATGGCTTTGAGTTCATCGGCGGTGTGCTGTTGCTGCCAACTCTGCGAATACTTCCTGCCCTTTGCTTTCTGAATATCCAGATAGCGGAACAGCAGTGTTGACAGGTCGGGAGATTTCGGCTGTTGCGGCTCGGCTCGCAAGGCTTCCTTTGCCTTGAAAATCTCGGACAGCCATTCTTTCAGCTTGCCGATCTGCGCCCGGATTTCACGGAGCATACGATTAGCCGCCTTGATACTGCGGTTGAGTTCGCCACGCTCGGTAACGATGCCTTTCTTCTCCATCTGTGATGCCGCCACGCCGATGTGAACAGTCGGGATTTGCTCAATGCCCTGCCGTTCATAGCTGCGGTGGTCGATGCGTTCCGGGCGGTTACTCTGCTCCAAAAAACTGTTGGCAAGGTCAGCCCACGCCTTGCGCCAGACCTCGGCGTTGTCGTGGCTGTTCCAGTCCACAAGGTCAACTTTTCGTGTCTTGTATCTGCCGCTTGCAAGACGGATGCGCTCGCCGTTTTCATCAAGCACATACTCCTTTTTGGATTTCGGAAGCCACTTGCCCTGCTCGTCCATCGGGCGCATCGTCAAGAGGATATGGGCGTGGGGATTGCCACTGCCTGTGTCGTGGATATTGAAGTCGGCGCACATTCCTTTGGAAACAAATTGAGAGGAACAGTATTCACGGACAAGCCGTAACTGTTCCTCTCTGGATAACTCTATGGGCAGGGCAACTTCCAACTCTCTTGCCAGTTGGGAATTGCCCGCCTTTTCGATTTCCTCCACGCTGTTCCATAGCGTTCCCCGCTCTTTGAAGCCTAGTGGAGCATTGGGTGGCAGCAGAATTTCGGAATGGACGATGCCGCCTTTCTTGGTGTAGTCGTGGGTTATGCCGTCCCACTCGTTTGTGATTTTCTCGCCGCTTCGGTAGGCGGCTGCTGCGACTGCGGATTTACCGCTGCCACGGCTGACGATCTTAATGCTGCAATGGTAAATTGCGATAGTACCACCTCCCGGTTTCGGTTATTCAGACTTGTGGAAAGTGAATAGCTTGCGAAGCAAGGTGTTCGCTTTCCGCAAGTGCGCTAAAGGGTAGACAGCGTAAGCTGTCGCAGGGAAAATGCAGTTTTCCCTGTGCGGCGCAAGCCGCCAATGTGGGAGTGTGGATTTCCCACGCTCCCACAAAGCCCTCGGCAGAGCGCACGACACCCGACAGGGTGTATAAGTGCGCCCTTGTAAACAAGGGTATTATTCCGTAACCCCTCCCTCGGCTCGTTTTTTCAAAAATGCTTTTGCTTCCTCGCTGTGTACTGCGTGGTAAAGGTAGTCTTTCGCTTCCTCGTCCGTCATGGCGATCAACTCCGGCACGATGCTTTCCAGATAGCCGCCACGGGCGCAAAGGCGGTGCGTTCTGATGCGGCGTTCCTCTACGAACAACTTCCGTGTCAGCACTTTCTCCCGGTTTTGATACTGTCGTAGCTGCTTTTGTGCAAGCTCCAATTCGGCGTTACATTCTGCAAGGGTGGTCGGTTGTTTTCTCGGCATATCGTTCCTCCTATGATTTTGTTTTTGATATGAAAAGACCGCCTACCTTTTTACGGTAGACGGTCTGTCATTCGTTTTATCGGCAATCTTTACACCAAGACTGGTTTCTGACTTGCCCATTTTCGCCTTTTTTCATTTTTCTATAACCAAAGTCGCTCAACGGTTTTTCTTTGCCACAGTGAGGGCAAATACGAGTAGGCTCGCTACCGTTGTATCCACTTGATTGAATAATTGGTCTTTGCTTATTGTCTGCCATGCTTTCCACCCTCCTTTTCAGCGGAGAGTTATTCTTCAACAATTCCCAAAATCCAGTTTATCCAACCTATGACTGTGGAAGAACGCCGCAAATATGTGCTGTCAGCTTCAACATGATATAGGCTTGAGTTCTTCATAATTTGGATGATGGTTTGTTTATCCGGCATTTCTCCGCATTGTAGATGTAGTTTTAAGGTTTCGTTGAATACCTTGTGCATCAATATCTGTGTCACAAGAGCAAGTTGGCGTTCCTTGTACTCCAACCCCATTATATGATGTCCACGGGCAGACAACTGGAAAAGAATGTTCCCATCTTCGTCATGCCTTTTGTCGATAAGCCCAAGGTATCGTCCTGCATCAGTATAATAATTTGTCTGCCGCTCATCAAATGCGTATTCCGATGTTATATCTTGCTTTGTCATCGGTTTCTCATTTAACAACTCGATAAGGTTTACAATCCGGGACATACGGTCAGCTTGGGGAAATGAAATTTCAGGCTCAGTTACCAACGGAACAGTTGTCAAAAGGTTTTCAATATCTGACAAGCAGATTTCAGTTGCGATCACATAATTCTTCTGCTTTACCAGTCTAAGCGAATTATAGTTTTGAGGATCGTCAAACTGATATTGATACAAGTTAAACATACCGTTTGAAAAGATAAGGAACACAGGCTTGACCGGCTTGGTTACTCGGCTACTCCATACACGGAAAGGGTAGTAGAGCTGCCTTACAAGAAAATCATCAGACAAGTCCCGTTTCGCTTCAAAAAGAGAAAGATAGTTAATTCCCTCGTATGCGGCATCAATCTCTATTTGAGAATTTGATACAGTGACATATTTAGTGCCGGTGTCTGTTTCAATATTAAAGCCAAAACCGCCGGAACTCATGCGACCGCTTACTGTTGACACGAGAGCGTCATCTTCCAAAAAATCACTCAATATGCCACAAGCATTTGCACAATTCAAAGCAATGGCTTCGCTCACAAGAAACTGCGGCATTAGGCTTTGGATATGAGCAGGAATTGAAATTCTCTGTGCATCAGCAACAGGGGGTTCAAATTCTTTATATGCAGAGAATGATGAAATAACATAATCGCCACGAGTGATAGGCAAGATCGCTAATCCGTTGTCTGCAAAAACAGTTGGGAGATTAACTTTGTGGTCAAACTTAGTCATTAGCCTCGGCTCACGAAATTCTTTGATTTGGTTTGCCGATATTACAAATTGACCACTCCTTTGGATTTCATCAAGAATATCGTACTTGTCAAAGAGGGCTTGCCAAGCAGTATCATTCAGTCCCATAATTTCTGATTAGCACCTCCTCTATTGCCCCTCGCTTGCTTGCATCTGCGTTGATTGCTCGCTTTGCCTTTACGATTGTAATATCGTAATCCTTATACAAATCCTTGATAAAATCGGTGGCTGAGTTAGAAAGCATGAATTTTACTCCACGCTTCGTCAACTCATCACAGCACTGCTTCAATCTAATCTGCTCGTTTCGGTCAAAGCCGCCCTTGTTATAACCTGTGAAACTTGCTGTATCTGAAACAGGATCGTATGGGGGATCAAGATATACAAAACCGCCTTTATTTACTCGTTTCAAAGTTTCAGCAAAATCCTCACTATAAAATGTGATATTGCTTGATGCAAAATATTTGCTAACAGCCCGAAGAACAGGCTCATTAACTATATTGGGGTTTTTGTAGTGACCAAACGGAGAATTAAACTCACCAGAAGAATTAACCCGGAAAAGCCCATTGAAACAAGTTTTGTTAAGATAGATCAATCTGGAAGCTCGCTCAACCTTCGTCATCGCTTGGTATGCTTCCTTATCTCTATCCATATCTCGCAGTGCATAAAAATACTCTGAAGTGTTTTCATGTTTTTTCAAATCTTCAAGCAGAGATTCGAGGTCATCACGAATTGTTTCGTAAACAGCTACCAAATCCCCGTTTAAGTCATTGACGATAGCTTTAGATGGCTGAATGGAAAAAAGAACAGCACCGCCACCTAAAAATGGCTCACAATAAGAAGCGATCCGCTTTGGAAGCAAAGGCGTAATCTCATCTAAAAGCTGGCGTTTTCCGCCAACCCATTTAACAACTGGGGCAACCAGTTTGTTTTTTGCCATTACCACACCTCCTTACAGATCTTTTCATAGTAATTATAGCAAAACAGTCTCATTTTTTCAATCACCTTGCTGCATAAAATTTGTAACTTTTTTTGCATAGTCACTCGCCGCCCGTCGGCGTTCCTCGCTGTACGGTGCGGTCAGACGGAAAGACAATCGCCCCTTTTCAATCTCAAACGCCTTGTAGCCTGTTTCGCTATCCTCGTCCGTCATAGTGCAATGGTCGGGGTACCGCTCCGCATAGGCGGTCAGCCGCTTCTTCAAGTCGGTGTTGTGGGTGTAGACGGTGATCCTGCTCTTGGTTTCATCAAAAAAGATTTCTGTGGTTTTCTGCCGCTTGGTAAGTCCTGTTCGCATTTTAACTCCTTTCTGCGCCCCTGTTACGCAGTAGGGGCATTTTTCGGGTGTTTTTCCCGGCTCTTGACTTGGGAAAAACGGCGATTTTCAAATAGAAACTGCTCGGACAGGGAGTAGTGCGTCCGGGCAGTCGTTATTGGCTGTTTTCTGTTTTTCTCGGCTCTTGACTGTTGGTGTGTTTTTTCAGCCAGAGCAATAAATCCTGCTTTATGACCAGCTTCCTCCCGCCGATTTTCAGCGTGGGGAAATCGTCTGCGTTCAGCAGATTGTAAGCCCCGGCTTTGGATAGGTGCAACGCTTCGGCAAGCTGCTTTGCGTTCAGCACATCGGGTAGATTTGCAAACGGCTCTTTGCTCATTGATACTCCTTTCCCACACGAAAAACAGCAGCCACCTTTCGGGTGACTGCTGCCGTTCTGCGTCATTTACTTGTCCAGATATTTTCCGTATTCAGCGGTCACAAAATCCTCATAGGCACTTGCGATTTTTGCAATCCGCTTGTGTACCGCACTTGCGGTTTTGTAGCCAACCTTGTCTGCGATCTCCTGCTCGGTGTGTCCGTCCATTCGTAGCTTCAATATCTCCCGGTCTTTGTCGGTGATATTCTGCTCGGCAAAGGCGGCAATCTGCATTTCGGAGATAACCATCTGCTCAAACTCGCTTCGTGGGTCGGCTACCTCAAAAATGTCTCCGTTCTCGCTCTCCATCATTTCGTCCAGAGAGATAGGCTTGCCGGAACGGTTGTGATACCACTTCCGCATGAAGTCGGTCTTGACGGTGCTACTTGTGGTTTCGTAGTCCTCAACCGTCCTGTTCTCCCAGATAGCATCAATCATCGGTTGCCAGTTTTCTTCCGCAATTACCATATCGGTGACATTGCCGATCAGATTGCTGAACTGCTGATAGGTCAGCCACGGCACTTCAACACCCTGCGGGATATTGTATAGGTTTTGAAAGCCAAGTCCGTGTTGCTCAAACTTCATTCGGATATATGGAATGATGTTGTATGAGAGCCGCCACAAGGGGAAGTAGCCCGCATACTGCTTCACATCGCCGGGAATATCACGGTAGTTTCCCTTGCGGTCTTTCACTTGGAAGAACTGCCATGCGCTCCACGAATAGCAATCCCACACAAGCAGCTTAAACATATCGTCACAAACGATGCTGTCATACTTGTCCGTCCGCAAAACCTCGTAAGGGCAGCGTGGCAAGTCAAAAGCCGGTTTCCACTTCTCGGCAAGCTCCTTTGGCAGACTGTAAAACAAAGTCAGCCACGATTTGTCGCTATCCTGAGGTATCTCGATGATTTCACCGGGCAGCACCACAAGAAAGCCTTTGGGGTCTTTCGGTTGTGTCATAGCGTCACCTCCAATCGTTTATTTTTGCCCCTCTACTATATATGGCATGAGAAAGTTCAAATTGTTCCAATGCGTCAAAAGTTTTTTGAGATTTTTTGAAAAAACCTCGGAAAGGAATGGAAAGGATAGATACGATATGATTATAGCAAAAAAGTGTGAATAAATCTATTGCTTCTACGCAAGGGCAAAAAAATAAGCGATACTCGGTCAAAAAACCAAGTATCGCTCATTTTTTCGTTAGCCAATCCCGCCTGACAGATGCCGTAAGTGTAATTTTTGGTGAATTACTTTCTTACGAGCACCCGCCAAACATCCGGGGGAGTTTCCTATATAAGCTATAAGCTTTTCAAGGGGGGGGAGAACCGGAGCGGATTCACCCTTCGCGTTTCATCAGAACACAGGCTATCCCTTAGCGCAGGCTTTCGTTCCCCCTGG
>ENA-ORTF01002440-ORTF01002440.1-human-gut-metagenome-genome-assembly--contig:-NODE-2440-length-18776-cov-9.634208_pt1 | contig 18776 bp, 20 predicted proteins | sample MGYA00241908_ERZ509180 | MGnify/ENA primary metagenome ERZ509180 (study PRJEB26280, sample SAMEA2338814) | human gut metagenome | biome: human gut; feature: human-associated habitat; material: faeces... | reverse complement strand
TTTGGCGACGTGCTCATGTCCGCGCAGACGGTCGGCAGCCCGGGCGAGCTGCGCGGGGAGTTTGCCGCCGCACCCGCCGGAACCGTGTTGGCCAACGATGCCGCCGGGGTCTACGGCAGCTACACCGGCAGCTGCACCGCCCCGGCACTGCCCGTGGCAAATTTGCAGGAGGTCACGCCCGGCGAGGCCGAGCTGTGGACCACTGTGCTGGGCACGACGGCGCAGCCCTATACGATTCAGGTCGAGCGTGTGACGATGACCGGCAGCGACCCGAACCGAAACCTGCTGATCCGCGTGACGGACAAGCGCCTGCTTGACGCCACCGGCGGCGTAGTGCAGGGCATGAGCGGTTCGCCCATCGTGCAGAATGGCCGTCTGGCTGCAGTGCTTACACATGTGCTGGTGAACGATCCGAGCAGAGGCTACGCAATCTTTGCGACAACCATGCTGGAAAAAGCGGATGCTGTCGCCAGCAGCAAATGAGCGCCGAAAGTGGGACGCCGCGGACGAAAAAGCGGGACTGCTGACCGACAACAAAAACTACAAAAAGAATAAAATGATGTTGATACGTGTACTATTTTGCCGATGACTGACGAATTATAGAAAAACTTGTCGAACGAAAATTTTGGGAAATAACGATAAACAGCGGGAAATCTATTGATAAATGTGGGAAAATATGGTAGAATTCCCAATGTAAACAGAAACCGAGCGAAGTTTACGCGCGGGGTACGCGCAGCTCAAAATGTATGGAGGATATGTGACGATGGAAAAAATCAAATTTGTAATGACCGACACGGACACGCAGGTGTCCGCTGTGTGCAGCCGTGCGCTGGAAGCCAAAGGCATTGCCGTGACCGTCTGTGAGAAGAACGGCACCAAGGCCCTGGAAACCCTTCTGGCCGTTCATCCGCAGGCCGTTCTGCTGGATGCGTTCATGCCGGATCTGGACGCGATCACGGTCAAGCAGCGCTACGAGGCCCAGAACACCAGCAGCACCCACACGACGTTCTTCGTCACGGGGGCATTCCAGAGCGAGGAGATGGAGCAGGAACTACTTGACAGTGGATTCTCGTTCTTCTTCGTCAAGCCGTTTGACGAGTCGGTCCTCGTCAGCCGTGTGCTGAAGGCGGCTGGCAACACAATGCGCCCGCAGGTCGTCTCGCAGGACAGCGACGAGCTGACCGTGACGGAAATTCTGCACCAGATCGGCGTACCCGCGCACATCAAGGGTTACCAGTTCCTGCGCGACGCCATTCTGCTGACGATCTCCGACCACGGGTACATCAACGCCGTGACCAAGCGGCTTTATCCCGAAATCGCCAAGCGCAACATGACCACGGCCAGCCGCGTCGAGCGCGCGATCCGCCACGCCATCGAGGTCGCCTGGGACCGCGGCGACGTGGACACGCTGAACAGCTACTTTGGTTATACGATCCACAACCTGCGCGGCAAGCCGACGAACAGTGAATTTATTGCCATGATAAGCGATAAAATTCGTCTGGACAAAAAGCGGCATGCGTAAACTGCCCGCCGCCCGGTTGCCACACTCCCAACTTCGTGTTATAATACATTTATTATAAGGCAATACCAAAAAAAGCACCGCGGGATGCACACTGCGTCCGCCGGTGCCGCCAAAATAACACGGAGAAGGAATCGGCTATGGACAAAATGCTTAAAATTGCGGTTGCGGGAACGGGCTATGTGGGACTTTCCATTGCAACGCTGCTGGCGCAGCACCACGAGGTCTGCGCGATTGACGTGATCCCGGCCAAGGTCGATCTCATCAACCGGCGCAAATCTCCGATCCGGGACGAATACATTGAAAAATACCTGGCCGAAAAGGAGCTGAAACTGACCGCCACGCTTGACCCGGCGCAGGCGTACAGCGGCGCGGACTTTGTCGTCATCGCCGCGCCCACAAACTACGACAGCCGCACCCAGCACTTTGACACCTCGGCTGTCGAGGCGGTCATTCAGCTTGTCATGCAGTACAACCCCAACGCCGTCATGGTCATCAAGTCGACGATTCCCGTGGGCTACACGGTGTCGGTGCGCGAAAAATTCGGCAGCAGCAACATCATCTTCAGCCCCGAGTTCCTGCGCGAGTCGAAGGCACTCTACGACAACCTTTACCCGAGCCGCATCATTGTCGGCACTGACCTGAACGACCCGCGCCTGGTGGAGGCCGCGCACACCTTTGCGGCGCTGCTGCAGGAGGGAGCTATCAAGGAGAACATCGACACGCTGTTCATGGGCTTCACCGAGGCCGAGGCTGTCAAGCTGTTTGCCAACACCTATCTGGCGCTGCGCGTGGCGTACTTCAATGAGCTGGACACCTACGCCGAGAGCAAGGGTCTGAATACCCGGCAGATCATCGACGGTGTCTGCCTTGACCCGCGTATCGGCAGCCACTACAATAATCCCAGCTTCGGCTACGGCGGCTACTGCCTGCCCAAGGATACCAAGCAGCTGCTGGCCAACTATGCCGATGTGCCCGAAAAGCTGATCGAGGCCATTGTTGACAGCAACCGTACCCGCAAGGACTTTATCGCGGACCGTGTGCTGAAGCTGGCCGGGTACTACGGTTACGCCGACGAGAATGAGTATGACGCCGGCAGGGAAAAGCCCGTGACCATCGGCGTCTACCGCCTGACGATGAAGAGCAACAGCGATAACTTCCGCCAGAGCTCGATTCAGGGTGTCATGAAGCGCATCAAGGCCAAGGGAGCGACGGTCATCATCTATGAGCCGACGCTGAAGGATGGTGAGACCTTCTTTGGCAGTGTTGTCGTCAACGACTTGGACAGGTTCAAGGCACAGTCGCAGGCCATTCTGGCAAACCGCTATGACAAATGCCTGGACGACGTAAAGGAAAAGGTCTACACGCGCGACATCTTCCGCCGCGATTGACCGCGTTTGCCATGCTGTTTATGCAGCTGCGCCGCGCCCCGATGACCCGGGGCACGGCAGCAGCTGCTTTATTTTTTTGAAATTCAGGCAAAATCCGGCAGAAAATTGTAAAAACGCGCTTGACAGATGTCCCTCCTTCGTGTATAATCATACCTGTTGTTTGCCTCTGTAGCTCAGTCGGTAGAGCAGGGGACTGAAAATCCCCGTGTCATTGGTTCGATTCCGATCGGAGGCATCCCCAAACGGTGCAGTGCTGCACCGGATCTGCGGCCGTAGCTCATCTGGTAGAGCGCCACCTTGCCAAGGTGGAGGTAGCGAGTTCGAGCCTCGTCGGCCGCTCCACTTTTGACCACCCTTCGGGGTGGTTTTTTTGTGCCGAGATCTCACCAAAATAGTGCATACCTCGCCTTTTGCCCATTGACAGCGGCACTTTTATAACAGTATACTTAAACTGTTCTTTTGCGAAAGCGGCGGAACGATTTGCGGTATAGTATTAGAAGGAGTGCGGAATCATGAAAAACTCGAATATCAAAACCGTCGTTGCCGTCGGCATCGGCGCAGCCCTGTTCTTTGTTCTGGGGCGCTTTGTCGCTATCCCCAGCCCGGTGCCCAACACCAACATCAGCCTGCAGTACGCGGTGCTCGGTCTGCTGGCCGCCATGTACGGCCCTGTGGCCGGCGCCCTGATCGGCTTCATCGGCCATGCCCTCATCGACCTGTCTTGGGGCGGCATTCCGTGGTGGAGCTGGGTCATCGCCTCCGCTTTCACCGGCGTGGTCGTCGGCCTGTTTGCCAAGAAGCTGAATGTGCAGGAGGGCGACTTCAACAAGCGTAAGGTCGCCACCTTCGCCATCGCCAATGTCGCGGCCCATGCCATTGCCTGGATCGTCGTTGCGCCTGTGCTGGACATCCTGATCTACGCCGAGCCCGCCAAAAAGGTCTTTGCACAGGGCGCGTTTGCCGCTGTGTCCAACATCATCACGGCTGTCGTCGTCGGCGGCCTGCTGATTCTGGCCTACACCAAGACCATCGCCAAGAAGGGTTCTCTGGACAAAGAGTGATCCGCTGTTAAACCCGTATGCCTTCCCACAAACGCGGGAAGGCATTTTGCTGTTCCACCACAATTTCCCCTGCGAGGTGCCGTATGGCTGAAACGAGAACCCCGATCATATCCTTTAAAAATTTTTCTTTCCAGTATCGCGCCCAGAAGCAGCCCACGCTGCATGACATCGATCTGGACATCTACCCCGGGGAGCGCGTGCTGATTGCCGGGCCGTCCGGCAGCGGCAAGTCCACGCTGGCGGCCTGCATCAACGGCCTGAACCCGTTCTCCTACCCCGGCGAGTGCACGGGCACGCTGACTGTGGACGGCGTGGACGCGCCCCACAGCAGTATTTTTGAGCTGGCGGGCCACGTCGGCACGGTGCTGCAGGACCCGGACGGCCAGTTCATCGGCCTGACGGTGGGGGAGGACATCGCCTTTGCACTGGAAAACAGCTGCACCCCGCAGGACGAAATGCACGAGATCACCCGCCGCGCCGCCGAGTTGGTCGGCATCGAGAACCACCTCGACTACGCTCCGCACGAGCTTTCCGGCGGCCAGAAGCAGCGTGTCAGCCTCGCGGGCGTCATGGTCGACGAGGTGAAGATTTTACTGTTCGATGAGCCGCTGGCAAACCTTGACCCGGCCACGGGCAAGCAGGCCATTGAGCTGATCGACACGATCCAGCAAAAGACCGACACGACGGTCCTCATCATTGAGCACCGCCTTGAGGACGTGCTCTGGCGCAGCGTGGATCGCATTGTGCTGGTCAACGAGGGCCGCATCCTGGCCGACCTGCGCCCCGACGAGCTGCTGTCCGGCGCACTGCTGGCAGAAAACGGCATCCGTGAGCCGCTTTACGTCACGGCCATGCGGTATGCGGGCATTGACATCACGCCCGCCAAGCACCCCGCCCACGTTGACTCCGTCGTGCTGGATGACGCCGATACCGAGAAGCTGCGCGCCTGGTTCCGCGCCGAGCCGCTGCCTGCGGCCAAGCCTGCCCCGACCCCGCTGCTGGAGGTCAAGGGGCTGTCCTTCGGCTACAGCAAGGACCAGCACACCCTGTCCGACGTGAGCTTCACGATTGGAAAAGGGGAGATGGTCAGCATCGTGGGCCGCAACGGCGCGGGCAAGTCAACGCTCTCCAAGCTGATCTGCGGCTTTGAAACGCCCGACAGCGGTGAAATTTTCTTTGACGGAAAAGACCTGAAAGACGAAAACATCCGCCGCCGCGCCAGGCATATCGGCTATGTCATGCAGAACCCGAACCAGATGATCTCCAAGACGATGATCTTTGACGAGGTCGCGCTGGGCCTGCAGGGCAGAGGCCTGACCGATGCTGAGATTCGCGCCAGGGTCGAAGACACGCTGAAGGTCTGCGGCTTGTACCCGTTCCGCAACTGGCCCATCTCGGCGCTGAGCTTCGGCCAGAAAAAGCGTGTGACCATCGCCAGCGTGCTGGTGCAGGACCCCGAGCTTATCATTCTGGACGAGCCGACGGCGGGCCAGGATTTCCGACATTACACCGACATTATGGAGTTCCTGCGAGGGCTGAACGCCAAGGGTGTGACCGTGGTCATGATCACCCACGATATGCACCTGATGCTGGAATACACGCCGCGGGCGCTGGTCTTTTGCGACGGGCGGCTCATTGCGGACCGCAGCGCGGCGGCCATCCTCTGTGACCCGGCGCTGATCGAGCAGGCGGCCTTGAAGGAGACGAGCCTTTACACGCTGGCCAACCGCTGCGGCATCACGCCCGCCGAGAAATTTGTGGAGCGCTTTATCGCGGCAGACAGGGAGGTGCGTGCCGATGGCTGCTAATACCGTTTTGAACTATATACCGCGCAAAAGCGTGGTACACGACCTGACCGGCACGACAAAGCTGGCGTTCTTTCTGCTGTTTACCTTCGCCAGCATGATCACCTACAACACCTGGGTGCTGCTGGGGCTGATGGCCGTCAGCCTTGCGGTGTTCAGGCTCAGCCACATCAAGCTGCGCGAGGTTCGTTTCATGCTGGTCTTTATGCTGGTGTTCCTCGCGCTGAACGACCTGTTCATCTTCCTGTTCGACCCGAACCAGGGCACGGCGCTCTACGGCACCCGCACGGTGCTTTGCCACCTGTTCTGGCGGTACGACCTGACTGCCGAGCAGCTGTTTTACATGTTCAACATCTCGCTGAAATATTTTGTCGCGCTGCCGGTGGCCATTCTGTTCATCTCGGCCACGAACCCCAGTGAGTTCGCCGCCAGCCTGAACAGCATCGGCATCTCATACAAGGTCGGCTATTCCGTCGCCATTGCGCTGCGGTACATTCCGGATATTCAGCGCGATTACCACAGCATCAGCCAGGCACAGCAGGCCCGCGGCGTCGAACTGGGCCGCAGCGAGCCGTTCTTCAAGCGCCTGAAAAATTCGGTCAGCATCCTGCTGCCGCTGATTCTGACGAGCTTGAACCGCATCGACACGATCTCCAACGCCATGGAGCTGCGCGGCTTCGGCAAGCATGACAAGCGCACCTGGTACACCCGCCGCCCCTTTGCCCGCCGCGATTTTATCGCGCTGGCAGTCGGCGTCGTGCTGCTGCTCATCAGCCTGACCGTGACGATCAGGTTTGGACGGTTTTACAATCCGTTTGTGTAAAAACGAAAATTGCGCCCCTGCGGCATAACTCCGCAGGGGCGCATTCTATATGAGCCCGTGCCCGTTTGCGGTGGCGGAAGCTTTCCCGGGCGGATATGGAATCCGCCCCTACACATAGGGACGGCGCCTGCATCGACTCGGAAAGTCCGTGTTGCCGTGGTCGAACAATGCCTGCCCCTGCAACCCCATCAAAAAAACAGCCGCCCGCTCAGGCATCGTACCTGGGCGGGCGGCTGTTATTCTGATTTTACTGCATCAGCCCACACACCAGCTGTGCATAGGCAACGGGGTCCTCAATGGGCAGACCGGCGATCAGCAGGGCTTGGTCATAGAGCAGCTCGGCGTACTTGGCGACCTTGTCGGTATCGCCCGCGGCGTGGGCAGCCTTCAGGGCGGCAAAGACCGTGTGGTTCGGGTTCAGCTCCAGCACCTTCGTGCTCTCGACGCCCTCTGCGTTGGGCATGCGGCGCAGTACCTTCTCCATCTCCATCGAGATACCGCCCTCGGCAGACAGGGTGACGGGGTGTTCCTGCAGGGTCGGATTGACCTTGACCTCCTTGACCTTGCCGTTCAGGTCCTTCTTGATTTCCTCAAACAGGTCCTTGTTCTCGGTCTCGGCAGCCTCGGCGGCCTTCTTCTCGTCCTCGGTCTCCAGACCCAGGTCACCGGAGTTGATGTTCTTAAACTCCTTCTCCTTGTAGTCGCGCATCATCTGCAGGCAGAACTCATCCACATCCTCGGTGCAGAGCAGCAGGTCGTAGCCCTTGCTCAACACCAGCTGGGCGTTGGGCAGCTTGCCCAGACGGTCCGTGTCGTCACCGGCGGCAAAGTAGATGCACTTCTGATCCTCTGGCATCTTCTCGACGTACTCGTCCAGCGTGACGAGCTTTTTCTCCTTGGCGGAGTAGAACATCAGCAGGTCGCCCAGCAGATCCTTGTGCATGCCGTAGTCGCCGTAGATGCCGAACTTGATCTGGCGGCCAAAGTTCTTCCAGAAGGTCTCATACTTCTCGCGGTCATTGACGAGCATCGCGTGCAGCTCGTTCTTGATCTTCTTTTCCAGAGAATTGCGCATCAGCTTGAGCTGGTTGTCCTTCTGCAGCGTCTCACGGCTGATGTTCAGACTCAGATCCTCGCTGTCCACAACACCCTTCACAAAGCTGAAATAATCCGGCAGCAGGTCGGCACACTTCTCCATGATCATAACGCCGGAGGCATACAGCGCCAGACCCTTCTCGTACTCCTTGGTGTAGTAGTCGTACGGGGTCGAGCCGGGGATGAACAGCAGCGCGGTGTAGGTCGCCGTACCCTCGGTGCGGCTGGTGATGACGCGCAGCGGGTCGGTGTAGTCCATGAACTTGTTCTTGTAGAACTCGTTGTAGTCCTCGTCCTTGACCTCGTTCTTCAGGCGCTTCCAGATGGGCACCATGCTGTTCAGCGTTTCCAGCTCGGTGTAGGTCTCGTACTCGGGCTTGTAGTCATCGCCCGCGTCCTCCGGCTTCGGCTTCTGGCGGGATTTCTCGCGGTACATCGTGATGGGGAAGCGGATGTAGTCGCTGTACTTCTTGACGAGGTTTGCAAGCTCGTAATCCTCGAGGTACTCGCTGTACTTGTCGGTATCGGCGTCGTCCTTCAGCACCAGAATGATCTCGGTGCCGACGTCCTCCTTGTCAGCCTCGGTCAGGGTGTAGCCCTCGACGCCGGTGGACTCCCACTTCCAGGCCGTGTCAGCGCCCTGCGCGCGGGAGATGACGGTGACCTTTTTGGCCACCATGAACGCGGAATAGAAGCCGACGCCGAACTGACCGATGATGTCGATGTTATCGCTCTGGTTCTCGGTCTTGAAGTCGAGGGAGCCGGACCTGGCAATCGTGCCGAGGTTCTTCTCCAGCTCCTCCTTCGTCATGCCGATGCCGTTATCGGTGATGGTCAGCGTGCGGCTGTCCTTGTCGGGCTGGATGTGGATTTTCAGGTCGTCCTTCGTGATGCCGATGGACGTGTCGGTCAGGCTCTTGAAGTAGCGCTTGTCGCAGGCGTCCGATGCGTTGGAGATCAGCTCACGCAGGAAGATCTCGCGGTTTGTATAGATAGAATTGATCATCAGGTCAAGCAGCTTTTTGCTCTCGGCCTTAAACTGATGCATAGCCATGGTAGAAAACCTCACTTTATACAAATGAAATTAGCACTCGTTTATTTCAACTGCTAAAGCTAGTTTAGCACTCTTTTTGATAAAGTGCAACCCTTGCGCAGCATTTTAACAAAAAATTTAAATTCAGGGCTTTTCAAACGTGGGAATTTGCGGTATGCTAACAATGTATAAGGTATTCTGTTAAACAGCGCGGCAGGGACCGGGCATGCCCGCCCCGCGGGCTTGCCCGTGAATGTCTGCCTGCGTACAGCTGCGGGCCGCATATAGGCGGCCCCTACGCTCTGCCGACAAAAAGCGATCCCTTACCATAGAAACACCATAGAAAGAGGAATCCATCATGCAAATATACACCCACACTCTCCCCGGCGGCGCACAGCTCATCGGGTATCTGCGCGATAGGACCGTCGAGATGCCTGCCTTCAACACCCGTCCGGCCATTCTCATCCTGCCGGGCGGCGGCTACGCCTGGTGCAGCAGGCGCGAGGCCGACCCCGTTGCCATGCAGTTTCTGCAGGCGGGCTACAACGTCTTTACCCTCTATTACACCTGCCGAAGTGGCGAGACCGTGCCCGCGCTGCGTTGGCAGCCGCTGATCGACGCTGCCGGGGCGATCCTGCATATCCGCCGCAATGCAGAGCAGTTCGGCACCGACCCGGCGAAAATCGCCATCTGCGGCTTCTCGGCGGGCGGCCATCTGGCGGCGTCCACGGCCATCCTGTGGGACGCCGAGCCTGTGCAGACCGCCCTTGGCATCCACGGCACCGAGGCCCGCCCCGATGCCGTTGTGCTGGGCTATCCGGTCATCACGGCGGGGGAATACCGCCATGACGGCTCCATTGTCAACCTCTGCGGCGATGACGCCGACCTGCGCACCACAATGAGCCTGGAAAACCAGGTTCGCGACGGTCTGCCGCCCTTCTTCGTCTGGCATACGGTGGAGGACCCGTCCGTCCCCGTGCAGAACTCTTTGCTGCTTGCCGGTGCGCTGACAGCCCATAAGGTCCCGCTGGAGCTGCATCTTTTCGCCCACGACGGCCACGGCACAAGCACCTGCACGCGGGAGGTCAACACCCCCAACAAGCACAACAGCACCTGGGTGGCCCTCTGCACGGACTGGCTGGCCGAAACCTTTGATTTTCGCCTGTAACAGGAGATGACAAAGCATGAAAATCATGTTTTACGCGCTGCGCCCCTTTGATGAGCAGCAATACTGCGAGCCCTACAAAGCCCGCTACGGCATCGACTACACCGGCACGCCCGACGTGCCGCGCCCGGATAACCTGCATCTGGCCGAGGGCTGCGACGCCGTCAGCACGAACCCCTGCGAGATACGCCCTGAATATTTGCAGACATGGGCTGAAATGGGCGTCAAATATCTGCCCTGCCGCAGCATCGGCTATGATCATATCCCGCTGGACACCGCCAAAAAGCTGGGTCTGCGCATCAGCCACAGCCACTACCCGCCGGACGGCGTGGCCAACTATACGATCATGCTCATGCTGATGTGTACCCGCCGCATGAACGAAATCATGCTGCGCGCCAACGTGCAGGACTACTCGCTGCCCGGCAAGATGGGCCGCGATATTTCCGGCTGCACGGTGGGCGTAATCGGTACGGGCAAGATCGGCCAGACGGTCATCCGCCACCTGAGCGGCTTCGGCTGCAAGATTTTGGCCTACGACCTCTACCCGAACGACGCGGTCAGGCAGTACGCCGACTACGTCACGCTGGACGAGCTTTACGCGCAAAGTGACATTATCACGCTGCACACGAACGCCACGGCGGAAAACCACCACCTCATCAACGCCGGCGCCCTTGCAAAAATGAAAGACGGCGTGCTGCTCGTCAACACGGCGCGGGGCACGCTCATTGACCCAGACGCGCTGATTGCCGGGCTGGAAAGCGGCAAGATCGGCGGTGCGGGCCTCGACGTCATTGAGGATGAGACCGGTATTTACTATTACAACCGCATGGGGCAGGCCATCCCGAACCGCGAGCTGAACCTGCTGCGCAGCTATCCCAATGTCATCGTCAGCCCGCACACGGCGTTTTACACCGACGTCAATGTCGCCAGCATGGTGCAGAGCCCGTTTGAGGCGCTGGACGCCTATGCCCACGGCCAGCCCTACGCCGGTGAGGTGCAGCTGTGATGCCAGCCGTTGAGCCGGGCCGCTGCGGCGAACACTGGGACGACTGCCCGCGGCTGGCGGCAGGGGACCGCTTTGACTTTGCCTGTGCGGGCTGCGGCGACTGCTGCCGCCAGAGGCGCGATCTGGTGCTGTCGGGGTATGACCTCTACCGCATTGCGCGGCGGCTTAGCTTGCCGCCCCGTATCGTGGCGGCGGCGGTCTGCAAAAGCTACCTTGCGCCTGAAAGCTGCCTGCCGGCCCTGCGCCTGACGCCGGACCCCAAAACCGGCAACTGCCGCTTTTTTGAGGGCAGCGCCTGCACCATCCACGCCGCGCGCCCGCTGGCCTGTGCGCTCTACCCGCTGGGGCAGAGCATCGACACGGTGACAGCGCAGATGGAATATTACGTCCAGACGCCGCTTTGCGGTGCGCGGGCAGGGGAGGTACGGACGCTGCAGGACTATCTGCAGGATTCCGCCGTGCTGGACCGCGCGGGGGTGGATGCCCGCTGGGCCATCGTCTGCACGCAGCTTTCCCACCGGTTACAGGCCGCGGGCGGCACGGATAACCCCCGCTTCTCCGCCGCTGTCAGGCGTATGGAGCGTGCCCTCTACTACGACTACGAGCTCGGCGACGACTTCTACCCGCAGTTTTGTCAAAACATAGAAATTTTAATGCCGCTTTTGGACAGGATGCTGTAAAAACAGCTTTGTAGGGAGCGGTCTTGACCGCTCCGTGCAGCTCTGCGGCAGAATCCAACCCACCGCTGCCAGCGCCCCGGGAGAGACAAATCCCTCCCCTACAAAACAACAAAAGCGCTGTGACCTTTTCAAACAGTCACAGCGCTTTTCCTATATTGCTTTGTAGGGGCCGCACATGTGCGGCCCGCAGCCTGAAGATAACCGCCCATCTGCGGGAAAGCCGCGGGCCGGGCATGCCCGGCCCCTACGTGTAAATCAGCAGATAAAGAATCCGCCTCTGCCGCCGCAGCAGCACCAGCTCAAAATATTGCACACCAATAAATACATCCAGAACGACAGACAGAAAGACCCCGGGCTGCCGCTGGGCTGAGCGTAAGGCTGCTGGTAGCTTGTGTAGCTGCGGCCCGGGCTTTGCAGCTGATCCAGCAGGTTTTGATAAGCGTAGTTGTTCGGCTCCATCGAGACCGCCGTCCGGGCCTCCTCCTGCGCGCGGATGTTGTTGCCAAGCCCCTGATTGGCCAGCGCGGCGTAGTAGTGCCACTGGGCCGTGCGGTTGGCAGTGGGGATGCCGTTCAGCGTGTTCATGGCCTCCTCATAGAAGCCGCTGCGGATGTAGTTTGCCGCGGCACGCAGCTCTGGGTCACCGGCAGCGCTGCCGTAGCTCTGCCGCCCGGACGAGCCGCTTGTGCTGTAATACCCAAACCCGAACGGTCCAAAGCCGAACCCGGCCCCGCTGAACGGGTCCTGATACTGTTGGCTGTAGCCGCTCTGGCTGCTGCCATAGCGCTGCCCGCCAGCACTGTAAGACGCCCCGCCGCCCTGCTTGATGCGCATGATCTCGCTGTAAGCGGCCTGTACCTCTTTAAAGTGCTCCTCCGCCGACGGGTCATCGGGGTGCAGGTCGGGGTGGTACTCTTTGCATTTTTTGCGGTAGGCTTTTTTAATCGTTTCGTCGTCGGCACTGGGGGTGATGCCCAATACACTGTATGGATCAGTCATGGCGCTTTGCCTCCCTGTGCTTGCGTACCAGCGCGTATTTGCTCCACACGCCGGAATAGATCGTGTTGTACAATAGCTTCCCCTCCGGGGTGTCCTTTAAAATCGGCAGCATCTCAAACTGCTGTGCGCAGCGGCCCATTTGCTGGGTCAAAAGCTCGTGGCAGCGCTGCTCATAGGCGGCGGGCGGCAGCTCGTCCGCCAGCTGCTGCAGGGCGTTGAACTGCCCGCGGCGGCTGTCCTTTTCCAAATCGTCGTAGGCGTCCATCAGGTAGATGAACGCCCCCAGCCCGTTGCCCATGCCGCGCAGCGCCGGGGCCCAGATGTCGTCGCGGCAGGCGAACACCTCGCCCAGCAGTGCGCCAAAGGCGTTGCACAGCGCGTCCAAATCGTGGCTGCCGGCGCTTTCCAGCGTGTTCAGCCTGTCCAACTGTGCGGCCATGGTCTGCAGCTGGCGCGGCCAGCGCTCCCGCAGGGCGGGCAGGCTTGGCGCCAGCTTCTGCGCCTGCGCCAGACTGGCGCGGCGGTGATCGTCCTGCCAGTCATCGAGAAAGTTGTAGTACGCCAGCGCGGCGGTCATGTCGGCGGCGTAGTCCAGCAGCTCGTTGTCCGCGCGGGGGCGTTTTTTCAGTGGGTGGGGCACGCAGCGGCCCTCGGAAAAGGCTGTGGGCGTGTCATACAGTGCTGTCAGCAGAATGGCGACAAACGCCATGTCATAGCTTAATGCTAACTGTCCGGTGCGTCCGTAGCGGCGGCCCAGCGTTCGGCACAGCCCGCAGTAGTAAGCCTGGTAGCGGTCCATCTCGGCGTCTGCCAGACCCTTACGGTAAAGCGTAACATATCCGAACATCGCGCGTCAACTCTTTTTGATGAACTGATGGCCGCACTTCGGGCAGGTGATGCTGATCTTGCCGCGCCCGCGGGGCACGCGCAGCTGCTGGCCGCACTGGGGGCAGCGGTAATAGTGATAGTCCTTGCGCTGCTTGAACCGCACCTGCTGCTTGCCAAACCACGTGGTAACGCGGTTCTGGTAGGAGAGATATTTGAGGTTTTCGCTGTACCGCTTGCGGGTGTTGCGGCTCAAAATGCGGAAATAGCTGTAGACGATGGCCGCCAGCCCCAGCCAGTACAGCACCGGCGACACCCACGCGCCGATGACAATAAGGATAAGCGACGAAATACACAGGAATCCGCCGAACTGGTCGAACCCATATCGGCCCGCCATAAACCGCTGAAACCAGCCTTTCATGTAAAAACCACCTTTTTGCGGCAAAGCCGCATTGTTTTCATCGTACTATTATGGCACACAAATATGGGCAAATCGTGAACAAGCGGGGAATAGAGTTTGAACAAAACGGGTTTAAAGTGAATCAGAGAAATAATCACTGTCAATGCGCTTGATTTGGTACACCTTCTGCACAGACACGCCCAAGCCGCACTCAATCATTAGGGAAGTGAGCTTTTGCCCGTCGACTAGAATAATATGCTGTGCATCGGCGTACTCTTTGGCTCCCTTGGAAAATTTAGCAGTTGTAATGAAAAGTCCTTTTTCCACACGGGGCGGGCCCATCATGGCACCGAAAAATTTTTGAATCTCCGGCTTGCCTATGGTAACATCGGGGTTCCAACGTTTAGCCTGGATGTAAATCAGATTGAAGCCGAGTTTGTCCTCATGTATAACACCGTCAATGCCGTCGTCACCACTGGACTTTGTCTTGAAGCCATCGCCGTAATCCATGGCTTTCATCAAGTCAACGACCAGTTGCTCAAAAAATACAGGCGTCTGCTGCATGATTTCGGCAAGCAGGTCATCAGCCAGAGTATCATTGATTGTTTTGTGAAGGGCATCCATCTGCTCTTCGGGAGTTTGCGTATCAGATGGTGTGATGCTTGCAGTGTCGTTTGCGGTATCTACATCGTCAGTCCTGTTTACGAACGCAGCGAAAGATGGATAATTGCTCTCCAAAAATTCGTTTGTGATGGCGACGCCACTGTGAAGAAGTGTGCTCCCGGCTGTAGTGATGATGTAGGTGCCTCGTTTGGGTGAATCTACAAGTCCGGCCTTTTTTAGATAGGTCTTTGCCCAATTCAAGCGATTGGCAAACGTAGTCTGCCGCTGGCTCGGCAGCTGCTCAGCTAAATCTTCCGGGGAAAGCTGAAGAATATTTGCTACAGTAGAGGCAACTTCTTTAGCAGTATGAATTTTTCCATCGCTGATTGCGGTAAGGAAGGGGTCATATAGTTCGTTGTACTTAGGTATCGCCATTATACATCTCCACTTCTTTTATCCGTGCACCATCTTCACCACGCACTCCACATGTCCTGTCCTGAGAGTTTGGTATATCACTTTTGCGACCCAACAGCCCCGGCTATTCTGGCCGGGGCCTTTTTTATTCGGTTTCGTTGCTGTCGTCGGCTATGGCTGCCGGATCCAGGAGGTCTTCTATGTGTACTCCCAGGAAGCGGGCCACTTTCCAAAGCTGGTAAACGTCCGGGCTTTTCCGTTTGCCTGAACACCAGCTTTCCACGGTGCGGTAGCTGATCCCGGTTTGTCGGCAAAGTTCCCGGCGGCTGATTCCCAGCGCCTTGCACTTGGCGTCGATTGGGTGTTGGGTCTTCGTCATTTGTTGTCACTCCTTTTATATAAGTTTACTGCGTTCGCCGTGATTTTGCAAGATGCAATTTTACCATACAAACGCAGTATTCTTTGGACAAGTTGCGCATTGCATTTACGGCGTTTGTGTGGTATCACACAGACATCGAAAACAAAAGGGGTTCGCCCCACACGGAGGTTTATACCATGAAAAAGGAATTCAAGAGCGAAAAGAACGCTTACCGCTTCGCCGCCACCACTACCCAGGAAGAACTCGCAGGTCGTGTTTCTGCTTGCGGCGGCATGGTGTGTAAGTTCAACGATCACGTCCTGGTTGTCAACTATTGCTGGTGCGGTTTCGTTGCAGGTGTTTACAAATTCACCGAGACCCCGGAAGAAACCGGTCTGAGCGAGTGCGAGTGCCGCCTGGCTCTTTGCGAAAAATCGGAGGGCACTTTCGAGGATGGCGGCCATGCGATGGCATGGGCTTTGAGCCGGGTTCATTGAACCCTTGCGGAAAGGAGATTCTTTATGAAAACGTTTCTGATTGATTACCGCCGCCCAGATGGGCGTGAAGACTTTAAGGTGGTTGAGGCTGCTACGGCAGCCCAGGCCGTCGAGATATTCCGCGCCGCCGGTTGCGACGGCTGGTCTGGGTTCTTGTTCCAGGAGTTTGATATTATGGCTGTTTCGGAAAGGGTGGGCTAATATGCAGAATGCGGTTCTTGATTCGTGGGGTGCCTATAACCAGCGCCGGTATGGCTGCCCCTGGGTTTGCGTTATGCGGGCCGACGGCTCCTACAACTTCGAGCCTCGCGTCGGTACTTATACCGGCAACGCCCGCCAGGCTCTGTCCGGGCAGCATATCAAAGGTCGGGACGGCCAGCGCCACGCTTCCCGGTCTTTCACCGAACTCCACCAGGCCGAGGCTTTCCTTGCCCGCAACGGCTACAAGTCAAGCAGTCGCTGAAAGGGGGCTGTCCTGTGCGTCACTTTTCTGCGGCTGAATGGGCCGCCATCCCGGAAGCCTACAAGGGCAGATGGGAGCCGTCACCCTGGAACCTCGACAGTATTGCCAGGGGCAAACTCCCGGCGGAATACCTGGGCCGCCGCAATGTCATTGTCGCCGGTCGGTACGGCACCACCCTCTTGACGGAGGGTTTCCACTTCGTCGTTGACGGAGAGGATAAAAAATAAGGGGAGGGGGTCATTTTATGCTGCCCATAAAAAACATCCTGGATTCTCTCCGGGTCGATGTCCTGGCCGGTCGCCTTACGCTGCGCGAGGCTGCCGTCGAGCTGTGCCGCGCGGGCTGGTCGAACTTCGTTGACGAAGAAACGGCCCGGCGGCTGCTGCGCCTGAACGACGCCGACCGTCCGGCTTTATAACCTACATATCCACCGCCCTGGCCGTCTTGGCTGGGGCCTTTTCTTTTGCGCTGTTTTTCCAACGGAAAAAAGACCCCGCCGTTTCGGGTTTACCGAATGGGCGGGGTCTTGCTTGCTGTTGGCTGTTAATGCGCTCACGCTGGCGCTTTGCGGGGCGCTGGCGTCAATGTGTCAATCCTTGCCGCCGGGGGTCGTGTAGCCCAGGGCGCGGGTGCTGTCGCTCAGGCCGGGGGTGGTCGGATCCTGCAAAGCGTTCCAGACGCTCACGGCTGCCAGGCACAAAACGTAGGGGTTAGACACTGCCTGAACGATCAGGCTGCCCAGGGCGGGCCAGCTGGTTATGTCGGCGGCGGTCAGGCCGAAGTATGCCAGGATAGGGGTCACGATGGCCAGGGCGATCTGTACGCCGTAAGCCTCGCAGCCCTCGACGTTCTGCGTCCACTGGCTGTCCATCCACAGGCCGCCTTTGCCGTGGCGGGCGCTGTAACCGACGCGCAGGATCGCAAATCCGGGGCTTGTCCCTCCGTTCACGCGCCGCAGTTCGCTGGCGGTCTGCTTCCAGTTGATAGTTCCCTGGTGGTGGCTGACGTCAATGCCGTTAATTTTCGCCATTGTCTGTTTCCTCCTTAATCAAAAAGGTCTTTGCACATCTCGCGGTTCAAAACGTCCACCTCGCGGATCCGTTCGGCCATCGGGTTGATGGCGTCGAGCTGGCAGTCCTGCGCAGAATCGCTTCAATACTGCAAAAAATTTCGTATAGTCGGCACGCGCTTCCTCTATGCTGATATACTCTCCGGCCGCAATGGCCGTGCGCAGCCGGTGCAGTTCGCCCTGGCTTTCTTTCAGGGCGATTTCGGCTTTCAGTTTCTGTTCCTTTAACTCGGCCTCGGTGTTGATCTGTTCTCGGCCGTAGGCTTTATCGGCCAGGTATTTGGTGTAAGCCTGGATCGTCGGCACCAGTTCATAGCGCCGTACCGTGCGGCCCTCTACTTTCAGGGGGACGGTTTCGATCACGCCGTCCTGCGTCAGCTGCTGGATACGGCGCACCGAAACGCCGAAAAGCTGGGCCATGACTTTGCTGTCGTAATACTGCCCGCCGGTTCCAGCCATGGGGTGCGCCTCCTTTCAGGGTCAGGGTTCGTAGTGGCTGGCGGCGTGTCTCTCTGCCTGGGTGATGCTCTCGCCCTTGTACATTCCCGCATTCAATTCGTCGATTCGGCTGAACGGGATTTCCGGCACTTTCAGCCGTTTCCTGTATTCCGGGTCGATAAAATAGATGTAGCGCAATTGGTAGCCTGGCAGGATCGTTCCGCCCACGGCCTTGACGTAGGCGTCCCAGTCGTACTTGCCGCCGGTCACGTCGTAAAAGCTGCGCCCGCCCAGTTCCGGGCGGGGGTTCGTCGGGTTGCTGTGCAGGGCCATTTTGTGGATTTTGTCTCCGTTGGGCAAAAGGCACAGCGCGTCGTTCCGTTTAATGTCGGTTAAAACAAAGTTACAGGCTCGGTAGATGGTGCCGTCGCCGCAGCTGCAGCCGTCGGCAAAACTAATGACCCACTTTACCTGCGGCGCCTGTTTCTTAATCAGGCGGATCGTCTTGGCGATGCAGTAACTCTCGCTGTTCCGGGGCAGGTAGTCGTCAAAGGCCATGCGGTTTAGTTCCAGGAACCCGTCCCAGGTTGTACCCTCTACCAGACCGATGATTTTTTTTCTTGTCCAGGCTGGGGCCGTAACTCAGTACGCCGTGCAACCGTCCGTCCAAAAAAGCGCCGAAGTGTAGGCAGCTATTGTTTACCACCTTGCCGCTGTAATGGTGCGCCTTAATAAACGGGTTGGCGATCCGGCTCGGTATTACTCGAATTTCAATTTCTTTTGCGCGGCCCATTCTTTCACCACCATATATATTTTGTTGCCGGTTTTGTTCGTGTTGCCGAACGTCTCCATCTGGTCGGGCTTGTACTTGGCCCCGATGATTTTCAGGGCTTGCTGCAAGTCCGCGTACTGTTCCAGGCTGAGTGTGAACGCCATTCTGTCCACGGTCGGGTCTTCGTGTTCCTTTTCCAGTAGGTCGTCGCCCAGCACGACTTGTAATTCATCGTCGCTGTAACCGGTCGTGTTCACGTCCAGTTTGCTCAGGGTCAAGTCGCCCAGGGCATCGCGCAGCTTCTGCATTGGCTCGAAAATGCCTGCTAAGTCTATGGAGTTGAAACACACGATTGCTCTC